>Ga0209415_10004139_pt1 | contig 26669 bp, 27 predicted proteins | sample PeaSoiSIISIP2007_FD_187696 | JGI IMG/M metagenome (GOLD analysis project Ga0209415, IMG submission 187696) | Peat soil microbial communities from Weissenstadt, Germany - SII-SIP-2007 (SPAdes) (version 2) | ecosystem: Environmental > Terrestrial > Soil > Wetlands > Peat | place: Germany... | reverse complement strand
TGGCGCGCCCGAGAGGATTCGAACCCCTAACCCCCAGATCCGTAGTCTGGTGCTCTATCCAGTTGAGCTACGGGCGCCCGCAGGCGGCCCTCGGGGCCGGCCAAAGGAGGGGGCGAACCTACTCGCAACCCCTCGCGATAGCAAGGTCGGGCTTGCTCGCGGCGCCCGCACGAAAGCGGCTTGTCGCTCCAAAGGGCATTGCGTAATATCCCTCCGGGAGATTCGTGAGGTGCGGGTATCACTTGCGTCGAGCGCGCGCCGGGGGGCGCTGCATATCGATGCCCGCGTCGCAAGCAGGGGGACACCCGCAACCGCAATGTCGCAGCTTCGCTCGCATCTTGTGATCTTCGCTGCCGCCGCATTGCTCTGCGGCTGCTCCTTCATAGACAACATGCTGACGGGCGAGGATTCCTCGCAAGGGGATTATCCACCGGCCGATTCCGAGTCGGTGCAGATTCCGCCCTCGCCCGCGGAGCAGAACGCGCAGCCCATTACACAGACGCCCGTGCCCGGACAGGCGCCGCCGGCGGTCGGTACGGGAAACTATGCGCCGCCGCCGGTAACCCCTGGCGCCAGCACGGGAACTTATGTCGGCCAGAAAGTCTCGGCCCTGCGCGGCGATCTGCAGCGGCTGCAAGGCAACATCAATCAGCATAACCAGGAGTTGCAACAGGCGCGCCAGGGCATGGCCTCCGACGCCGGCAGCTACTACAGCCTGGTCGCCGCCATCAATTCGCGCCTGCAGATCGGCACCACGCCTGGAAATCCGCAGCTCGTGGCGCAGTGGACGCAAGCGCAGACCTCGCTGGGCCGGCTCGGCGACGACATCACGCGTCTCAACACGATCTCCAACGCCGCAGCCAGCGATTCCGCGCTCGCGGCCTACATCCTTGAATCCGTTCGCGCCGCCTATGGCTTGCAAGGCGCGGTCGACGAGGATCACCGCCAACTCGCGATCCTGGAGAATGACTGCAACCGCACGGTGGTGCTAATCGACCGGCTGCTCAACGATCTCAGCGAGGACATCAGCCGGCAGAGCAGTTACGTCAGCAACGAGCGGCGCAACCTGACGGTGCTGTCGCTTGCGATCAAGAACGGCGAGCTCTACGGCGGCAGCCTCAACAACCGCGCCTTTGCCAGCGCGGCGCCGCAGCAGGTCGCCTCGGCCACACCGGCGATCGCCGGCCGGCAGCCCCTGATGGTGATTCGCTTCGACCGGCCCAATGTCGCCTACGAGCAGGCGCTCTACAGCGCGGTGAGCCGCGCGCTCGATCGCCGCCCGGGCGCCACCTTCGACGTGGTGGCGGTGGCGCCGGCCGGAGGCAACGCCGGCCAGGCGGCCCTCAACACCAGCAACTCGAAGCGCAATGCCGAGACCGTCGTGCGCTCGCTCACCAACATGGGTCTGCCGCCCGACCGCATCAATCTCTCGGCGACGTCCAGCGCCTCGGCGCAAGGGAACGAGGTTCAGGTCTTCGTGCGCTGAGCGGGACCGCCGGGGCAGAACTCATGCCCGAGCCCGCCAAGACTCCGCTCAAGCAATTTCCCGTCACCTGGGACGAGCTGCACCGGCATGCGCGCGCGCTGGCTTGGCGGCTGCTCGACCTCGGGCCGTGGCGCGGGATCATCGCGATCACTCGAGGCGGTCTGGTGCCAGCCGCCATCGTGGCGCGCGAGCTCGACGTGCGGCTCGTGGATACGGTCTGCGTCGCGAGCTATGACGACGCCCAGCTCGGCGCGCGCGGCAAGGTCGAGGTCCTCAAGGGTGTCGCCGGCGACGGCGAGGGTTATCTCATCATCGACGATCTCGTCGACACCGGGCATACCGCGCGCGTGGTACGGGAGATGCTGCCCAAGGCGCATTTCGCCACGGTCTACGCCAAGCCCGCCGGTCGGCCGCTGGTCGACACCTTCGTCACCGAGGTGAGCCAGGACACCTGGATCCTGTTCCCGTGGGACATCGACCTGCAGTTCGCGCCGCCGCTTGCCGCGGCGAAGCGCAAGACCTGAGAGCGCGCCTCACCGGACGCCGAAGCGCTCCCGGTAGCTCGCGAGATCTCCCAGACTCTCCGCTTCGTAGACACCGCGCATGATCGCGCGCGCGGTGCAATCCGCCGCGGCGGCGCCGATGCGCAGGAGCGCGGCGGCTCGCGGCTCCGGCAGGCGCCAGCGGCCGGTCGCCAATACGAAGACGGTGTCGCCGTCGAAGGGCGTGTGGATCGGCCGGATGGCGCGGGCAAACCCGTCCTGCGCCATGATCGCGACGCGTTGCGCCTCGGCCTTGTCGAGCGCGGCGTTGGTCCCGACCACGCCAATGGTGGTGTGACCGCCGGCAAGCGCCGGCGGCGGCTCCGGCTCTTCGAGCGGCAGCGGCCGCGCCGGCGGAATTTGAGCGCCGACCTCGCCGTCTTGCGCGAGGGCCCAGGCCCAGAGACAGGACGAGCCCGGGATCACCGTGTCGCCGCGCGCGTTCACCGCGACCAGCGCGCCCACCTGCAAGCCATCCGCCGCTACGGCCGAGGCACTGCCGAGCCCGCCCTTGAGCGTACCGGCCTTCGCACCATAGCCGGCGCCGACATTGCCGAGCTTGAAGCGGCGACCGGCGCCGACCGCCGCGGCGCGGCCCAACGCGGCGTAGGGCGGGCGCTCGCCCCAATCCTTGGCGCCGCCGTTCAAGAGATCGAACAGGATCGCCGCCGGCACGATCGGCACCACCGCCGATCCGACGGCAAAGCCGCGGCCCCTCGCGGCCAGCCAATTCGTCACCGCCGAAGCCGCCTCGAGACCAAAGGCGGAGCCCCCGCTCAAGACAATTGCGTCGACGTGATCGACAAGACAGGTGGGATCGAGCGCGTCCGTCTCACGCGTGCCCGGCGCTCCGCCGCGAACATCGACCGCCGCCAGGCTCGGCGCGTCCGGCAGTACGACGGTCGTGCCCGTTCGCGCCCGCTCGTCCTCGGCATTGCCGACCTGAATGCCCTCGACGTCGGTGATCAGGTTCAAAGGGCCCGGCTGGAGCATCGCAGCTCTGCGCGTTCGGATTGCCTGTTTAAGCGCACACCATAGCCGCGCCGAACCAGACCCGATAGGGTCTCGCGGTATGGTGACACCGCTTCGATCGCTGGTACCTGCGGCTATCCTGCTGGGCCTCTGCCTGGTCATCGCAGACGCGACCCCGGCGCAGGAGCGGCCGGCAAGCGACCGCAGCATCGCCGACCGGCAACCCGTCATCGCCAAGCACGACATGGTCGCCGCCGCCAATCCGCTCGCCGCCGAGGCGGGCCGCGAGATGCTGCGCCGGGGTGGCAGCGCGATCGACGCCGCGATCGCGACGCAACTGGTGCTCAACCTGGTCGAGCCGCAGTCCTCGAGCATCGGCGGCGGCGCCTTCATGCTCTACTGGTCGGCGCGCGACCGGCGCGTGGAGAGCTACGATGGCCGCGAGACCGCGCCCGCCGCCGCTGGGCCCAATCGCTTTCTCCGCCCGGACGGCACGCCGCTCGCCTTCATCGATGCGATGATCGGGGGCCGATCCGTCGGCGTGCCGGGCACGCTCAGGATGTTGGCTCTGGCGCATCGCCGGCATGGGCGATTGCCGTGGGCCCAGCTCTTCGAGTCAGCGATCGCTCTCGCCGATGCGGGCTTTGCGATCTCGCCGCGGCTCCACGACATGCTGAGCGAGGAGAAGAACCTCGGACGGTTCGAGCCCGCGCGCAGCTATTTCTACGGCGCCGACGGCAGCCCGAAGCCCGTCGGCACGTTGCTGCGCAATCCCGCGTTCGCCGCAACCCTTCGCTCGATCGCCGAGCACGGGCCTGATGCGCTCTATACCGGCGCCATCGCCGAGGACATAATGGCGGCGGTGACCCATGCGCCGGTGAGCCCCGGCGACTTGTCGACCGAGGACCTCGCGGGCTATCAAGCGAAGGAGCGGCCGCCGGTCTGCGGCCGCTATCGCCTCTATCGGATCTGCGGCATGGGCCCGCCGAGCTCGGGCGGTTCGACGGTAGTGGAGATCCTGGGCCTGCTCGAGCGCTTCGATCTCCGCCGCCTGAAGCCGATGTCCGCGCAGGGTGTGCATCTGTTCGTCGAGGCCGCGCGCCTCGCCTACGCCGATCGCGACCGCTATCTTGCCGATAGCGATTTCGTGTCCGTGCCGCTCGCGGGGCTGCTCGACCGCCGGTACCTGGCCAGCCGATCGCGTCTGATCGATCTCCAGCAAGACCACGGGCGCGCCGAGCCCGGAGCACCGCCGGCGTCCCATGCGAGCCTGTGGCGCGATGGCGATAGCCTCGACTTGCCCTCCACCAGCCATCTCTCGATCGTCGATGCCGCCGGAGACGCGGTCTCCATGACCACGACGATCGAGCACGAATTCGGCTCGCGTCTGATGGTCGACGGTTTCCTGCTCAACAACGAGCTCACGGATTTCTCGTTCCGCCCGGAGGCGGACGGACGGCCGGTGGCGAACCGAGTCGAGCCCGGCAAGCGGCCGCGCAGCTCGATGGCTCCGACATTGGTCTTCGGTCCCGACGGCAGGCTCCTGCTCGCGATCGGCTCGCCCGGCGGCCCCGAGATCATCAACTACGTGGCGCTCACCCTGATCGCCGTCCTCGACTGGGGCTACGACGTTCAGGCGGCGATCGACTTTGTCCACGTGAGCAATCGCAACGCCGACACGGAGATCGAGCCCGGCTCGAGCGGCGATACGATCTCGGCCGAACTCCGGGCGCGCGGTCATGCCGTTGCGCGCCACGCGCTCGAGAGCGGCCTGCAAGGGATCATGCGCACGCCGCGCGGCCTCGAGGGCGGCGCCGATCCCCGCCGCGAGGGCGTGGCCCTCGGCGACTGAGCAGCTTGCTCCGGAGCGGCGCACCGCTAGACTGCGCCGCCATGACCGACAATCCCGCCGACCGCCCGACCGTCACGCTGCTGCCGGGTCACCAGAAGCGCGCGCTGCACGGGCATCCCTGGATTTTCTCGAACGAAGTCCAGATGGATGCCGCCGCCAAGGCGCTGACGCCGGGGAGCCTCGTCACGATGAAGACGGGCGACGGCCGCTCGCTCGGCGTCGCGACCTTCAACCCGCACACGCTGGTGGCGGCGCGCCTTTTCGACCGCGACGCCGGCCGGCGCATCGACCGGGAGTTCCTGATCAAGCGCCTCAAGCGCGCGCTCGCGATCCGCGAGCGTCTGTACGACGAGCCGTTCTATCGCCTGGTCCACGCCGAGGCCGACGGCATTCCCGGCGCGGTTATCGACCGGTTCGGCGATGTCGCGGTGGCGCAGCTCAACACCGCCGGAATGATGCGTCTGGAGCCCGAGCTCTTGGCCGCGCTCGAGGCCGTCCTCGCGCCGCTGGCCATCGTCCTGCGCAACGACAGCCCCGCTCGCGCGCTCGAAGGGCTTGCGGAAGACGTTAGGGTCGCGGCGGGCAGCCTCGGCGGCCCCGTTGAGGTGCACGAGAACGGCGCCCGCTTCGAGGTCGATCTGCTCGGCGGGCAGAAGACCGGCTGGTTTTACGACCAGCGGGACAACCGGCGCTTCATGGCGAAGCTCGCAAAGGAAGCGAGCGTGCTCGACCTCTATTGCTTCGCCGGCGGCTTTGCCATCGAGGCGGCGGTCGCGGGTGCGGCGGCGGTCACTGGCGTCGACCGCTCCGAGCCGGCGCTCGCGCTCGCGGTGCGGTCGGCGGCGCTCAACGGCATCGGCGAGCGTTGCCAGTTCCGGCGCGGCGAGGCCTTCGGGGAGTTGCAGACCCTCGCGAGCGCCGGCGAGCGGTTCGACCTCGTCATCGCCGATCCGCCGGCCTTCGTGAAATCCAAGAAGGACCTGGGACCGGGGCTGCGCGGATACCGCAAGCTCGCCCGCCTCGCGGCCGGCGTGGTGGCGCCGCAGGGATACCTCTTCCTCGCTTCCTGCTCGCACAACGTGACTCCCGAGGATTTCTGGGAGGCTGTGCGGCGCGGTCTCGAGGACGCCAGCCGGAGCGCGCGGCTTCTGCGCAGCGCGGGCGCAGCGCCCGACCATCCCGTGCATCCGCACCTGCCGGAATCCGCCTATCTCAAGGCTGTGGTGCTGGCGCTGGACTGAGAGCGTGCGCGTTCTCCTGATCAATCATGAATACACGATCAGCGGCGCGAGCTTGTTGATGCTTCGGGTCGCGATCCACCTGCGCGATCGCGGACACTCCTGCGACGTCATGTCGATCCTGAGCCATGACGGGCCGCTCCGCGAGCAATACGCGGCGCGCGGGATCCAGCACCGCATCACCGCTGAATTCACGGACTACGACGTCGTGATCTGCAACACGATCCATGCCGCCCCGATCGTGTCGCCCGCCGCGAAATTCGCCAAGACGGTCTGGTGGATCCACGAGGGCGAGAACGGCCTCGACTACATCCGAGATGCCCCCTCGGCTTGGTCCGCGTTCGCCGACGCGGCGGCGATCGTCTTCCAGACGGAGCACCAGCGAGACATCATCTACCGAGCTTTCGTCGCCGATCGCGAGCCGGGACGGTTGTTCGTGATACCGATCGGCATCGACGTCCCACTCTCCGGGCCGAGCATCGCCAAGACACGGCCGTTTCGGCTCGTGTCCATCGGCACCATCGACGAGCGCAAGCGCCACAGCGACCTTATTTGCGCGGTCGACGCGCTCCAGCGCGACGACGTCGAGTGCGTGATCATAGGGACGTACTATTGGCTAGACGACAGCGCCCGCCGCATCGCCGCGAGCAGACCCGATCTTTTCAGAATATTCGAGGCGTCGAACGCGGACGCGCTCGCCTGGCTGCGCCCGGCGGATCTCTTCTGCCTGCCTTCGGGAGCGGAGTCACAACCGGTCGCCGTCCTCGAGGCGGCCGCCCTCGGGAAGCCGCTGGTCCTCACGGACCTCCCGTCCTACCGAGGGATTTGGCAGCACCGGCAGAATTGCCTGGTGGCGGCCGTGGGCGACATCGGCGGCCTGGGGAGCGCGCTGTCGGAATTGCTCGCCAACACCGAGCTGCGCCGGCGCCTGGGTGCCGCCGCCCGCACGACCGCCAGCCAATTCACCGAGGCTGCCTTCTTCGCTCGATTCGACGCGACGCTGGAAGCGGTTCTATAGGGTCCGACGCGAGCCGGCCGTCACTTGCTGGGGGTCCGCTCCGCTCGCGCGGCGTTAGAGGGCGCCGCCACGCGCCGGGTCTCCGCGTCCGCGGCCCCGATACGAGGCAGGCTCAAGCGAAAGCTGGTGCCGTGCTGCGTACTTTCGCCGAGCACGATGTCGCCGCCGTGCGCGCGCATCACTTCGCGAGCGATCGCAAGACCGAGCCCGGTGCCGCCCGGTCGGGCCGATCCCGCAAAGGGCAGGAACAGGTTGGCAAGAGCCTTGGGCGGCAGGCCCGGGCCATCGTCGTTGACGTCGATCGCGACGTCGCCATTCCGTCTCTCGGCGCCGAGCGTGATCGTGTGCGCGCCCGCCTCCATGGCGTTCCGCAGCAAGTTCATGAGAACGCGGTGCAGCTGCTCGCGATCGGCCTCGACGGCGAGGTCGGGGGGCACCCGATCGAGGAGCAGCGGACGATCGCCGCCCTTCAACTCCAGAAGGTCGGCGAGATCCTCGACCATGGACGCGAGCAGGAAGCGCTGCGGCCGCAAGGGGGCTGCGCCCTCGCGGGTGAAATTTAGCGTGCCGCTGCAGAGCGCGACCGCCCGATCGATCGCCTCGAGCAGCCGGGGCACGGCGCGCTTTACTTCCGGAGCCTCGCTGTCGGCGAGACTGTCGGAAACCAGCCGCGCGGTCGAAAGCATGTTGCGGAGATCGTGGTTGATCTTGGTGACGGCGGTGCCGAGCGCCGCGAGACGGGCGTTGTGGCGGAGCGCCTGGCGCACCGTCTCCTGAAGCTGCGCCAACTCGCGCTCGGCAACGCCGATCTCGTCATCGCGCCTGCTCGCCTGGATCACGCGCGAGGCATCCTCGGGGTCCCCGCGAAAGGCCGTCATGCTCATGGTGATCCGGCGCATGGGCGCCACCAGCAGCGACCGCAGGCTCAGGAATACGAGCGCCGCCGTAATCAGCGAGATCACGATGGAAAGCACGAGAATGCGGCCGCCGAACTCCCACATTTCCGTGCGCATGGGCGATTCGCCCAGCAGCACCTCGACCACCACCTTGGGCTCGTTGGGGGCGGTGTCGAGTACGCGCAGGATGACGCTGCCGGAGCGGCCCAGCGTCGCCACCGCATCGACGATCAGCTCGAAGAAGCCGGCATCGCGGAGGTCGTAGGTTCGGTCGACGGTAGGCGGCATGTCGCTGGCAATCATCAGCGCGGACTGGTTGGGGAGATGCAGCACGATGCCGCTCGCGCCGACGTGGTAGAGCAATTGATTCTGCAGGCTCGGGCTCACGCTGTTGTCCGGCGTCGCATAGAGCGCCAGCGTCGCCAGGCGCGCGGAGGCGATCCGCGTCTCCAGGTAGTTGTAGCGGAACCGCGAGAGGGACGGCAGAAACACCACCACCTCCCCCAGCATCACGAAGAATATCGTGAGCAGCAAGACGCGCGCGGAAAGACTGCGGGTCAGGACGGAGACCGCGGGGCCCTTGCTGCTCATGACGAAAGTCTAGCACGAGGATCGCGGCGTGGCATGGTCCCGCCCCGGTCAGCCGAGATACTTGAGCAAGCCGACCAGCCGGCGGGTGCGCTCGCTGAAGAGCTTCGGCGCGAAGAAGCTGCCGGCGGCGCGCTTGCTGACCTCGCCCAGCGTCGGGTAGGGCGCGATCATGGTGGCGAGGGCGCCCACCTTCATGCCTTGACCGATCGCGAGGGCCCAGGGCTGGATCAGCTCGCCCGCATGCGCGCCCAGGATCGAGGCGCCGAGCACTCGGCCGTTGCGGCGGGTCAGCACCTTGACGAGACCGTGGGTCGAGCGCTCGGCCTGAGCGCGGTCGTTCTCGTGAAAGGGCCAGCGCAATACCGTGAGGTCGCCCGGATGGCGCTCGCGCGCCTCGGCCTCGGTGAGGCCCACCTGCGCCAGCTCCGGCTCCGTGTAGGTGACCCACGGCAGTGCCCGATAGTCGACCTTGGCGGGTAGCCGGAACAGCGCGTTGCGGATCACGATGCCCGCGTGATAGCCGGCGACATGCGTGAATTGCGGCCCGCCCGCGGCGTCGCCGATCGCATAGACCCGGCGATTGCTCGTGCGCAGCCGCCGGTCGACGACGAGCCCGCCGCGCGCGTCGAGCGCGATCCCCGCCTTCTCGAGCTCGAGACCTTTCAAGTTGGCGCGCCGGCCGACGGCGACCAGCAGATGCGAGCCCGCGAGGCGCTCCTCGCCGCCATCGGTGGCGATCGTGACGGCAACGCCGGCGCCGTCGGCCTCTACCCTGCGAATCTGCACGCCCGTGCGAATTCTCACGCCGTCGGCGCGGAGTCGGTCGGCCAGTAGCGCGACCAGCTCCGGATCGTCCTTGGGCATGATGCGGGGCAGCGCCTCCAGCACGGTCACCGCGGCGCCGAGCAGCCGGTGCGCCTGCGCCATCTCGATGCCGATCGGCCCGCCGCCGATGACGATGAGATGCCGGGGCAGCACGCGATTCTCGAACACCGTCTCGTTCGTCAGGAACGGCACGGTGTCGAGCCCCGGGATCGGCGGCGTCGCCGGCGACGAGCCCGTGGCGATCACGATCCACCGCACGCGCACCCTCGTCTCGCCGGCCTCGACGGTGTCGGGCCCGATGAAACGGGCGAAGTCGCGGACGACGTGCACGCCCAAACCTTCAAATCGCGCCTGGGAATCGTTAGGCTCGATCGCCGAGATGACGCCGTGGACGTGAGCCATCACTGCCGCGAAATCGACGCTGGGCGGCGCACCCACGAGGCCGAAAGCCGCATTCTCGCGCGCCGACTGCACGCGCTTTGCCGCCGCCAGCAGCGCCTTCGAGGGCACGCAGCCGTAATTGAGACAGTCGCCGCCCATCTTGCGATGCTCGAACAGCACCGTCTTCGCGCCGAGCTGCGAGGCGCCCGCCGCCACCGTCAACCCGCCCGAGCCCGCGCCGATGACACAGACGTCGGCATGATGCAGCTCGCTCACGATCTCTGTTTCCAGCGCTTGTACGCGACCGGCACCAGGGCGAGCAGGCCAAGCCCGATCAGCGGCAGCAGCACATGAGGCTGAAAGGCGAGGTGCAGGTCGGGCTTCTCGCCACGGTCCAGGAACTCGCCGAGCCCGCCGCCGACGCTGGTGTAGACCACCGCGCCCGGCAATATTCCGAAGAACGTGCAGACGACGTAGGCGCCGAGCGACATGCCGAACAGCGCGGGTACCAGGTTCACCAGCCAGAATGGAAACAGCGGCACCAGGCGGAGCACGAGCAGGTAGCTCACGGCATCTTGCCGGAAGCCTTCCTCGATCTTCTTGAGGAACGGTCCCGCGCGCCGCTGGAGCACTTCGCCGAAGGCGGATCGCGCCACCAGGAAAACGAGCGTGGCACCGATGGTGGCCCCCAGCACATTGTAGAGAGTCCCGAGGACGGTGCCGAACAGGAAGCCGCCCGTGAGGGTCATGACGGTGGCGCCGGGGATCGAGAGCGCCGCGACCGCGGCGTAGAGCACGATGAAGGCCAATGGCGCCCAGAAACCGAACAAGGCCACCTGCGAGAGGAGCCATTCTCTGTGCACGGCCAGCGCGTGGAAGCTGACATAGCGATGCGCGCCCGAGAGATAGGCCGCGACAGCCGCCGCCACGAGCAAAGCGAGCGGCAGCCAGCGCTTGATGCCGGCGCCTTCGGGAGCGTGGGTTCCTGCCTGGTCCATCGCCGATAAACCGCTCTCCCGCATGGGGTAAATTCGCGTGCGACGCGCGATCCTAAACGTGCTCCGGAGCCGAGCCGGATCACCTTGCCGTGACGGCCGGTCGCGGCCGCCCGGCGTTGACTTCGCCCCCCTGCTCCCGTATACAGCGGCCTCGTTTTCCTGAGAAGCCGCAGCCGGAGTCCGGGCCCCGTGAAGCGCACCTATCAGCCGAGCAAGCTCATCCGCAAGCGCCGTCATGGCTTTCGCTCCCGCATGGCGACTGTGGGCGGGCGCAAGGTGGTTGCGAGCCGGAGGGCGAAGGGCCGCAAGCGCCTCTCCGCCTGAGCGGAGACGCGCCCCGCGCGCGATGGCGGCGCTGGAGCGCCTCAAGCGCCGGGCGGATTTCCTCCGGGTCGCCGGTGGGCGCCGCAAGTGGGTGACGCCGGGCTTGATCCTCCAGACCTTGGCCCGCGCTCCCGCCGGCGGCGTTTCGGAGGGCATCCGCATCGGATTCACCGCGACTCGGAAAATCGGCAATGCCGTCGTCCGCAATCGTGCGCGACGGCGGCTGCGTGCGGCGGCCGCGAGCGTCATGGCGGGCCACGCCGTGGCGGGCTTCGACTATGTGCTGATCGCGCGGGCCGAGACGCCCAAGCGGCCCTATGCGGCGCTGATCGACGATCTCGAGATCGCGCTGCGCCGCTTGGGAACTTGGCGCGACGGGCCGCATGAGTGAGGAGAGGATGCCCTTGCTGACGCTTCTGCTGCGCGGTCTGATCCGGTGCTACCAGCTCTTCATCTCGCCCATGCTGGGGCCGTCCTGCCGGTACTTGCCGAGTTGCTCGGACTACGCGGCCGAGGCGATCGAGCGCCACGGCGCGCTCGCGGGGACCTGGCTGGCGCTGCGGCGTCTTGCGCGCTGCCATCCCTGGGGCGACAGCGGTTATGACCCTGTCCCGGAGCGGTGCTGGCGCGAGCAGTCGGTTGGCTGCCGCCACGGCCACCACTAACGGGCTGAGACGCGAGGCCGGAAAAGAGCCCCCATGGAAGACCAACAAAAGAACCTGTTCATCGCCTTCGCGCTCACCGCGCTGATCATGGTCGCCTGGACCTTCGTGATGCCGCTGTTCGAGAAGCCGAAGCCGCCGGCACCCGTACAGCAGACGCAGAGCGCGCCCAGCACCGCGTCACCAGCCGCACCGCCGGCGGCCGCGCCCGGCTCGGCACCCGCGGTACCGGGTGCTGCACCCGCCACGACCACCACGGCACCAAAGGCTCGCGCCGATGTGCTTGCTGAGAGCCCACGCATCCGCATCGATACGCCCAAGCTGCACGGCTCGGTCGCCCTGGTGGGTGGTCATCTCGACGATCTCTCGCTCGCGGCCTACCACGAGACCATCGATCCGAAGAGTCCGGAGATCGTGCTGCTGTCGCCCTTGGGCACGCAGGATCCCTATTTCATCGACGTCGGTTGGTCCGCGAGCGACAAGTCGATGCCGGTGCCGGGCGAGGACACTCGCTGGACCGCGACGAGTCAGGGCGCGCTAACGCCGACCCATCCGGTCGAGCTCACTTGGGATAACGGCAAGGGCCTCACCTTCACGCGCCGGATCGCGGTCGACGACAGTTATCTCTTCACGGTGAGCCAGAGCGTCGCCAATCACGGCGAGGCTGCCGCGACGCTCTATCCCTATGGCTTCATCTGGCGCGAAGGAAAGCCGCCGGTGTCGCCCAGCTATCTCCTGCACGAGGGCCCGATCGGCGTCATCGATGGCACCCTCAAGGAGATCAAATACACGGCCCTCAAGGGCGAGAAGCCGGTCGAGCAGAGCACGACCGGCGGCTGGTTCGGTTTCACCGACAAGTATTGGCTGACGGCCTTGATCCCGGATCAAAGCACGGAGGTGAAGACCGCCTTCCGCTTCACCGGCACGACCGACGCGGCTGCGATCGAGCGCTACCAGACCGACTATCTCGGCAGCGCCGTGACCGTGCCGCAGGGCGGCACCGCCGGGACCTCCGACCACATCTTCGCCGGCGCCAAGGAAGTGAAGCTCCTCGACCAGTATCAGGCGTCGCTGAGCATCCCGCGTTTCGACCGCGCCATCGATTTCGGCTGGTTCTATTGGATTACCAAGCCGATCTTCCTGTTCCTCGATTTCCTCTATGGCAAGATCGGCAACTTCGGCATTGCCATCATGCTGTTGACGCTCAGCATCAAAATCCTGTTTTTCCCGCTCGCCAACCGCTCCTACCGGGCGATGAGCAAGATGAAGCTGCTGCAGCCGGAGATCCAGAAGCTGCGTGACAAATTCGGCGAGGACAAAGCCAAGCTGAACCAAGAGGTGATGGCGCTCTACAAGCGCGTCGGCGCCAATCCCATGGCGGGCTGCTTGCCGATCTTCGTGCAGATTCCGGTGTTCTTCTCGCTCTACAAGGTGCTCTACGTCACCATCGAGATGCGGCAGGCGCCGTTCTATGGGTGGATCCACGACCTCTCGGTGCCCGACCCCACGAACTGGCTCAATCTCTTCGGCCTCGTTCCTTGGGACCCGGCGGTGTTGTACACCGCGCCCGCCATCGGCAGCATCCTGCACCTCGTGTCGATCGGCGCGTGGCCGCTCATCATGGGCGTCACCATGTTCCTGCAGCAGAAACTCAATCCCGCGCCGGCCGATCCCGTGCAGGCCAAGATGATGATGGCGCTGCCGATCGTCTTCACCTTCATGCTCGGCCAGTTTCCGGCCGGGTTGGTGATCTACTGGTCCTGGAACAACCTGCTCTCGATCTGCCAGCAATGGGTGATCATGCACCGGGCGGGAGCGGCATAAGCAGCAGGAGGGCGTCGCATGACGGCGGATGTGGCGAGCACGGTCTATCCGCCGGAGCATGCGCGCGACGCGACCGCGATCGAGGCGGGCCGCCTGCTGTTCGCCGCCGCCTGCGATTTCGTAGCGGGCGCCATGACCGCGGACGCGATTCCGCCGGACACGCTGCCCGAAGTGGCCGTCGCCGGCCGCTCCAACGTCGGGAAATCGAGCCTGCTCAATGCGCTCACGGGGCAGACTTCGCTCGCGCGCGTATCCAATACGCCCGGGCGCACACGACAGCTCAACTTCTTCTCGCTCGGCGGCAGGCTGATGCTGGTGGACCTGCCGGGCTACGGCTATGCCGAGGCACCCAAACACGACATCGCGCGCTGGACCGAGCTCATGCGGATTTACCTCAAGGGCCGCGCGAGCCTGCGCCGGACGCTGCTTCTGGTCGACGCACGCCACGGGTTGAAGCCGATCGACGATCCCTTGATGAAGATGCTCGACGAGTCCGCGGTGTCGTTCCAGCTGGTGCTGACCAAATCGGACAAGCTCTCGCCGAAAGCGCTCGCCCAGCGCATCGAGACCACGGCGGCGGCGCTCAAGGGCCACGTCGCCGCCCATCCAGCGATCCACGTGACCTCCGCGCAAGCCGGTACGGGCATCGCCGAGCTCCGCGCGGAGCTGGCGACGCTGGCGAGCGCCGCCTAGGCTTGCTACTCTCGCGCCGCACCGCAACTTGACCGAGCTTCGCCCCATGACGGTCGATCCCAACACCCGCGCCGCCGTGCTGTCGGAAGCCTTGCCATACTTCCGGCGCTACGCAGGCAAGACCGTGGTGGTGAAGTACGGCGGCCACGCGATGGGCGACGAGGTCGTCGCCGAGCGCTTCGCGCGCGACGTAGTGCTCCTGAAGCAGGTCGGCATCAACCCGATCGTCGTGCACGGCGGCGGGCCGCAGATCGGCGAGATGCTGAAGCGCCTCCGGATCAAGAGCGACTTCGTCGACGGCCTGCGCGTCACCGACCGCGCGACCGTCGAGATCGTCGAGATGGTGCTCTCGGGCTCTATCAACAAGCAGATCGTCTCCGCGATCAATGCGAGCGGCGGCTATGCGATCGGGCTTTCCGGCAAGGACGCGAACCTGATCCGCGCCCGCAAGCTGACGCGCACCAAGGTCGACCCGGACTCGCACATCGAGCGCATCCTCGATCTCGGCTTCGTGGGCGAGCCGGAGGCGATCAACGCGACGGTCCTGGAGACGCTGCGGAATTCCGCGATCATTCCGGTGATCGCGCCGATCGGCGTCGGCGACGACGGCCAGACCTACAACATCAACGCCGACACCGTGGCGGGCGCCGTCGCGGGCGCGGTCAAGGCCTCGCGCTTCCTTCTGCTCACGGACGTGCCGGGCGTGCTCGACAAGTCGAAGAAGCTGATCCCCGAGCTCACCGTGGATGAATCGCGCCGCCTGATCGAGGACGGTACCATCGCCGGCGGCATGATCCCGAAGGTTGAGACTTGCCTCCAGGCGCTTTCCGACGGCGTCGAGGCCGCCGTCATCGTCGACGGCCGCGTGCCGCACGCGATCCTCCTCGAGCTCTTCGCCCAGGGTGGCGCGGGCACTCTGATCAAGCGCAACGCAAGCACGCCATGAGCCCTCCGAAGGTCCTCGGCCTCGATCACGTGGTGCTGTGGGTCACTAACCTTGACCGCGCCCGCGACTTCTATTGCGACGTCCTCGGCTGCCGCGTCGAAGTGTTCCAGAAGAAGGTCGGGCTGTTGCAGCTGCGCGCCGGAGACTCCCTCATCGACCTCGTGCCGGTGGACGGGCCGCTCGGAAGACAGGGCGGTGCTTCGCCCGGCGCCGAAGGCCGCAACATGGATCACTTCTGCTTGCGCGTGAAGCCGTTCGACCCGGGCGCGATCATGGCCCATCTGCGCGACCACGGCGTCGATCCCGGACAGGTCGAGCAGCGTTATGGTGCCGAAGGCATGGGACCCTCGATCTATCTCCGGGATCCCGACGGCAATGTGGTGGAGCTCAAGGGCCCCGCCACCTCGAAAGAGCCGCCCGCAGGCACATGAGCGCGAGCACCTCCCGCGGCCGCCCGCTCAACGAGATCGAGACCTGGATCTTCGACCTCGACAACACGCTCTATCCGCATTCCTGCAACCTCTTCGCGGAGGTCGAGGCGCGCATGGCCGAGTTCATGTGCGCGGAGTTCGGCATCGACACGGCGGCGGCGCACGCGCTGCGTCGGCGGTATTTCATGACCTACGGCACCACGTTGCGCGGCCTAATGAACGAGAACGGCATCGATCCCCGCCGCTTTCTCGACTACGTCCACGCGATCGACGTGACGCCGGTCAAGCCGGCGCCGGAGCTCAAGGCGGCGCTCGCGGCGCTCGAGGGACGCAAGCTCATCTTCACCAACGCCGACCACCGCCACGCCGAGCGCGTGCTCGAGCGCCTCGGCCTCGCCGACGCCTTCGAGGCGGTCTTCGACATCCACGCGGCCGATTACCTGCCGAAGCCCGACCACAGCGTTTACGCGCGCTTCGTCGCCCGCTTCGCCATCGAGCCGCGCGGCGCCGCCATGGTCGAGGACATCGCGCCCAACCTGGTGCCGGCCCACGCGCTCGGCATGACAACCGCCTGGATACCCGGCGGCCCCGACTGGACCCGCGCCGAGCCCGACGCGCCGCACGTCCATCACGTCGTCGAGGACCTCGCGGAATGGCTCGCCCGGGTTCCATCCCGGCCCAAGGCCCGCAAGATCGATGGGCGCGGCCGATCTTCAATGTAATCCGGCGCTCGCGAGCGACACCGAGCTGCTGCTCGGCCTCGCTCGAGCGTTCCACGCCGAGGATGGTCACCCACTGAGCCCCGAGGGCGAGGCGGCGTTGAGCGGAATCACCTTGGGCGAGCCCATGGCGCGGTGCTGGATCGTACGGCGTGCCGGGCAGGCGATTGGATACGTCATCGTCACACTCGGCTACAGCATCGAGCATGGCGGCCGCGACGGCTTCATCGACGACCTCTACCTCGTGCCCTCCGCGCGTGGGGGCGGCACCGGAGCGGCCGTGCTCGACTTCGCTCTGGAGCAGGCGCGTCGAACCGGTATCGCAACCCTCCACCTGGAAGTCGATCCCAAAAACGACCGCGCGACCGCTCTCTATCGCTCGCATGGATTCGCCGAAAACGGTCGGTGCTTGATGAGCCTTCGATTGCGGGCGCACGGTTGACATCGCTCAGGCGTCGCCGCATGTTTCGCCCGTCTTTTCAATAGCTAGCCGGCACTTCCATGACCACCGCCGATCTCGCAGGGATCATCGACGCCGCCTGGGAGGCGCGAGAGACCGTCACGCCCGCGACCAAGGGACCGGTGCGCGACGCCGTGGCGGCCGCTCTCGACGGGCTCGATCAAGGCAAGCTCCGCGTCGCCGAGAAGCACGATGGCGCCTGGACCGTCCACCAATGGCTCAAGAAGGCGGTGCTGCTGTCGTTCCGGCTCTCCGACATGGTGGAGATTCCCGGCGGTCCCGCGGACGCCGCGCGCGGGCCGGCGATCTGGTGGGACAAGGTGCCCTCGAAATTCGCGGGCTGGGACGCCGCGCGCTTCCGCGGCGCGGGGTTCCGCGCCGTGCCGGGCTGCGTCGTGCGCCGCTCGGCGTACATCGCGCCCAATGTCGTGCTGATGCCGAGCTTCGTGAATGTCGGCGCCTACGTCGACAGCGGCACCATGGTGGACACCTGGGCGACGGTAGGCTCCTGCGCGCAGATCGGAAAGAATTGCCACCTGTCGGGCGGCGTCGGCATCGGCGGTGTGCTGGAACCGGTGCAGGCCAATCCCGTCATCATCGAGGACTATTGCTTCATCGGCGCGCGGAGCGAGGTGGTGGAGGGTGTGGTGGTCGAGACCGGCTCGGTCCTCTCGATGGGCGTCTTCATCAGCGCCACCACGCGCATCATCGACCGCGAGACCGGCGAGGTCTTCCGCGGCCGCGTGCCCGCCTATTCCGTGGTGGTGCCGGGAACGTTGCCGGGCGGACCGCTGCCCGACGGCAGGCCAGGGCCCAGTCTCTATTGCGCCGTGATCGTCAAGCGCGTCGATGCGCAGACGCGCGCCAAGACCGCGATCAACGAGCTGCTGCGGGAATGACCGTCCAGGGCAAGCCGGAGGCCGTCGATCCCGCGGCGCTCGCGGCGGAGCTCATCCGCTGCCCGAGCGTGACGCCCCAGGACGCCGGCGCCATCGACGTGCTGGCGCGCGTGCTCGAGCGCCTCGGATTCGCCTGCACCAAGCTCGAGTTCACCGAGCCCGGCACCGAGCCGGTGCTCAACCTCTACGCCCGCCTCGGCAGGTCCGGCCGGAACTTCTGCTTCGCCGGGCATACCGACGTGGTGCCGGTCGGGCGCCGCGAATCCTGGACCGTCGATCCCTTCGGCGCGGAGATCATCGACGGTGCGCTCTATGGCCGCGGCGCCGCCGACATGAAGGGGGGGATCGCCGCCTTCGTCGCGGCGGTCGCCCGCTTTCTCGGCTCGCGCGGCGGCGCGTTCGACGGCTCGATCAGCCTGCTGATCACCGGCGACGAGGAAGGTGTCTCGATCAATGGCACCAAGAAGGTGCTGGACTGGCTCCAGGAGCAGGGCGAGACGCTCGACGCCTGCGTGGTGGGCGAGCCCACCAGCGCCAAGGCGCTCGGCGACATGGTGAAGATCGGCCGGCGCGGCAGCATGAGCGCGACGGTGACGGTGAAGGGTGTGCAAGGCCACACCGCTTATCCGCACCTCGCCGACAATCCGATCCATCGCATGGTGAAAATGCTGCACAGCCTCACCATGGAGCCGCTCGACAACGGCACCGAGCATTTCCAGCCCTCGACCCTGCAGGTCACCACCACCGACGTCGGCAACCCCGCCTCGAACGTGATTCCCGGCGAGGCGCGCGCGGTCTTCAACATCCGCTTCAACGACCGCTGGTCGTCGAAGACGCTCACGGAATGGATCGAGAGCAAGCTCGCGGCCGCCGGCGGCGACCGCGAGCTCAAGATCCATGTGAGCGGCGAATCCTTCCTGACCCCGCCCGGCGTCGTGAGCGAGGTCCTGACCCGCGCGATCCGGCAGGTGACGGGACGGACACCCGAGCTCAGCACCACCGGCGGCACCTCCGACGCCCGCTTCATCCATCGGCACTGCCCGGTGGCGGAATTCGGCCTCGTCGGACTCACCATGCACAAGGTGGACGAGCGCGTGCCCGTCGCCGATCTCGCGGCGCTCGCCGACATCTACCGCGCGGTGCTCGACCTCTATTTCCCCGCGGCCTGAGCCGGGTGATGCCGAGTCTCGCCGAGATTTGGCGTGCGCTCCACGGCGCCTGGCGGCTGCTGCTCCTCGACACCCGCGGCCTCGCGGATTTCGACGGCACCCGGAGCGGGGCCCTGCGCTCGTTCTGGGCCATCGCCCTGGTGCTGCCGCTCAACATCGCCATCACGGCGATCGACGAGCTCGGTCCCACCGCGGAGGTCCTGCCTCCGCACAGCGACGCCTTGCAGCTGATCGGCGCGATCGTCGCCTGGCCCTTCCTGCTGCTGGTGATTTATGCCCTCGCCCATTGGTACGGCCGCGCGGAACGCTACTGGCTCTTCGTCACGACCTACAACTGGACGCAGATCCCGCTGGCATTGGCGGTGCTGATGATCGTCGTGCTGTTCACGGCGGCGGGCAGCCTGATCGATCTGAGCGCCGTGGGATCCGCCTCCGGCGGCGCCGCGATTGTCGCGGGCGTGGCCGTTCTTATAGCGGCGGCCCTCAGAGTCGCCGTTTACGCCTACGAATGGTACGTCGCTTGGCTCAGTCTCGATGCCGGCATCGCGCTTCCGACCATTGTCGTGCTGCTCGACATCGTCCTCGGTCTCGGCCTCGACAAGATCTCGAACGCACTGGCGTAATGGCGAGCCCCGGCACCCCCCGTGCCCGGATCTCCGAGGCCCTCGATCAGCTCCGCATGAGCCACGTGGCCGAGCGGATCAGCGTGGGCGAGCTGCTCGATGCGCTCGCCGATCACGGCTTCGGCCTGCTCATCCTCGTGCCCGCGCTGATCAACGGGATCCCGGGCCCGCACATCCCGGGCTTCTCCCTCCCGTTTGCGATCGGCCTCGTCGTGCTGGGCGCCCAGCTCGCGTTGGGTTGGCCCTCACCGTGGATTCCCCGGCGCATGCGTCGGTGGTCGGTGACATCAGTGGGATTCTCCCGCTTCCTCGATCGGGTCTTGCCGGTGATCCGCCGCGTCGAAGCGTGGCTCAGCCCTCGGCCGTCCTGGCTTACCGAGCCGGTCGGGGACCGGGTGATCGGCGTCGCCGTGGTACTTCTTAGCATCGTGCTCGCGCTTCCGATCCCGTTCGGCAACGGCGCAATCGCTTATGCGCTGGTGGTGCTGGCGCTGGGCCATATGGAGGAAGACGGCCGTGCCCTGAGCTTGGGGCTGGCTTTTGGCCTCCTTGCGCTCGCCTGGAACGCCGCGCTGATCGCGGGCGGCGCGCTCGCGATCTTGGAGCTGCTGGGCTACGTCGGGTAGATCACGGCGACGAGACAGAGACCTTGAGCGGGCGCCGTCGGGCCGCCGGCGCGGCGGTCTCTCGCCTCCAGCGCGCGCTTCACGTGGAGCGGCGACCATTTTCCGAGGCCGACCAGCTTCAGCGTCCCCACGATGTTGCGCACTTGATGGTGCAGGAACGAGCGCGACCGTACCTCCACCACGATCTCCTCGCCGATCCGCGCGACGTCGAGGCTATCGAGCGTCTTGATCGGCGACTTCGCCTGGCAGAGCGCGTCGCGGAAGGTAGTGAAATCGTGCTTGCCCAGGAGATGCCGTGCGCCCTCCCGCATCGCCGCGACATCGAGGGGCGGGCCCACATGCCAGACCCGGTCGCGCTCCAGCGCCGGCGGCGAGCGCCGGTTCAGGATGCGATAGCGATAGTGCCGGCCGCGAGCGGAGATGCGCGCGTGGAATGTCGATGGCACGGGCTCGACCGCCAGCACCGAGACGACGTGCGGACGCACGTGAAAATTGAGCGCGCCGCGGATCTCCTCGGGGTTCGCATCGCGCCGGAGGTCGAGGTGCGCCACCTGGGCCAAGGCGTGCACGCCGGCATCGGTGCGGCCGGCGCCATGGAGGCGTACCGCCTCGCCGCAGAAGCGCTCGACCGCGGTCTCCAGGATCTCCTGCACCGAGAGCCCGCTCGCCTGCCGCTGCCAGCCGACGAGGCCGGTGCCGTCGTATTCCAGCGTGAGCTTGTAGCGCGGCATCAGAGCCGCGTGCCCGGCGGCAGCGGGTAGCCGCGCAGGAAAGCCTCGGCGTCGACGGCGGCGCGACCCGCGCGCTGCAGCCGTGTCAGGCGCAAGGCACCGGAGCCGCAGGCGATGGTGAGGGCGGCATCGACCACGGTGCCCGGCGGCGCTGCGCTACTCTCCGCCGAGATTGCCGCCAGCACCTTGACGCGCTCGCCGCCGCGCTCGAACCACACGCCCGGCGCCGGATTCAGCGCGCGCACCGCGCGCTCGAGTTCGACGGCTGACCTGCTCCAGTCGAGCCGACCTTCGTCGCGGCCGAGCTTCTTCGCATAGGTGACACCCGCGGCCGGCTGCGGATGCGCCGAGAGGGTGCCGTCGGCGCGGCCCGCCAGCGCCCGCACGATCAGTCGCGCGCCCAACGAACCCAATTGATCGTGCAGCGTTGCCGCCGTGGTGTCCGCCCCGATGGCGACGGACTCAGCAAGCAGCATCGGGCCGGTGTCGAGCCCTTCGTCCATTTGCATGATGGTGACGCCAGTCTCGCGGTCGCCCGCCAGGATCGCGCGCTGTATCGGCGCGGCACCGCGCCAGCGCGGCAGCAGCGAGGCGTGCACATTGAGGCAACCGAGGCGCGGCGCCTCCAGCACGGGCTTCGGGAGAATAAGGCCGTAGGCCGCCACCACCGCGGCGTCGAGCGCGAGGGTGCGGAATTGGTCCTGCTCCGCCGCGTCGAGCTTCGCGGGCGTGCGCGTGGGAATGCCCGCGGCATCCGCCGCGCGGTGCACGGGCGACAGCTGCGGTCGATGTCCGCGTCCGGAGGGACGCGGCGGCTGGGTATAGACCGCCACTACGCGATGTCCCGCCGCCAGAAGCGCCTGCAGGATCGGCACGGCGAAATCGGGCGTGCCCATGAAGGCGAGCCGCAGCGTCATGGGAGGGCGCCGCGGCGGATCGCCATGCTGCTCAGGCGGGAACCTCGGCCTGGCGCTTCGCTTTCGCGAGTTTGCGCAAGATGATGTTGCGCTTGAGGGCGGAGATGTGGTCGACGAACAGCGTACCCTCGAGGTGATCCATCTCGTGCTGGATCACGGTCGCAAGCAACCCCTTGACGTGGAACTCGCGGATCTCGTTCTGGTAGTCGAGATAGCGAAGCTTGATCTCGGCCGGCCGGGTCACGTCGGCGTAGTGCTCGGGCAGCGACAGGCAGCCCTCGCTGTAGGTCGCGAGCTCTTCCGCCCGCCAGAGGATCTCGGGATTGGCAATCTTGAGTGGCGCTGGCTTCTCGCCCTCTTGGGCGACGTCGAGCACCAGCACGCGCTTGGCGACTCCGACCTGCGGCGCCGCGAGTCCGATGCCCGGCGCGAGGTACATGGTCTCGAGCATATCGTCCATCAGACGGCGAATATCGTCATCCACCGCCGCAACCGCCTTCGCCTTGAGCTTGAGGCGCGGGTCGGGCGCCGTGATGATCGGCAGAATCGACATGCGGAATTCCCAGCGAGATCGGCCCCTTACGTAGGCCCGGGGACGCGGCGCGTCAACCCTCGGCACCCCCGGCGACGCCCGCGCACTCGGTAGCGCCGATGTCCCTAAAAATCGCGCTTGAAGTGCTTACGTTCCCGTTTCGTCCTGATAGGATGAAACCGGCAATTGGGCATCTCTCGGGACGTCGCGGATCACCCATGGACCTGTTCCTGACGCTCGGATTCGTGGTGCTGGCATCGGGCGCATCGGTCGTCATCACCGCGCTGTGGCTGCGCCGGCGCGAGAGCCAGGCGGAAACCGCGTTGGCCACGTCGGAGGCGCGTCTTGCGGCGGCGCTGCGCGACCGCGAGTCCGCGATCGAGGCCCGCGTCGCCGCCGAGCGGGGCGCCGCGGCGGCGCAGGCGGAGCTCACGGGGGTGCAGGCCCGGCTCGAGGATTTCGAGCGGCTGCGGAAGGAGGTGATGGACGCCGCCAAAGTCGCGGTGACCGACACCGCGGCGCAGGTCTCCTCCAAGCTGCTCGACGACCACAAACGCGAGACCACCGAGGCGAAACGGCAGACCGAGGAGCGCGTCCGCCAGGTCAACGAAACGCTCCTGAAACAGGTGGCGGAGGTCGCGCAGCTGGTCGCGGTGCTCGATAACCGCGTCAGCAAGACCGGCGGCGAGATGGAACTGCTGATGCGCTCGGTGACGAGCCCGGGCGGCGCGGGCCAGCTCGCCGAGATCGGTCTCGCCAACACGCTGCAGTCCTTCGGCCTCGAGGTCGGCCGCGATTTCGTGCTGCAGCAGACCACGGTCGACGAGGAGACCGGGCGCCGGCTCAGGCCCGATGCGGTGGTGTTCCTGCCCACCGACACCGTGCTGGTGATCGACTGCAAGGCGTCGAAATTCATGCTGGAGATCGCCAAGCACGAGGGCACGGAGCAGGAAGCCGCCGCCTACGACAACCTCGCGCGCACCATGAACCAGCATCTGCGCACGCTTTCGGAGAAGGACTACCGCAACGCCGTCTACGCCGCCTGCAAGCAGGCGGGCCGCGGCGGCGACGATCCCCACATCATCAGCCTGATGTATCTGCCGAACGAAGCGGCGCTCGAGCGGCTCCGCCGCGCGGACGCCGAGTTCTTCCAGCGCGCTCGCGAGGCGCAAATCATCCCCGCGGGGCCAGCGGGCTTGCACTCGGCGCTGCTTATGGCCAGCACCGAGATCCGGCGTCTGCTGCAGATGGAGAATCAGCAGGAAATCGTGGAGAAAACCCGCGCGGTGCTCGAGGGGCTCGCGGTGGTCCTGAGCCATGCGGCACGCACGGGCGCGGGCCTCAAGAACGCCGTGGACAATTTCATGAAGTTCACCGGGTCGATCAATGCGCGGCTGCTGCCGCGCGTGCGCAGCCTCGCGCGGCTCGGCGTCGAATCGCCCAAGGCCCTGCCGCAGAGCCTGCCGAGCTTCGCGGTGCAGACCGCGGAGGAAAGCACGCTGATCGAGGTCGAGCCGGCCGAGCCTGCTCTGGAGCCGGAGCTCCAACTTCCGCCACGCATGGTGGCGGAATAGCGACGTCTATAGCGGCCGTCGCTGCGCGAGCGCGGCGCTCAGCGTGCCCTCGTCGAGATAGTCGAGCTCGCCGCCCACGGGCACGCCGTGGGCGAGCCGCGTCACCGCGACGCCGGTGCCGGCGAGACGATCCGTCACGTAATGCGCGGTGGTCTGGCCCTCCACGGTGGCGTTCAGCGCCAGGATCAATTCCCTGACCTCCCCTCCGGCGGCGCGCGCGATCAGCGCGTCGATGCGGAGGTCCTCGGGTCCCACGCCCTCGAGCGCCGAGAGCGTGCCGCCGAGCACATGGTAGCGGCCGCGAAACGCCGCTGTCCTCTCGATCGCCCAGAGATCCGCCACGTCCTCGACCACGCAGAGCAGGTGAGGATCGCGCCGGGGATCGCGGCAGAGCGCGCAGGGGTCCTCGGTATCGAGATTGCCGCAGACCGAGCAGGTGCGGATCCGCTCGGCCGCCGCCCGCATCACCTCCGCCAGCGGCTGCATCAGGCTCTCTTTCCGCTTTACCAGATGCAGCGCCGCCCGCCGGGCCGAGCGCGGCCCGAGACCCGGAAGCTTTGCCAGGAGTTGAATGAGGGCGTCGAGGTCGGACAAGGGTGCCTCGGCTGCCCCTTACGGCGTCACGCTCGGCAGAAGCCCGGCCACGACGGTGAAGAAACGCAATGGGGCAATCAAAACGGCAGCTTCATTCCCGGCGGGAGTTGCAGGCCGCCGGTGACCTTGCTCATCTCCTCCGCGACCATGGCATCGACGCGCTGGCGGGCGTCGTTGACCGCGGCCACCACCAGGTCTTCCAGCACCTCGATCTCGTCTGCCTTTGCGAGCGATGGATCGATCTTGAGGCGCCGGAGCTCGCCTCTGCCGGAGAGCGTCGCCTGCACCATGCCGGCTCCGGATTGGCCGCTGACCTCCATCTCGCCGAGGCGGGTCTGCAGCTCCGCCATGCGGGTCTGCATCTGCTGCGCCTGCTTCATCATCTGTCCGAGATTTTTCATGCGTCTCCTTCGCCGGCCTCGTCGGCGGGCGTTTCGGGATCGAGAGGTGCCGCGGCATCCCGGCCGATGTCGCGCACGGCCTCGATGCGGGCGCCCGGGAAGGCGTCGAGCACGGCGCGCACCAACGGGTGCGCCGCGGCCTCATGACGGAGCGTCTCGTCCCGCGCCGCCGCCTGCTCCCGCAACGTCGGCTCGCCTTCGTTTTGCGAGATGCTGACCACCCAGCGCTCGCCGGTCCAGTCGCCCAGCAGCTTGCCCAGGCGGTTGGCAAGGTCGCGCGGTGCGCCCTCGGTGGGCCGGAGCTCGATGCGGCCGGGCTCGAAGCGCACGAGGTGCACGTTGGCGAACAGGTGCGAGCGCAACAGCGCCTCGCGCTTGCGGTCGAAGAGCGCCACCACCTCCGCGAAACTCTGCGGAATGGATTCGGGACCCGGAGCCAGCGCCGTCGCGGGCTCGGCCGCGCGAGCCATGCGGGGTGCGCCCGCGGGCTCGGTTTCGCCCACTGCGGTGCGCCGCGCGCTCGGGGCGCCCGTTCCGCCGCCCAGCATCGAGGGCGCGGCGGTGCCTGTGCTCATGCCGGAGGGCGGGCGCGCGCCGGACGCGGGTGACGCGGCGCCGTCGCCCGAGAGCGCCTTCACGACGTCGGCGGGCGCCGGCAGGTCCGCCACGAAGGCGAGCCGCACCAGCACCATCTCCGCGGCTTGCAGCGGCGAGGGGGCGGTCTGGGTTTCCGCGAGGCCCTTGAGCAGCATCTGCCAGGCGCGCACCAGCACCGGCACCGAGAGCTTGGCGGCGAGCGGTTGGCCACGGCCGCGCTCGCCCTCGACAGCCGGATCGCCCTCGCCCGCGCTCGGCGTCAGCTTGAGCCGCATCAGGAAATGCACGAGGTCGAGCAGGTCCTGCACCACCAGCACGGGGTCGGCGCCGCCGTCGTAGAGCGATCCCAGCCGGCCGAGCGCGCCCGCGGCGTCGCCCTTGAACACAGTCTCCAGCAGGTCGAACACCAGGCCTTTGTCGGCAATCCCCAGCATGTCGCGGACGGAGGCTTCCGCAATCGCGCCGCCGCCCGAGAGCGCGATCGCCTGGTCGAGAAGCGACAAGCCGTCGCGGACGGAGCCGTCGGCCGCGCGCGCCACCAGCGCCACCGCCGCGGGCTCGGCCGCCACGTTCTCCGCCTCCAGGATCTTCGTGTAATGCGCCTCCAGCAGCTCCGCCGGGACCCGGCGGAGCGAGAAGCGCTGGCAGCGCGACAGCACCGTCACCGGCACCTTCTGGATCTCGGTGGTGGCGAAGATGAACTTCACGTCCGGCGGCGGCTCCTCCAGCGTCTTCAGGAGCGCGTTGAAGGCCTGCCGCGAGAGCATGTGCACTTCGTCGATGATGTAGATCTTGTAGCGCGCCGCCACCGGCTTGTAGCGCACGCCGTCGGTGAGCTCGCGGATGTCCTCGACGCCGGTGCGCGAGGCCGCATCCATCTCCAGCACGTCGACGTGCCGGTCCTCCGCAATCGCGCGGCAGGGGTCGCATTGGCCGCAAGGCGAGATGGTCGGCCCGCCCTTCCCATCGGGACCCACGCAATTGAGCGCCCGCGCGAGGATGCGCGCGGTGGTGGTCTTGCCGACGCCGCGCACGCCCGTGAGGATGAACGCGTGCGCGATCCGGCCGGTGGCGATGGCGTTGGTGAGCGTGCGCACCATCGCCTCCTGCCCGATCAGCTCGGCGAAGGTCGCCGGCCGGTATTTGCG
>Ga0209415_10004138_pt1 | contig 26671 bp, 25 predicted proteins | sample PeaSoiSIISIP2007_FD_187696 | JGI IMG/M metagenome (GOLD analysis project Ga0209415, IMG submission 187696) | Peat soil microbial communities from Weissenstadt, Germany - SII-SIP-2007 (SPAdes) (version 2) | ecosystem: Environmental > Terrestrial > Soil > Wetlands > Peat | place: Germany... | reverse complement strand
CAGAAGCGTGCGATGGTCGCGTAGATCTCGATGTCGCGGTCCGTATACGTCGCCCACACGACCCGATGCGCCGCATCGACGACAATCGCCAATATGATGAGCGGACACAGGGCTTCACTCGCCCACGCACAGACGGAGCTTCCCCAGCCGCGACGGCTCCACCGTTCTCCGGTCATTTCCACCTAGTTTAGACGGCGGAAGCTGTGTTCCCCAATCGTTGGAAGATTACAAGGAGCGCGAAGTTGCCACTTTGCAACAGTACCATGGTATCGGTACGCGTAGGGCCGCCGCCGCGCCCGGGCGAAGAAATACGAAGGCCCAACCTCAGCGAGCTGCGGTTGGGCCTTCGCACAGGGGAGGGATGACAAACTGAGCTTACATCATGTCGCCCGGCGGCATCGGCGGCGCCGCCTTCTTCTCCTCCGGCTTCTCGGCCACCATCGCCTCGGTGGTCAACAGCAGCCCGGCCACCGACGCGGCGTTCTGCAGCGCCGTCCGCACGACCTTGGTGGGATCGACGATGCCCGCCTTCATCAGGTCCTCGAACTCCTCGGTCGCCGCGTTGAACCCGTAGGCGCCCTTGTTGTTGCGGATCTTGTCGAGGACGATCGATCCTTCCCAGCCGGCGTTGTTGGCGATCCAGCGGCAGGGATCCTCCATAGCGCGGCGGACGATGTTGACGCCCACCTTCTCATCGTCCGCCACGTCGAACTTGTCGAGCGCCGCCGACGCACGGATGAGGGCTACGCCGCCGCCGGGGACGATGCCTTCCTCGACGGCCGCGCGGGTCGCGTGCAACGCATCCTCGACGCGTGCCTTCTTCTCCTTCATCTCGACTTCGGTTGCGGCGCCGACGCGGATGACGGCCACGCCGCCGACCAGCTTCGCGAGGCGTTCCTGCAACTTCTCCCGGTCGTAGTCCGACGTGGTCTCCTCGATCTGCGCGCGGATTTGCTTGATGCGGCCTTCGATGTCGGCCTTCTTGCCGGCGCCGTCGACGATGGTGGTGTTGTCCTTGTCGACGACGAGGCGTTTGGCGCGGCCGAGGTCGTTGAGCGCAACGTTTTCGAGCTTGACGCCGAGCTCTTCGGCGATGACGCGCCCGCCGGTGAGGATGGCGATGTCTTCGAGCATGGCCTTGCGGCGGTCACCGAAGCCCGGCGCCTTGACCGCGATGCAGTGCAGCGTACCGCGGATCTTGTTGACGACCAGCGTTGCCAGCGCCTCGCCTTCGATATCCTCGGCGAGGATGACGAACGGCTTTCCGGTGCGGGCGATGGATTCCAGGACGGGCAGCAGGTCCTTCATTGCGCTGATCTTCTTCTCGTGAATCAGCAGGTAGGCATCCTCGAGCCGGCATTCCATCTTGTCCGGGTCGGTGACGAAGTACGGCGAGAGGTAGCCGCGGTCGAACTGCATGCCTTCGACAACCTCCAGGGTAGTCTCCAGGCTCTTGGCTTCCTCGACCGTGATCACGCCCTCCTTGCCGACCTTCTCCATCGCCTCGGCGATGATCTCGCCGATGGTCGAGTCGTTATTGGCGGAGATGGTACCGACCTGGGCGATCTCCTTCTGTTCCTTGGTGGCCTTGGACAGCTTCTTGAGCTCGTCGGTGGCCGCCGCCACCGCCTTGTCGATGCCGCGCTTGAGGCTCATAGGGTCGTGGCCGGCGGCCACCATTTTGGCGCCTTCGCTGAAGATGGCGCGTGCCAACACGGTGGCCGTCGTCGTGCCGTCACCGGCGACGTCGGAGGTTTTGCTGGCGACCTCCTTGACCATTTGGGCGCCCATGTTTTCGAACTTGTCTTCGAGCTGGATCTCCTTGGCGACGGTGACGCCGTCCTTGGTGATGTTGGGTGCGCCGAACGACCTCTCCACTACGACGTTGCGGCCCTTCGGTCCCAGCGTCACGGTGACGGTATCGGCCAGGATGCGCACGCCGTTGAGGAGTTTGTTGCGTGCCTCCTCACTGAACTTCACGATTTTTGCAGGCATGGTTCGTGTTCCTCCTTACCCTTCGACGATTCCGAGGATGTCTTCCTCGCGCATGATCAGGTACTCGTTGCCGTTGAGCTTCACTTCACTGCCCGAGTATTTCCCGAAGAGGATCTTGTCGCCCTCCTTCACGGTGAGCGGCACGACCTTGCCGTCCTCGTTCACCTTTACCCACGGCGATGACTTTGCCTTCCTGGGGCTTTTCTTTGGCGGTGTCGGGGATGATGATGCCGCCCTTGGTTTTCTCTTCCTGCTCGATCCGCTGTACGATGACGCGGTCCTGTAGCGGCCGAATCTTCATACTTCGTCCTCCTCCTTCGTTGCGTTTAGTTTGCTGCGAAAAGTCAATTCCGCCCGCAACCGTAATCATGCCGCCAGCGCAGTCAAGGGGCGCGCGACGGAAAAAATCGCAGATTGACTCCCGAAACCCGCCCTCCTAAGGTGTCGCCGATGGTCGATCCTCCGGCAATGCCGGCTGCAAGGAGCACCGAGACCGGCTCCGGCGTTCCACCGAATCCAGGCGAGTGGCTCCTGAAGACGATCTTTCGACTGCTGGCGCTGTCTTTCGGCGTGGTGGGAATGATCTTTTTCCTGTTTCCGGACGGGACGCTGCGCGTCATCAACGCCGCCGGCTCCGTCTTCCGGGTCTTTCCGCCGGCCCCTCCCAGCGCGCTCCGTTTCTGGCTGAGCCTAGGCGTCTCGTACATGGCTTTGGTCACTATCCTGGCGGTGATGATTCAAAGCGATCCGCAGCGCTACCGGCACCTCATGCCGGTCCTCGCCGCCGGCAAATTTTGTTCGTCGTTCACCTGCCTCCTGTTCTTTGCCTTTTCGAGCCCGGCCTTCATCTACCTGTTGAATTTTCTCGTCGATGGCTCGATCACGCTCTTGGTACTGGGCTGTTACCTCTGGGAAGGAATCACCGGCGAATCGGCGGCACGTGCCGGATGGACGCGCCGCAGCGGTCTCATCCTCGATGCCGTCATCGACACCCTCTTGCCGGCCGCCGGAGCCTTCGCCGCGGGCGGGCGCGATACCGCGTTGGCGTCGGACCTGTGGCAATACTTCGCGGCGATGCACGTGCGCGGGCCGCTTGGATTGGAGTTACTCCTCGGTGTGCTCGAATACGGGCCCTTCTTGTTCGGGCCCCGGCGGAGGCGTTTCACGCGGTTGTCGCCCGTGGAGCGTGAGCAGTATCTCGCCGGCTTCGAGCATTCACGCCTTGCCCCGCGGCGCCAACTGATCGCCGGCCTCAAGCTGATTGCCATGCTGCACTTTTACGACTATCCCGAAGCGCGCAGCGCAATCGGATACGATGGCGGCTATCTGCGCGACAAACTGCTGGCGGGACCGAACGCCGCGCATCACCGCGCGCGCCTGCAATGATCATCGACGGCAGCGGCGCCACGCACGATCTGAACGCCTCGACCCGGGTGTGCGTCATCGGCTCCGGCGCCGGCGGCGCCGTGGTCGCCAAGGAGCTGGCGGAGTCGGGCGTCGAGGTCGTTCTGCTCGAAGAAGGCGCGTTCTATACCGGCAAGGATTTCACCGGCGATCCGCGCGAGATGCTGGCGCTCTTGTACCGCAACCGCGGACTGACCGGCACCGTCGGCGGCGTGACCATCCCGATTCCGTTGGGCAAGTGCGTGGGCGGCACCACGGTCATCAATTCCGGTACCTGCTATCGCGCCCCGGACTACGTGCTCGACGCGTGGCGGCGGGATTTTGGTGTCGAGCACGTCAGCGAAGCGGAGCTGCGACCCTACTTCGAGAAGGTCGAGCAAGAGCTCAATGTGCATCCGGTGCCGGACGCGACGTACGGCAGGAACAGCCGGTTCTTCGAGCGCGGCGCGCAGGGGCTCGGTTTCAGCGGCGCGCGCATTCCGCGCAACGAGCGCGGCTGCGTGGGGACCGGCGTGTGCGCGCTCGGCTGCCCGCAGGACGCCAAGCAGGCGATGCACGTCAGCTACGTGCCCAAGGCGTTGGCGGCGGGAGCGACGCTCTATACTCGATGCCGCGCCGAACGCATCCTCATCGGCAACGGCCGCGCCTTCGGCGTCATCGCCAGCCTGCTGGACCCTAACGATCGACGCACCGGCCACGAGGTCCGCGTGCTGGCGGACCGCATCGTAGTGGCATGTGGGGCATTACTGAGCCCTGCCTTGCTCCAGCGCAGCGGTGTGCCTGATGATTCCGGTTGGTTGGGACGCAACTTGCACATCCACCCGGCGGCACGCGTCGTCGCGCGGTTCGACGAAGAAGTGCGCGGATGGGAAGAAGTGCCGCAGGCATTCAACGTGCATGAGTTCACGCGCGATGGCATCTTCATTCAGGGACAGTTCGTTCCTCCGGCGATCGAGGCGCCGGTCGTGCCCGGCATCGGCCAGGCGCACAAAAACCGCATGGCCGACTTCGCGCGGCTCGGATCGTTCGGCGCGTTGATCTCCGACGTCTCCGCCGGTCGCGTGCGCGCCGGCCGCGGTGCGTGGCCGCTGGTGACCTACCGCCTGCAGGCCGACGACGTGCAGAAGCTCACGCGGGCTATCAGCCTCACCGCACAGATCTTCTTCGCCGGTGGCGCGCGCGAAGTGTACTCCACGATCTATCGGCGGCCCATTCTCCAAAACCCCGGCGATGCACAAGCCTTGCTCAGTGAGCGCTTCCGTCCTGCCGACATTGCAATGATGGCCTTCCATCCGCAAGGAACGTGCCGGATGGGCGAAGATGCGCGGCGCGCCGTCACCAATTCATTCGGTGCGTATCACGGCATCGAAAACCTCTATGTCAGTGATGCCAGTCTGTTCCCGTCGTCGTCGAAGGTGAACCCGCAGATCACCATCATGGTGCTCGCCACTCGTATCGCCGCGCACATAGCGGCCGACCTGTAGCCTTTCTACGCGCTGGCTCGGCTGCGCACCTCGCTTTCGAGGATCGCCAACAAGCTGCCGGTGTTCGGGTCTTGATTGCGCTTGTCCTCGACGGAGCGTACCGCGTGCATCACCGTCGAGTGATCGCGCCCGCCGAACTTTTCGGCGATACTCGGAAACGATGCGTCCGCCAACCGACGGCTGAGATACATCGCGATTTGGCGCGGGAAGGTCACCGAGCGGGCTCGATTGTGCGACTTCAGATCCACGACCGAAAGTCGGAAATGTTGGCTGACGGTTTCCTGAATGCTTTCGACCGAGATTACCGTCGGCGGCGGTGTCACCGGCGCGATCAGACGTTTGACCATTTCGACGTCCAACGGCATCCCTCGCAAGCTGGTGGTCGCGAGCACGCGCGTCAGGGCACCCTCGAGCTCACGCACGCTCGGCCCGCTGCGCTCCGCGAGGATGCAGGCGATGCTCGGCGGCAGGTCGACGCCTTGGACGGCCGCCTTCTTCGTCACGATGGCGATGCGCATCTCGTGCGTCGGCGGGTGGATGTCGGCGATCAATCCGCCTTCGAAGCGGCTCCGCAGGCGTTGCTCCAGCTCGGCAATGGCGTGCGGCGGTTTGTCGGAGGTCAGCACGACCTGTTTGCCCGCCGCATACAAGGTGTTGAACGTGTGGAAGAATTCTTCCTGGGTACGTTCCTTGCCGGCGAGGAACTCGACGTCGTCCAGGATCAGCGCGTCTACTTCGCGGAAACGGTCGCGGAACGCCGCCATTTGATCTTGCCGCAACGAGGTGATCATCGTGTTCATGAACGCTTCTGCGGACAGACATGCCATGCTGCGGCGTGGCGAGCGTGCGAGCAAGTCGTGCGCCAACGCATTGATCAGATGGGTCTTGCCGAGTCCGACGCCGCCCCACAGGAAGAACGGGTTGAAGCGACGGCCGGGCAGCTCGGCCACCGAGCACGCGGCACGATACGCAACCTCGTTGGCGTGACCGACGACGAATGTGTCGAAGGTGTACTCCGCAACCAGGCGGCCGATCTTCGGGCGGGTGCGTATCGCGCGTTGCGGCGCAGCCGGTGCGGTGTCGCGCGCCGCGCTCGTCGCTTCCGCCGCCGCAACGACGATGCGCACGGTTGGAATCATGCCAGCACTATCGGCGAGGGTTTCACGGATGCGCGACAGGAAGTGGCGTGTCACCCACTCTTGAAAGAACCGGCTGGGTACTTCAAGGCGCAGTCCTTGCTCATCCCTCACACATCGAATCGGTTCGATCCAGGTCGCAAAGTTGCGATCGCCGACCCGCTCCCGCAGACGCGGCAGCGCTGCCAACCACTCGGCCTCCATGTGCACCCACCCCTCCCACGAGCCTACCGGAAAAGTCCTGTCGGCTGCGCGCGCCGGTTATCCACACTTGGGGACAACGCGGTAAGTCGCCGCCGCCGCTCCACTTCCGTCCGTCCTCCACATCAGCATACACAGCTTCCTCCACACGCCCGCCCTTCCCTCCGTTTCTGGAAGGCGACGCGCGCAACCGACAAGAGTCATCTGCATGTCGAAAAGTTCGGAAACGCAACCGAGAGAGCCGCTCTTGTAATCGATCCTTCGTGTCCCTGTCAACAAAATTTCTTGCGCGTCGCGTTCGTCACCGAATTCCGCGCACGTCAGCCGTTATCAATATATCGTCTCACGATATTTGGCCGATTTTCATCGATCATCGGCGCCGCGCCGATGTCGATTTTTCGTGGCGGCGCTCTACGGCTTGACGCGTGCTAGCGCCACGGCGTCCGCCAGCCGCTGCGCATCGAGTGCGCCTTTGATCGTTCGCCCATTGATGAACACCGTCGGCGTCGAATCGATGCCAAGCGCAGCGCCCTCCTGCGCGTCGTGATCCACGCGCGCGCGTGCCTCTTCGCTGCCAAGACAGGCGGTGAAGCGTGCCACGTCCAAGCCGAGCCGCGTCGCGTACGTGATCAAAAACTGACGCTGCAGCTGCTGCTGGTTGTCAAACAGCAGGTTGTGGTACTGCCAAAATTTTCCCTGGTCGGCGGCACACTCCGACGCCACCGCTGCCAGACAGGCGTCGGGATGCCCCCCGCTGGGGATCTTAGGATTGCACGTGGAGTCGAGCGGGAAGTGATGGAACACGACGCGCACGTTCGGCCCGACGCGATGCAAGACATCCTCCAAGCTCTCGTGGAACGCCGCGCAATGGCCGCACTCGAAATCGGAGAACTCGACGATGGTCACCGGGGCATCGGCGCTGCCGCGCTCGTGCCGGCTGTCATCCAACCGCAGCTGCGTGAGCGGCTGCGCCAAATACCACCGGTAGAAGTCCGGACGCGTTCGTTGGATCTCCGCCGCGTCGAGCACTTGCGTGCCGCGGCCGAGCGCCTCCCAGCTCCCAACAACAACCAGCAGCATGACGGCGACGATCCCTCCGATGAGCATGGCTCGGTCTTGGCCAGCGCGTGCCATCGCCTGACGGCGGCCGGTGATCCGCAGGGCGCCGTACGCCCGCCACGTGGCCAGCAGCAGGCCGATACTGACCAGATAGAGGCCGCTGCACATCATGCAGATGGTATGCAGAACGGCAAATGCAATCGCCGCCATGTATATCGAGAACAGCAGGCCCCACGCCGCCAGAGCGAGCAGCATCGTCCCGAAGGTCGCACGCGACGTCGCGCGGCCGGCGCCCACCGCGCCGGCCCCGATACCGAGCGTCGTCACGTAGAACAGGATCGCCCACGTCGAGATCGGAAATCCGGCGAGCATCGCGTAACGACTTCCCAGGACAACGTCGCAATTGACCGTGGCACTGACGTTGCAAAAACTCGTGTAGTTCACGTCGGCGTCCAGCCGCCGGTGCACGATCTCGATCGCAACGCTGATGCCGAGCCCAATGACTGCCAGGAGCAGAACCGGCAAAACTTTCTTCACTCGATCCGACATGAACCACGTAGTCTTACGGAGCTTCACCCCTTCTTGCCAATCCCGGATGGGAACCGCAAGGGCACACTCGCATCCCCTCGGATTGCCGTGCCACTGTCACCGAGGAGCGGCCCGGTCTGCGGCGAACACCCGCGCAAAGCGCCATCGGCCCACCTGATCCGCTGTGATCACCGCACTGAGCGCATCATCGGGGCCGACGAGCTTCGCCGTTTCGTTGCGCGCGCCGGGCGTGAGCGCTGCGAGCACCGGCGCATATCCCTGTCGGGCACGTTGTGCCGCAAGCGCATCGATGCGAATTTCCCGCAGATCACCGAGCGCGTCACGCAGACCGATGACGCGCGCGGTCGGCTCGTCGAGTGCCTCCAGCGTCACCGCTTCGGCAATATGGAAGCGCCCGAAGCGCAGCCGGCGGAGCGTTTCGAGGTGGCCCACGGATCCCAGCGCCGCAGCGATGTCCTCCGCCAGCACTCGAACGTACGTCCCCTTCGAGCACGACACGCGGAAGCCCACCACGCCGTCTCCCTGGTCCTTGAGCTGCAGGGCTGCCATGTGGATCCGCCGCGGTTGACGTTCGACGCTGATTCCCTGCCGTGCCAGCTTGTACAGCGGTGTGCCCTGTTGCTTGATCGCCGAGTACATCGGCGGGGTCTGTAGGGATTCGCCGACGAAACGTTGCGCGGCAGCTTCGAGCTGCGCCGCGGTGAGCTGCGGAACCGCCGCGGTCGCGACCACTTTTCCGGTGAGATCTCCCGTCTCCGTCGCACTGCCGAGGCGGATGGTGCCGGCGTACTCCTTGTCCGCCTGATTGAGGAACATAGCAATCTTGGTTCCTTCTCCAAGACACAGCGGCAGCACGCCGGTGGCGAACGGGTCGAGCGTGCCGAGGTGACCGGTTTTGCACCGCAGGCGTTGCTTGACGCGGCGGACGACCTCCGCCGAGGTCATACCCGCCGGCTTATCGATGATCAGTACGCCGTGCATCACTCATCCTCGGCATCGTCGCCATCTTCGGCAGGGTCGGCGTTCTCGGCAGCAGCGGACGGCTGCGCCTCCTTCAACAGATGGGCGATGCGATCGGCCACTTCCAAGCTGGGATCGAACAGAAACGTGAGCTCGGGCGCATAACGCAGCTTGAGACGGCGCGTCACCTGCGCCTTGATGAAGCCGGCAGCGCTACGCAGCCCGTTCAAGGAGCGTTCCCGCGCGGCCGCGTCGCCGACGCAGCTAAAGTAGACCTTGGCGTTCCTCAGATCGTCGCTCAGCTCCACCGTGGTGAGCGTGATCATGCCGATGCGGGGGTCCTTGAGGTCGCGCAGCAGCATCGCGGCGATCGCCTCCCGCACGGCCTCTGCGACCCGGTCAGCGCGGCGCGCACTCATCGCGGTGCCGTCCGAGCCCCGGCGCATCCGGACGGCTCAGCAATGCAGAACTTCGATGTGCTCTTCCGCCAGCTCGGCAATTTGCATGTCGTCGATGAAGCGGACGACTTGGCGGAGCGCCCCATCCACGTGCGGCACATCGGTTCCGACCTGGCAGATGCCGAGCACCGCACGTTGCCACAGGTCGTGCGCGTCACACTCGGCAATCGAGACATTGAAGGTATTGGCCACACGCGCCTTGATCTTCTTGATGACACCGCGCTTGCCCTTCAGAGAGTGATTCTCTGGCAGCAACAACGTGAGCGTGAGAACGCCGACTACCACAGCTGCGGCGCTTTACATCAAACAGCCGGCGCCGTCTCCACGACGCGCCGGCCGCCCATCGTCGCTTGGTGCAGGCATCGTGTATCCTAGACGCGGCGCTCCGCACCGGCCGACTTCGACGGCGTCAACCGTCGGGCGACGCGTTCGATGTCGAAGGCCTCGATCATGTCGCCGCTTTTCACGTCCTGATAATTCTCCAGCCCGATGCCGCACTCGTACCCCGACACTACCTCGCGCGCATCCTCCTTGAAGCGCCGCAAGCTCGCGACCTTGCCGGTATAGATGACGACGTGATCGCGGACCAGCCGGACCGCCGCGTTACGGGTGATCTTGCCATCGGTGACGAACGAGCCGGCCACCATACCGAAGCTCGGCACGTTGAACACCTGTCGCACCTCGGCGCGTCCGACCGTCTTTTCGCGCACCGTCGGTTCCAAGAGGCCTTCCATGGCGTCGCGCACGTCGTTGATCGCATCGTAAATGATCGTGTACAGGCGCACGTCGACGCCTTCGCGCTCGGCGATCTCCGTTGCCTTCGCTTCCGGCCGCACGTTGAAGCCGATGACCACGGCGTTGGACGCAGACGCCAACAGCGCGTCGCTTTCCGTGATGCCGCCCACCGACGCGTGCAGCACGTTGAGGCGCACCTCGTCCGTCGACAAACGGCCGAGCGCCTCGCTGAGCGCTTCCACCGAGCCCTGCACGTCGGCTTTGATGACGACACGCAGCTCCTTGACGTCTCCCGCCTGGATTTGTTGGTACAGATCCTCCAACGACACCTTGGCGGTTTTCACCAAGCTAGCCTCGCGTTGTTTGCCGCGGCGATGCTCCGCCACCTGGCGTGCCGTGGCTTCATCGGTGACGGCAACGAAGGGGCTGCCGGCGTCGGGCACCCCTTGGAGGCCGAGGATCTCGACCGGCGTCGACGGACCTGCCGTTGTCGCCTTCCGGCCCTTGTCGTCGACCAGCGCCCGCACGCGGCCATAGTTTCCGCCGCAGACGAACGGATCACCGACCTTGAGGGTGCCTTCCTGCACCAGGACGGTCGCCACCGGCCCGCGGCCCCGATCCAGCTTTGCCTCGACGATGGTTCCGCGCGCCAGCTTATCCGCGTTGGCCTTGAGCTCGAGGATGTCGGCCTGCAAGAGCAGCATTTCGAGCAGCTGTGGAATGCCTTCCGTGGTCTTGGCCGACACCGGGACACAGATCGTATCGCCACCCCAGTCCTCGGCGACCAGGCCGTAGTCGGCGAGACCTTGTTTGATGCGCTCGATGTTGGCTTCCGGCTTGTCGATCTTGTTGATCGCCACGATGATCGGCACTTCGGCGGCGCGGGCGTGATTGATCGCCTCCACCGTCTGCGGCATCACGCCGTCGTCGGCCGCGACCACCAAGACGACGATATCGGTGACCTTGGCGCCACGGGCACGCATGGCCGTGAAGGCTTCGTGACCGGGCGTATCGAGGAAGGTGACGCGTCTGCCGTGCACGTCGACGCTGTATGCACCGATGTGCTGGGTGATGCCGCCGGCCTCCTGCGCCGTAACGTTGGTCTTGCGAACGGCGTCGAGCAACGAGGTTTTGCCGTGGTCGACGTGTCCCATGATCGTCACCACGGGCGGACGCGGCTGCATGTGCTCGTCCGCCGGCGCCTCGTGCTCGCCTTCCAGCATCGACTCGGCGTCGAAGGCGACGTTCTCCACGTTGTACTCGAAATCCGAGGCCAGCAAGCTGGCGGTATCGAAATCGAGCACTTGGTTGATGGTGGCCATCATACCCGAGTCCATCAGTTTCTTGATGATCTCGCCGGCCTTCACACCCATCGCTTTGGCCAGCTCGCCGACGGTGACCACTTCGGAGATGCGGACGACGCGTTTACTGGCACGCGGCGTGGTGATCTCCGTCTTCTTCAGCTCTTTGCCGGGCAGTGCCTTTTTCTTCCGCGGCAGCTTGGCGCGGCGGCGCTCCTGCTCCGTCAGCTCTTGGAACTCGGGTTTCTTGATGACCTTGCGTTTCTTCTTGCGCGGCTTTTCCTCTTCGCTCTCGACCGGCGGGACCACCGGCACGACGCCCTCGCGGCGGGCACGTTCACGCGCCGCCTCGCCGGCAGCATCACGCCGCGCGGGTGCCGGCGCGGGCGTTTCCGTTTTCCGCAAATCGATGCGCCCCAAGACGCGCGGGCCGCGCATGCTGTCCATGAGCGGTGGAGGTAGCGGCGGTGTGGGTGCCGCAGGCGCACGTGGCGCCGGGCTTGGTTCAGGCGGTGCGGCGGTTGCCGGCGGTGCGGCGCTCACCGCGGCGGACGGTGGCGCCGGCTCTGGTGCCGGCGGCAGCGCCATCGGCTCCGGAAGAAGCTCCGGCGCCCCGAAGGATTCGAACGCTTCGGTCGGCAGCGGCAGTGCCTCGGTCGCTTCGGGCAGCGGGGTCTCGGGAACCGGCGCCGGCTCGACGCGGGTGGTACGGCGTCGAATGACGTTCATGCGGACGCGGCGCTCGACGACCGTTTGTCCTTCGGTCCCTTCGACAACCCGCTCGTCACCGACGGAGATGGTGGGTTTTTCCTCCGCGGCGAGATCCGCCAGCAACCGTTCGAGCTCATCATCCGTGAGCGAGCTTTGCGAGCGTTTGCCGTGAATCCCCAAGCGTTCGAGCTTGACAAGGAGATCCTTGACGTCGACGCCGCGTTCCTTGGCGACTTCGTGTATGCGTTTGCGCGACATGCGAGTTACCCCATCTTAGCGGACTGATCGATCCGTTTCAGCTCTTCCACGAAGGTGAGTCGCGTCGCCTTGTCGACGTGACGGCCCAGGGAACGCACCGGTCCCTTGCGCATCGCAAACTGCTCCCAGCACCTCGGTTGCCGATGCAGATAGCCGCTGCGGCCGACGTGTCGCCGCCCGGTGGCCAGTGCCAAGTTTCCGTCCGGCACGGTGGACACGCGCAGCAGGTTCGCCTGCGGCGCCGGTTGGCCGCAACCGACGCATGTGCGCACCGGGACATGTCGGTCACGGCTCACGATGCCTTTTCCTCCACCTGCGCTGCGCTCACTTCAGTCTCATCCTGAGGCTCCGCAGCTGCCGCCGCGGCGGCAGCCGCGGCTTCGGCCACGGCCTCACGTTGCTTGACTTCCACGTATGCCCGGACCGCCTTCAGGATCGATACCGCCTTCTCCGCACCAACGCCTTCGATCTCGGCGATGGTTTGTTCGTCGGCCTGGGCCACTTCTTCCGGCGATTTGAAGCCGTTCTGATACAACAGTTCGGCCGCCACGTCACCGATGCCGGGGACGCCGGTGAGCGACGCGCGCGCTTGCCGCGCCTCCTCGTCGGCTTCCGACTCGCTGCGGACGTCGAGCTTGAAGCCGGTCAGCCGCGACGCCAACCGCACGTTCTGTCCCTTACGGCCGATGGCCAGCGACAGCTGATCATCGGGGACGATGACCTCCATGCTGCGCTCGTCCTCGTCCATGATGATCTTCGACACCTTGGCCGGCGCCAGGGCGCGACAGACGAACTCTGCCGGATCGGGGGTCCAGTGGACGATGTCGATCTTTTCGCCGCGCAGCTCTTGGACCACGGACTGGACGCGGGTGCCCTTCATGCCGACGCAGGCGCCGACCGGATCGACGTCGGCGTCGTTCGACACGACGGCGATCTTCGCCCGTCCGCCCGGTTCGCGTGCCGCGCCTTTGATCTCGACGATGCCTTCGTAGACCTCGGGCACCTCCTGCTCGAACAGCTTGATCAGGAACCCAGGATGCGTGCGTGACAGCACGATCTGCGGGCCCTTGCTGGTCATCTCAACTTCGAGAATGAAGGCCCGAATGCGGTCACCTTGGCGATAGCGCTCGCGCGGAATCTGTTCCTTCTCGGGCAGGATGGCATCGGTCCGTCCTAGGTTGACGATGATGTTTTTCTTTTCGAACCGCTGCACGGTTCCGGAGTGTGTCAGCTCGCCCTTGCGGTCCTTGAACTCGTTATAGATGATGTCGCGTTCGGCGTCGCGCAGCCGCTGGATCAGACTTTGCTTCGCTGCCTGGGCGGCGATACGGCCGTAGCGCTGATCGAGCTTCTCCAGTAGCTCGTCACCGAGCTGCGCTTCGGGATCGAGGTTGGTGCGCGCGTCTTCGAGCGAGACCTCCGCCTCCGGCTCGTTCACCTGTTCGACGACCGTCAGGATCTTGAACAGCTCCACCTCGCCGATGTCGGTGTTGAACTTCGCCTCGAGACGCGTGTTGGCCCCGACGATTTTCTTAGCGGCCGAGAGCATAGCGGTCTCGATGGCATTGACCACGATGGTGCGATCAATGCCTTTTTCTTTGCTGACCTGCTCGATCACCCGGCTCAGTTCGGGTTGCATCACGACCTCCTTGGCTTCCTAGGGCTCGTAGTTCGCCTGGGCAATCTCCTTGAAGGCGATGACGTGGTTGCCGTCCACGAGGTCGACCACGATGGCATCGCTCTCCACGGCCTGCAGCACACCGACGAAGACGCGGCGGGTATCGTGCGGAGCGACGGTCCGCACGCGGATCTTCTTGCCGATGTACCGGCGAAAATGATCCGGCCGGCGCAGGCGCCGATTGATTCCGGGCGACGACACTTCCAGCGTGTAGGTGCCGGGTACGGCATCATGCGCGTCGAGCACGTCACCGAGTTGGCGACTCACGCGCGTGAGGTCGTCGAGGCTCACGCCCCCTTCGCGATCGAGGAACAGGCGCAGCACCATCCCGCGGCTTTCCCGCCGGAATTCGACGTCCACCAGTTCTAAACCTTCGTGCGTGACCAAGGGCTCGGCGATTTCCCAGATCCGCTCAGCGACTGTCTCGTTCATTGTCCTCAAATAAAAAAGTGGGCACGGCGGCCCACCCTTTTTGCTCAGCGGCCCAAGTTGTCCATATCGTGTAGCACAGGCCGCTAGGACGCCGCAAGGACGACAGCGCGGTCTGCCTGTGAATTCATGCCCGATAGTGATAACTTGGTTTCTTTGAAGGTGCGATCTGCATGTCAGAGCTCCGTCGTGATCCTCTGCTGAGGCGTTGGGTGATTATTGCGCCCGAGCGGCGTGCGGATTTGGTCGAGCGCCGCCTGGGCCGGACGCACCATGTCCAGGAAATTCCGTGCCCGTTCTGTCCCGGCAACGAACACATGAATCCGGAGGAAATCTACGTCGCGCGGGTCCCGCAAACTTCGCAGTATCCGAACGGTTGGGCGGTGCGCATCACGCCCGATCGCAAGCCCCTGTTGCGCGTCGAGGGGGTGGTCGAGCGGCGTGGCGTCGGCTTGTTTGACCTGATGAGCGCGACCGGCGCACACGAGCTGGTCACCGACACGCCGGAGCATGACGCGCATTGGGCCGACTTCGACCTGCAGCAGATGGGTCGCGTGCTCTCGAGTTACCGCCTACGGTACAACGATTTGCGCAACGATCGGCGCTTTCGCCACGTGGTCATCATGAAGAACTACGGGGCGCCGTGGAGCCGCTATCTGCATCAGCATTCGCACATCGTCGCCATGCCGTTCATCCCGCGTCGCATCGACGACGAGTTCATCGGGGCCAAGGACTATTACCAGTTAAAGGAGCGGTGCGTTTTCTGCGACGCCTTGCGGCAGGAAGAAGCACGGGAGGAGCGTATTGTCGCTGCCAACGACGATTTCGTTGCGTTGATCCCCTTCGCATCGGGCTTTCCGTTTGAGACGTGGATCTTGCCGCGCCGCCACATGCCGGACTTCGGCGCCATGAGTGACCGGGAGCTGCCGGCCCTGGCGGCAATCTTTCAGGAAACCATGGCGAAGCTGCGTACCACCCTGCACGACCCGCACTTCAGCTTGGCGCTGCACAGCGGGCCGCTCAACGGCGAGAAGGCAGAGGAGTTCCATTGGCATTGGGAGCTGATCCCGCACCTCAGCGGGGAGCTCGGCATGGAATGGGCTACCGGAGTGTACTTCAATCCGATCGCCCCCGAGGACGCCGCGGCGTGCCTGCGCAACGGGCAACCGATCAGTTGATCGGCGGCCGCCGGGTCACACCGGTCGTTGGTGCAACGTAATCAGCTCGGTGATTTGATACGACCGCTTGCCGCGCGGTGTCTGCACCTCGACTTCGTCGCCCACCGTCTTGTTGAGCAATGCCCGTCCGATCGGCGAGCTCAACGAGATCTGGCCGGCGGCAGCGTTGACCTCTTCCGGGAAGACGATCTCGTAGACCTGTGACTGGCCTTCGTCGAGGTCTTCCACCGTCACACGACTGCCGTACGCCACCACGCCCAGCGGAATCGACTGAATGTTGTACAGCGAGAGCTCCCGGATGCGTCCTTGAATCTGGCCGATTCTGGCACGCACGAACTCTTGGCGATGCTTGGCGGCCTCGTATTCGGCGTTCTCGCTCAAATCGCCGTGCGCACGGGCCTCTTCCAAATCTTTCGGCAGCTTGTGACTCAGCTCGTATTGCAAGTCGGCAAGCTCCTTCTTGAGTTTCTGTAAGACCGGTAGCTCCATCGTCGCTAGATCACTCCGTTCGCTTGCAATTCACTGACCTCGCTGTCGGACAGTCCGAGCAGTCCGCGGTAGACCTCGTCGTTGTGTTGGCCGAGCTCGGGGCCTAGCGTCTCCACCTTACCGGGCGAAGCGGAAAGCTTGAATGGCACTCCGGGCACGGGGATCTTGCCGAGCTGCTTGTGAGCCAACTCCACCACCATATCCCGCGCCCGCAGATGCGGGTCTGACAGCAGCCGATCCATCGTCATCACCGGCGCACAGGGCACGTTTGCGCCATCCGGTCCGAGAATGTGCATGACGTCGGCGACGGTGCGTTCGGCGACCCAATCGCCGATCAGGCGATTCACCTCATCGTGGCGCTCCAACCGGGCGCTCGGCGACTTGAAGCGGGGATCCCGCCCGAGCTCCGGCCGGCCGATGGCCGCGACCAACGTGCGGAACAGCTGGCTGTTGCCGACGCCGATCACCACATGTCCGTCTTTGGCCTGAAAACAGTCGTATGGTGCGGTGAACGGATGCCGGTTGCCGGTGCGTTGCGGCAGTTGTCCGGTCACGCCGCTCACGGTGGGCCAGTTGTCGAGCATGCTGAAGATCGCATCCATGTTGGACACGTCGACCATCTGTCCGTTGCCGGTGCGATCGCGGTAGTGCAGCGCGCACAGGATCCCGACGGCCGTGAAGACGCCGCCGATGAAATCGCCGAGCGACCCGCCGCCGCGGGTCGGCGGCCCATCGGGAAAGCCGGTGATCGACATGAGCCCGCCCATCGCCTGCGCGATGATGTCGTACGATGTCCGCTGCGCGTATGGTCCGCTCTGCCCGAAGCCGGATAACGCGGCGTAGATCAAGCGCGGATTGATTTCCTTCAGCACGCCGTAGTCCAGCCCCCACTTCGCCATGGTGCCGGGTGCAAAGTTCTCGACGACGACGTCCGCGTGGCGCACGAGCTTCAGGAACACCTCGCTCCCCTGCGGCTTGCGCAGATCGAGCGTGATGCCTTTCTTGTTGCGGTTCAACGCCAGGAAGGCAATCGGCACGCCGTCGACCGCGGGGTAACCGTAGCGCGCATCATCACCCCGGCCCGGGAGCTCGACCTTGATGATCGTCGCCCCCATGTCACCGAGCAAGGTCGTACTGAACGGCCCGGCGATGACACGCGTGAGATCGACGACGCGGATGTCATCCAACGCCTTCGACATCTACGGTCGCTTCTCGCCTTCCCCCAGCGCTTCACGCGCCGCTCTGTGTTGTTGGTCGTCGCGGTATTTCGATGCCGAGTCCTGGAACCACGTGCGGGTTTGCGACTCCACGTCCGCACCGTTCTGCAGGTACCAGTACATGAGCCCGACACCGAGGACGAACCCGATGAGAAAGCGCTTCATAGGATCACGCCGCGACTATAATATGCCATGGCCAGCCAGTCAAAACGCCGGCGAGACAGGGTCTCGGGCCATAGGTTCGGCCGGTCCGCTTCCGGTTGCGTGGTTCGGGGAAGGGCGGCTAGTCGGGCGGGCGGCGGTCCAAGCCGGTCCAGCCGCCGCGGGCGCGAATGCGTTTGACCTCGGCGGCGCTTTGCCGGCCGCGCTGCCCCAACGCCTCCAACAGCTGATTGGCCATGTCCGCGGCGATCTGGTCGCGTATAGTCCCGGCACCCTTCGGATCGGCATCCAGGAACCTCTCGACTTTGACCTGCGACACGCCCGCCGCGATAAACAGATCCAAGATCGTTCCCATGTCCGCGCCGCGGTGCGCGCTGAAGATCGCGATGAGGCGACGGCAGGCGTGACACGAGCGACGCCACCAGCCGGCCGGCTCCTGACAGTAACGGCAACGCATTACGCTAGCATCTAGCGCCAATCTCGCAGCGAAGAAAGTTGCACCGTATGGCGCGCGCGCATAGCATGGGGCCGTGCGCCGCATCTGGGAAAGCACCCTGAACCTCTTGTATCCGCCAAGTTGCTACGCCTGCGGCGCAGCCACTCGGCGCGTCGGCTTCTGTCATGGCTGCACAGCCGCGATCGAAACCCCAACCTCGCCGCTGTGCCCGGTGTGCGGCGTGCCGCACCGCACTGGAGACGACATCGACCACACCTGCGGGCGCTGCCTGCAACGGAGGCCGCGCTTTCGTCAAGCCCGGGCATGCACGATCTACGACGCCGCCGACTCCGTCGCCCATCCGCTCAAGTCGGTCCTGCAACGGTACAAGTACAACCGTGACGTCGGCCTGGCGCGTCCGCTGGCCGCATTGATGCTGGAGCGCTGTCCGTTGCCGGCGGCGGCCTACGACGTCATCACGCCCGTCCCGCTGCACGTGAAGCGGCTGCGCTGGCGCGGCTTCAACCAGGCGCAGCTGCTGGCGCACGCCTTGGCGCGTACGAGTCGCGTGGCCATCGATGCGCTGTCACTCCAACGAGTGCGACCGACCGTGCCGCAGGTGCAGTTGAACGAGGCGGAACGGCGGCGCAACGTGGCCCGCGCCTTCGCCGTGGCGCGACCCACACATGTGCGCGGCCGGCACATTCTGTTGGTCGATGACGTCTACACCACCGGCGCCACCGTGGAGGAATGCAGCCACGCCCTCCTCAAAGCCGGTGCCGCCGCCGTCGACGTGCTGGTCCTCGCACGCGCCGTCTTGCACTGAGCGGATCTGCATGCCTGACGACCGGCAACGCTGGGAGGCGCGCTATGCGCACGCGCACGGCGCCGGCCGTGAAGCGCCATCGGAGTTTGTGGTGATGCATGCGGATCGCCTGCGCGGCCGCATCCTGGACATCGCGGCCGGTGCGGGGCGCAATGCGCTGTTTCTGGCCCGGCGCGGCAACCTGGTCGAGGCGATCGACATCTCGCTCGCCGGCCTGCGCCTCGCCCAAGCCGCGGCGCGCGCTGAAGGCCTGCGCCTGACTGCCGTGCAGGCAGACCTCGAGTCCTTTCCGCTGCCCGTTGAGCGGTACGACGCGGTGATCAATATCCGCTACCTGCAACGCTCACTGTTCGTTCCGACGCAGCGGGCGCTGAAGCCCGGCGGCGTGGTCTTGGTCGAGACCTTTCTGATCGACCAGCAACGCATCGGCCATCCGCGCAATCCGGACTTCCTCCTGCAACGCGGTGAGCTGCGCGCGGCGTTTTCGCACTTCGAGCTGCTGGTGTACGAAGAAGGCTTACTGCCGAGCGCACCGCAGCCCGCGTACCTGGCGCGCCTGCTGGCGCGGCGACCGCCGCACCGGGTGGATTGAGTTTTCCGGCGCGGTGTGACAATGCGTGCACGATGAGCTCCCGGCGCGTCCTATTGGTGTTGTCGCTGGCCCTCCTCTGCGGTTGTAGCGGCGGAGGCGGATCCAGCACGGCCGTCGCTGCGTGGGAGAAATTTCGCCACGACACCGGCAACACCGGCCAAGGAGACGGGATCGTCGCCAGCACGCATGCCCCGGCGACGCCGCACGCGCTGTCCATCGATGGCATGCCGATCTCGTCATCACCCGCGATTGGCCTCGACGGGACGGTGTACGTCGCAACCGAAGGCGGTACGCTCGCCGCCGTGGACCCGAACACCCTCGCCATCAAGTGGACGAAGCAGACCTGCGAAGCCTGTCCCTCCAGTCCCTCGAACCAACAGAAGATCGGTCCGCTGGTTGCGTCGCCGGCGGTATTCACGCTGAACACGCAGACAACGGTGCTTATCGGCTCGGAGAGCGGCCAGCTCGTCGGGTTCACGGACAACGGCACCAACAACCCCATGTGCACGTTGTGTTTCCAACCCTCGGCGGCGGATCCCACCATCGTGTCGTCCGAGTTCATCGCGTCGCCGCTTTTCATCACCAACGCCACGACCAACGCCTTGGCGACGATCTTCGCCGCTGCATCGGTCGAGGTCACGCAAGCGAACGGCACGCAAACGGTTGGCAAGCTGTACGCGCTCAACAGTGACGGCTCGCTCCAATGGCAATTCCCGCGTCCGGGCGATCCGCAGACCATCGGCCCGATCACCGCGTCGCCGGTGCTCGGGCTCGGCGGTACGCTCCAGTTCGTGGCCGGCGACACCCTCAATACGGTGGGCACGGACGGCGCGTTCCTGTGGAGCTGCACCGGAGCGACCTGCGGCGGTTTCCCGTTCGGCGCCGCAATCGACCCGGGCGCTCAATTCGCCTCATCGCCCGCCGTCTCCAGCCTGACGTACGTAGCAACTGCCGCAGGCGTCGAGACGCCGCCAACCACGACGGACGGCGGCGCCATTTTTGCCATTGCTCCTGACGGCAGTTTCATCTGGAAGGTCGCATCTCCGGACGGCTCCGGATTCATCGGATCGGTCGCCGTGGGCATCTTAGCGCTGACCACCCCGACGCCAACACCCACGGTTCCGATAACACCCACGCTCCATCCGGGCGAGGTTCCGACCGCAACGCCGACACCAACCCCAACGATACTGCCGCTCACCGAGAACGTCTTCGCCGTCACAAAAGGGGGCACGGTGGTCGTGATCGATGCCGCTACCGGACTGACGAAAGCGCTCACCAACCCGCTGCCCCCGATTGCCGGGCCGGTGATCTCGTCGCCGGCCCTCTCGAACGACGCCTTCCTGGTCTTCGGCAGCGCCGACGGGAAGCTGTACGCAGTGGACACCTCCACGGGCGAGTCTCCCAACACTTCTTGCATGTTCGGCGCCAGTAATTGCGGTTGGCCGGTGCAGCTCACGCAGTCGTCCATGCCGCAGGCCATACGCTCCTCGCCGGCGATTGCCTCGAACGGTACGATCTTCGTGGGCGCGGATGATGGCAACCTCTACGCGATAGCCACCCAATGAGAGCGTCCGTCAGTGTCCTCTTCATCGCGCTGCTCAGCGGCGCGCTGGCAGCATGCAGTTCGTCGAGCGCGCCGACCTGTAGCTTCGACGATCCTCCGACCTTACAGCAGTCCGCCTGGCCGAAGTTCCGCCATGACCGCCAAAACACCGGGACGGTGGTGAATGCGAACGTCGCATCCAACCCCGGCGCGCTCCGCTGGGTATTTCCCACGCTTTCGGAGGCACCGAGAGGCGCGTTCACCGCGTCGCCGGTCGTCAACAATGGCGACGCGCTCATCTACATCGGCTCGATCGACGGAACGGAGTACGCCATCAACGTCGCCGACGGAACACAAGATCACGGGTTCTTTCTCATGACCCCGCTGCCTATCGCCAGCACGGCGTTGTTGGGACTGCGCGACGGCAAGGATGCCGTCTTTGTCGCAGGAGGCGACGGTCATCTTTACGCCGTCGATCCGACGGGCACGGCGCTGGTGACCAATTGGCCGTTCTCGTTCAACGGCTACGTCAGCGCCTCGCCCAACCTGAACCTCACCGATGGCACGGTCTACGCCGGTTCCCTGGCTGGTGTTCTGTTCGCCGTGTGTCCCAACGGCATCGAGCGTTTCGGCGTCTCGACCGTAGGGGTGCAGTCTTCTGCGGCGATCGGACCGGACGATACCGTCTACTTCGGTGCCGACGACCACCAATTGCGTGCCTTGCTGCAAGACGGGACCTTCAGGTGGACGTTTGCAACTTCCACCTCGGCGTCGATCGTGACGGCGCCGGTCGTCGAGGCACTGGCCAGCAGCGCGCCGGGGACGCCCATTCCGGGGGCGATTCCGACGCCCACGCCGATGACCGCCGCAATCTATGTGGCGGACCTGAGCGGCACGGTCTTCAAGGTCGATTCCACCGGGCGGCCGATTGCGGGGTTCGATTTTGTCGGCAAGCATAACGGGCCTGTTGGACGGATTCGGTCGTCGCCGGCGCTCGCCGGGTCAACCCTGTACTTCGGCTCCGACGACGGAAATCTCTACGCCGTCGACACGGGGACCGGTGACATCAATTGGAACTTCCAAACGGGTGCCGAGGTTGTGTCGTCCCCGGCGGTGGCGACGGATCCGGACGGCGGAGCACCGATTGTGGTGTTTGGATCCAACGACGGCAACGTCTACTTCGTGCAGGATAACGGCACCAGTCCACAAGGCCTGCTGAAATTCACCATCGGAGCGCCGGTGCGTTCGTCGCCGGCGATCGGCACGGACGGGACCGTGTACGTTGGTGCCGACGACGGCCGCGTGTACGCCATCGGTCAGCCGCTGAGCGCGCCGACTCCCGCAGGGTCGGCCACACCGCAACCGACGCCTACCCCGACGGCAACGCCAGGCCAGACACCGCAGGTCTAAAGTCAGGCACGGCGAGACGCTCCCCTGGGAACGTCTCGCCGCGCCGCTGCGCTTGGCGCGGTGTCGCCGCGGCCTCAAATGAACAGCGGCGCCATCACCAGCGTAATCGTGCTGAGCAGCTTGATAAGCACGTGGATGCTGGGGCCGGCGGTATCTTTGAACGGATCGCCGACGGTATCGCCGACGACGGCCGCCTTGTGCGCCTCGGAGCGCTTGCCACCGTACATGCCGCTCTCGATGTACTTCTTGGCGTTGTCCCACGCACCGCCGCTGTTGTTGAGGACCATCGCCATCAGGATGCCGGCGATCGTGCCGATCATCAGAAGTGCAGCGACGGCTTCGGCACCGACGCCGAATACCTTGAAAATCACGCCGACCGCGATGGGCATGCCGACAGCAAGTATCCCAGGGGCAACCATTTCGCGGAGCGCACCGGCGGTGACGATATCGACGCAGCGCCCATAATCCGGCCTCGTGGTGCCCTGCAGAATGCCCGGGTTCTCCTTGAACTGCCGCCGCACCTCGTTGATGACATAGTAGGCGGCCTTGCCCACGGCGCGGATCGCCAGCCCCGAGAACAAGAACACCAGCATGGCCCCGAGCAGCCCGCCGACGAACACTTCGGGCTTGGCAATGTTGACCCCTTCCAGCGGGTGGCCGTAGTGGCCGACTTCATCGAGGTACGCTGAGAACAGCAGGAACGCCGCCAGGGCTGCGGAGCCGATGGCATATCCCTTGGTCAGCGCCTTGGTCGTGTTGCCGACGGCATCGAGCCGGTCGGTCTTCTTGCGGATCTCTTCCGGCTGCTGGCTCATCTCCACGATGCCACCGGCGTTATCGGTGATCGGACCGAAGGTGTCCATGGCGAGAATGTACGCCGCCGTGCCGAGCATGCCCATGGTAGCGACCGCCGTTCCGAACAGACCGGCGTGGGCCGGCTGTGTGGGATCGACGCCCGAGGCACGCCCCAGATAGTAGGAGGCCACGATGGCGATCGAAATGACGATGGTCGGAATCGCGGTGCATTCCAGACCGACGGCGAAGCCCGCAATGATGTTGGTCGCCGGTCCGGTCTGCGACGCTTCGGCAATCGATTTCACCGGCCGGTACTTGTACTCAGTGTAATACTGCGTGATGTACACGAACGCCTGCGCCATCGCCAGGCCGATGACGCCGCAGCAGAAGAAGTACAGCCACGCGTTTGGCGCTTGGTCGGTGTACAGCATCCCGCGCGCGGCGATGAAGAAACCCAGACCGGCGAGGGCCGTGGTCACGTAATAGCCGCGGTTCAACGCATCCATCGCGTCACCGTCCTCGGTAGTCTTGACCGTCATGATACCGACGATCGATGCAACCAGCCCGAGCGCACGCGCCACAAGCGGAAACAAGATGCCCGAGAGCCCGAAGTAGTGATACAAGCCGACGCCGAGAATCATCGCGCCGATATTTTCTGCTGCCGTCGATTCAAACAGATCGGCACCACGGCCCGCGCAGTCACCGACGTTGTCGCCGACGAGGTCGGCGATCACGGCTGGATTGCGGGGATCGTCTTCCGGGATGCCGGCCTCGATCTTCCCCACGAGATCGGCACCGACATCGGCCGCCTTGGTGTAAATCCCGCCGCCGAGCTGCGCGAACAGCGCGACGAACGACGCCCCGAAGGCGTAGCCGACGATGGTGAAGGGAATCTTCTGCGGGTCGTGCCCGAGCGCACGCAGCAGCGCATACAGGCCACCCACACCTAACAAGCTCATCGCTACCACGAACAGGCCGGAAACAGCACCGCCACGCAGCGCGATCTGGAGAGCATCATTGAGACTCGTACGCGCCGCGGCCGCCGTACGGATGTTGCTGCGAATCGAGCACCACATCCCGACGTAGCCGGCAACCGTCGAGCACAAGGCCCCGAAGGCGAACGACAGTGTCGTCCAAAACGCCAACTGGACAGGGGGGACCGGATCGCTCGGATTGGGCGGCCGCACGAAGGCATAGAGAATGAAGATCACCACCGCCAGAACCACCGCCAGGGAGCCGATGGTCCGGTTCTGGCGCGACAGAAACGCTTCCGCGCCTTCGCGAATGGCATTTGAAATGTCCTGCATCGCCTGCGTGCCGGTATCGCGACTGATCACCTGACGGGCCAGGTACCCGGCGAACACCAGGGACAGAACACTGATGGTGAGTACTAGTGCAATCATCTGGAAAAGCCCCTCCTCTACGAGATTTCGGCACCGCACTGAGTCGACTTCGCCCCACTTAATGCGTGGGTAAGCGTTGTGCCTGCGAATGTAAACGATGCCTTATGGCAAAACTCCCCCCGAAAGACAACTGCCTCCACGAAGAAGCTGTGGGGGCGGGCCGTTCGCGTAGCGACCGATTCGCACCAGCGATTGGAAGATGCCTGCTCGCATTCCACGCCGCTGCGGTGTATGGCTCGGCAATGGCGACGGCCAGTGAAGCGATCGCAACGCTCATCTACGCGTATGCCGAACGGCTCGACGCCGGCGACTTCGAAGCGGTCGCCCAGCTGTTTGCGCAGTCGACCTTCCGCAGCGACCGGCGCCCTGAGATCCGCCGCGGCAGCGCCGAAGTGCTGGAGGTCTACCGCAGCATGGTCGCTGTGTACGACGGCAAACCGTGCACCAAACACGTCACCACAAACCTGATCCTCGAAATCGACGAAGCCGCCGGCACCGCCGCCGCCCGCTCCTACTTCACCGTGCTGCAAGCGCGACCCGAGCTGCCGCTGCAGGTGATCCTCACCGGCCGCTATCAGGACCGCTTCGCGCGTGCCGACGGCGCCTGGCATTTCACCGACCGCCTGATCCTCATCGACCTGATCGGCGATCTGCGCTTCCATCTGAAGCGCGACCCGTTCGCGGGGTAGGTGAGCAGGCCGCCGAAAGACTCCGGGGCGCGGCCGGTTGATTGATCAACGCAAGCTACGCTTCCAGAAGCGTTGGACGATCTAATCGGCGCATCGCGTAGACCAGGCAGGCCGCGATGTCGTCCGGTTCAAGGTACGGATAGTCGGCCAGGATTTGTCCCGGCTCTGACCCGCCGCCAATTGGCCGAGCACGTCAATCACGCGGATTCGCATGCCGCGGACACACGGGCGGCCTCGCGAGGCGCCGCTTCGGCCTGTCCGGCGGGAATGCCTTGAGCGTGAGTCGCCGATGAAAAAAGCAACATCGAAAGGCACCCGGCCAGACTCGTCAACAGCCGAGACATCGCCTTGTCCTCGAGCCCGCGGTCTAACGCCATGCGCGTGAGCCGCGGGCCGTGGGGCGCGGCTGGCGGGCAGTCGGCTCCACGCGCCAGTTTAGGGCTGAATGCATATGAATCGGGAGTCGGCGCCATGCTACGCAGTCAGGCTCGCTGGGATAACCAGGCACGCCGCAGTTCCGATTCCGAGGGCCGAAACCAAGATCCGCTGCGCAAGCGGTGGCTTCCGCGAACTGTTTCCGTCGTCCGGATATCTGCCGGCGTCGCACGCCGACGCAGCGTGAACCGTGGCGCGCATAAACCAAAGCAAGCGGAGAAGTCTTTCATATCCCGCTTGCCACCTGAGCAGTACGGGCATGGGGTCCTTGTGCCCCGCAATTATGGACAGCGATACCGAGCGCGTTATCGCCGGCAGAAACCACCAGATGAGCGCTGTCAACGCGCACGCTAGCGCCCACCCGATTCTCCGTTCGAGGAGTTGCCCCATTCCCGGCAGGAGCAGGCTGCATACGGCAAAGGCTGTCTTCTTGATCATTACGTCATCCACTTACTGCCATGAGCCCTAACGTCAGAGGGTTTTTCCGTCATCCGGCTCGACGTGTCGTCGCGCGAGGTGCGGCAACGGGAGCAGCCGGATGACGGAAAGGCCCCGTTGAACTGAACCGCTGACCCGAAGGACACATATTAGATAGGGGGTTTATTGCACTGCGTTAGAGCGGTGGGTACACGTCCACGCTCTTTCCGACGAGCTCGTGGCCCAGTTTGGCGCGCAGTGCAGTACCGGGTCACAATTGCGCCCACTGGAGCCGGGCCTGTCCTCGGTCTCGTGGTGCGTGGGTACAATGGTCCTGGTTGGTACGCGCACGCCCTTCGCCAAACTTGCGGCATCGGCCTGCTTCCCGCTTACCACATCCTTCTCTCACGACAAAGCGGTCTCGCCCGTCGACGAGACTCAAAATCAGCACGACGCTGCGCGAGACACGACCACCGCGCAGCGGTTTAGTTCAACGGCTTGCGCTTGAGCCGCGGGTGGTGGGGTGGAGCATCGCGACGACTCGGTTCAGGATGGCTGAACCCACGGCAGTTGGTTTCAGCGAATTCATCGCGGCGTCGTAGCCCGCTCCGCTACACGCGTTGGGCGGAGTCGGCTCGAAGCGCGAGTTGAACTAAGCCGCTGCGCGGCAGCTTGGATCGGTACCATGACCGGCGCAGTGTGCGTCCTCGCGGTGCGTGTC
>Ga0209415_10004137_pt1 | contig 26674 bp, 21 predicted proteins | sample PeaSoiSIISIP2007_FD_187696 | JGI IMG/M metagenome (GOLD analysis project Ga0209415, IMG submission 187696) | Peat soil microbial communities from Weissenstadt, Germany - SII-SIP-2007 (SPAdes) (version 2) | ecosystem: Environmental > Terrestrial > Soil > Wetlands > Peat | place: Germany... | reverse complement strand
CCAGTGGATTGATTACCAGACCTGTATCGTGCACGTAGGTCGCCCGCACAAAGCGCCAGTTGCCGGTCCAGGTATCCACTTCTACTTCGGCGAAGCAGGCGCCGACGCCCTTGTTCGATCCTCCTCGTTCCCCACCAGCGACCCCTCGGCCCGTTTGACGGATCACGCCATTGTTGGCTTTCACCAGCGCGGCGAAAGTCGTCCGTTTCGCCGGATCATCCTTAGATGAAATCACTCCGTCGCGAATCTGAAGCGCTTCCGTGCTCACCTGCAATGCCGAGGCCGCGCGAGCCAGCAGATCTTTCCGCAGCTTGTCGGCAGCAGCGCAGATGGCCGCGCCTTGCAGGGTAATGGTTCTACCGCCGTACCATTCATCACTGGTCGGCGCAATATCGGAATCGCCCCACACAATCCTGATGCGATCCCGGTTGGTGAAGCCCAGCATCTCCGCGGTTACGTGAGCCAGCGCGGTACCGGCGTTCGACCCGCTATCGGGAAGAGCGATCTTCATCGTCACGTAGCCGTCGGCCGCCAGTTCCAAATCGGTGCTGAACAAATTCGCGCCGGGCGCCGCAGCCAATTTCGCGAAAGCCTCCTCGCCTTCGTGATAGCCCATCAGCCCGCCATGATGCTGCGACATGCCGAGCCCAAATCCGCGCTTGAACCGACCCGGCGATCCGCCCGCCACTGGATTTCTCTTGTCCCATCCGAAGACCTTGGCGCCTTCTTCCAGCACCTCGACGGACGCAAACGATTGGTAGGGATGGCGCTTGTCGTCAGGCGTGATTTTGGTGATGTGCATCAAGCGGAACTTCACTGGATCTATGCCCGCCGCGTCCGCCATCTCATCCATCATGTTTTCCCAGGACCATTTGGTTTCCTGCTGAATGTGGCTGCGCGAAGGTCCGGGGCGGGGCGCATTCGTCCGGTAGGCGCACCATAACGATCGCCAGTGCGGAATCTGCGATGTGTACAGTTCCAGCTGGTTGAAGGCGTTGCCGGGGCCGTCGGCGTGCACCCCGAACTCCAGTTCGCCCACGCTGACGTAGACCTCGTGATGGATCGCCACGATGCGCCCGTCTTTCTTGACGCCTACCTTGAATTTCGTGATGGTCTCGGGTTTAATCACCAGTTGCGCAAGTTCCTGGTCTTTGGGCAGCATGACCTTGACCGGCCGGCTTGTCACTTTGGCCAGGTGCGCGATCAACGGATAAAATCGCTCGGCAGCCATTCGCGCGGCGCCGAAGGTAGAGCCGTTCCATTTGTTGATGAACCGGACTTTGGACGGATCGATGCCGAGCGCGCTGGCTAGGTCCCGCCGTGGCGGATAGATTCCCTGGCCCATACCCCACAAAGTCAGCCGGTCGCCATCCCATTTCGCAACGCAACCGGCGGGTTGCATGGGAACGGACACGCCTCCGGCAAAGTGATAGGTGAATTCCTTGATCACATCGGCTTCGGCGAAGCCTGTTTCGATATCGCCTTGTTCGGCCGCCCATGTTGCGTTCGAAAACTTGGCGGGGGAATCGGCGTGCCGCAGAAGGTTTCCTTTTCCTCCCCGCAGGTCCGGGGCATCGGCAGCCATCGTGTCTTTGAGGGTGGATGCGAAAGGAAGGACTTCGTACTCTACCTGAATCGCGGCGACCGCGTCCTCGGCAAGATCTTCGGTCTCGGCGGCAACGATCGCCACCGCTTCGCCTTGCAGATTGAGTTCCTGGGGGAGCGCCAGTGGCATAGCCCTCAATCCGACCGGAGCCGCCCCGTTCGGCTTCGGAGCGTTCTTGTACGTGAGGATGTGTGCGACGCCGGGCATCTTTTCCGCCGTGCTGGTGTCGATCGTCTTAATGCGCGCGTGCGGATGCGGGCAGGTGAGGAACTTGACGTAGAGCAGGTCCGGAAACCAGATTCGGCTGGCGTATTGGGCTTTGCCGGTGAACCTCGGAATGGATACCTCCGGCAGCGCCGGCATCGGCTTTCCAAGCACGTTGAGATTCTCGGGAGGATAGCCCTGCCATTTCTTGGTCACCCTCCTTTGCGCGCCTTCCACCACTTCATCACCCGGCAGATGTCCGCCACTGGTGGAATAATCGCGGACCATCGGCAGCTTGACGTGAACGATGTCGGCGGGCTCAATCTGGGTGTTTATTTTTTCGCCGCGCAGGACCGCCGCGGAATCCATCACGGTGCGGATGATGTTCGGATAGGCCGCGCACCTGCAAATGTGTCCAGCGAGTGCGGCCTTCACGTCATCGGGGGACGGGTTGGCGTTCTTGTCGAGAAGGGCTTTCGCGGTCACTACCCATCCGGCGGTGCAGAAGCCGCAGTCCGCCGCGACGTGCGCGTGGCCGATGCGCTGCAAGGGATGCAGGTTCTTCTCGTCGCCCACTCCTTCGATGGTGAGAATCTTCTTGCCGGCGGCTTCGGTCGCCAGCGTGTGGCAGGAGTAGATGGGTGTTCCGTCCACCACCACACTGCACGCGCCGCAACTGGCCTTGTTGCAGCTCCGGTTGGTTCCTGTCATCCCGAGTTTGATCGCGATGACTTCCCATAAGGTGGTTCGCGCCTCATATTCGGCGACGTGCAGTTTTCCGTTGATGATGAATTGCGCTTTCTCATTCGTCATCGGCGCGGAAAGAGCCAGGGGCGCTGCCGCTGCTACAAAAACTGCTTCGCCTCCGACCGCGGTCAGGACGACGCCCGATCCGGCGGCCTTCAAGAAATTCCTGCGCGAATAACTCATTTCGACCCTCCCTCACGCGGAAACACATTCGGCCGATACTGCTTGTGACAAGTGGTGCACGATGCATCGAGTGCATCGGTTAGCGCAGACAGGGCACTCAAATCTTTCGCCTCTGCCGCTTTGTAGGCGGCGTTCCCGACATCGGCGAGCATTTTCGCGTCTTTCATCCAATCGCCTTGATCGCGCGCCCGGCCAGGCATCGTCAGCAAGGCTCCCGATTCCTCCAGGGTCAATGCGCTGCGCCGGACGGCAGCCCAGCCCGCGTCGTCTTTGGGCGCACCACGATTCACGAACAGCAAGATGTCATTGGAAGCCGGATGGATGAGGTCCAGCATGAGTTGCCTCATGGGTGCCGGAGTCTGCGCAAGAGCGGAAGTCGCGATCAGGACAATCCATGCGGGCTTCATAGATACTCGCTTTAGTCTATCGCTTGCAGGGTTGGCGCTTCCACCCGCTCCTATCAGTGGGATAGAATCACTGACGATGAAACACAAACTTGTGACCGCTGCAGCATTCGGGATGCTTTTCCACATTGCGCTGTGGGCGCAGCCCAAGCCGCTAACGACTCCATGGCGAGGGGCCGGAGCGACGCCGTGCGTAGGTTCTGACGGGGGAATTTTGCAATGCCCGCCGGCGCCTCGAGTGGTCGCGGTCCGCGCCGGCCGCTTGTTCGACAGCAGGACTGGCCAGATGCTGACGAAACAGGTAGTGGTCCTTTCGGGCGAGCGGATCACTGAGGTTGGGCCGGAGGGTCAAGTCAAGATTCCCGCTGGGGCTCAGGTGATCGACCTGCGCGCGGCAACGGTTCTCCCTGGCCTGATCGACGCGCATACGCACATGTTCAACACGCGCAAACCAAACGGCACGACGGAAGACTACATGCTGATCGCCGTGCAGAACGCGCAATTCAACCTGCGGGCGGGCTTTACAGCGGCGCGCGACATGACCAGCCACGGTAACGGCTCCGGCGATGTCGCAATCCGCAATGCCATCAATGAAGGGCGCATCGACGGTCCCCGATATCAGGTGTCCACCCTGGGCATTGTTTGGGGAGCCAAACCCAAGGACCCGTCAGTGCCCGAGAATCCACTGGCGGCCACAATGGTTCGTTCACCGGAAGAAGCGCGCGCGGCCGTACGCGAACAGGTTGCACACGGCGCCGATTGGATCAAGCTGTACCCGGCGGGCGCGTATTCGTTCAGTCCTACCGGCAAGGACGAATACGAAGTGACCTATCCGTTGCCGGTGTTGCAGGCGGCCATTGATGAGGCGCATCGACTTGGCAAGAAGACTGGTTGCCACAATTACGGGGGCGAAGGGCTCAAGAACGCGATCGTAGCCGGCTGCGACACCATCGAGCACGGATTTGGCCTGGATCAAGAGGAAGTGAACATGATGGTCGCCAAGGGGCTTTATTTCGATCCGACCCTCGTCCGCTATACCGAGCCTTACATGGACGACAACGATAAAAAGAACACCGGTGGCAAGTATCGAATGATTCCGATTTTTGAAAAGGCCGTGACAATGGCAGCCGCAACCAAGGGAATCAAATTGATGGTGGGCAGCGGAGCAGATGGATCCACCTTCGCCCATGGGACGCAGGCCCAGGAATTTGTAGATCTGGTGAAGCTCTGCGGCTTGACACCGGCAAGGGTGATCCAGGCCGGAACCATGACAAATGCCGAAGCGCTGGGCTGGCAGGACCAGATCGGGTCCATCGACAAGGGCAAGTTCGCCGATCTGATCGCGGTCTCCGGCGATCCACTCGCCGATATCACAGAGCTTCAGCGGGTGAAGTTCGTGATGAAGGGCGGCAAGGTCATCAGGAACGATATGGAGGAAGCCGCTCGGAAGTAGTAGCGGCTCCCGCCGGTTGCGGCCCCGCCGACGCCGAGAGGTCAGTGCGATCGCCGCCGTGACGAAGCGCCTCCCGCCTGAATCCCTCGCATTTCGAGATAGACTGAACAGAAATGCATACTTTGCGGTTGGCGATCGGCGGTTTGGTATTTCTGTCTAGCCTCGTTTCTCTAGACGCTCAGACCAACCAGTGCGTGGCAAACCCTGCCTTCGCGGACCCCGCGTCCGGTTCGGCCTGGAACGGTTGGGGCGTCGATATCTCGAATTCCCGTTTTCAAACGGAGAAAGCGGCGCAACTGACGGCGCGTGAGGTTCCTCGTCTCAAACTGAAATGGTCCTTTGGATTGGTGGGCGCGAGACAGGTGTGGGGAGAGCCGGTGGTCGCCGGCGGACGGGTCTTCGTCAGCGACGATACCGGCATGGTCTATTCACTGAACGCCGACACCGGATGCGTCTACTGGACCTTTCAGGCCGAAGCCGGCGTGCGCTCTTCCGTTGTCATCAGGACGGCTCAACCGTCGCCGATAGCGTACTTCGGCGATCAGAAGGCCAACGTCTACGCGCTGGACGCCGCGAAGGGAACGCTAGTCTGGAAAGTTCGCGTGGACGAGCATCCCACCGCGCATATTACGGGAGCGGCGCAAGTCTTTGAAGATCGGGTCTACGTACCCGTTGCATCGTCGGAAGAGCGAGCCAGCAATGACTCCCAGTACCCGTGCTGCAGTTTTCGAGGGAGTGTGGTGGCGCTCGACGCCGCCACCGGCAAGCAAGTTTGGAAAACCTGGATCATTGACGAGATCCCGAAGATCGTCTCCAAGAATGCGAACGGTACCCCCCGCTGGGCACCGGCCGGCGGAGGCGTCTGGAGCGCTCCCACCATCGATCCAAAACGCCACGCCCTCTACGTAGGTACTGGCGACGCCTATACTACCCCCGCGCCGAAAAACACCGACGCCGTCATGGCGCTCGATCTCAATTCGGGCAAGGTTCTGTGGTCGGTGCAGGCCACCAAGGACGATGGGTGGGTAGTGGGCTGCCTGAGTCCGAAGCCGCTGGAAAACTGTCCGAAAGATTTTGGCCCGGATCAGGACTTCGGCTCGCCGCCGATTCTGCGCGAGCTTCCCAACGGGCGCACGTTGCTGATCGCAGGCCAGAAGAGCGGAAACGTGTGGGCATGGGATCCCGACAAGAAAGGAGCCGTAGTGTGGCGAACGGCCCTGGTCAACAACACAAAGGAGTTCGGCGGGAAGATCGTTTGGGGTGGAGCGGCCGACGAACAGACATCGTATTTCGGCCTCGGCACGGACGGCATCGCGGCGGTTGTTATTCGCAATGGGGAGCGAAAGTGGTTCACGCCGCTCGATCCCGCTGAAGGGCGCACCCGAGGGCAGGAAGGCCCTGTGACAGCAATCCCAGGCATCGTCTTCTCGGGCGGCTACGACGGCGTGGTGAGGGCCTTGTCCACATCGGACGGAAAAATTGTCTGGCAGTTCGATACCGTGCGCGAGTATCAAACCGTAAACGGCGTAGCGGCGAAAGGCGGGTCGATGGGCGAGGCGGGACCAGTGGTAGCCGGTGGGATGCTGTTTGTGCCCTCGGGATACGTGGGAGTTCGAAACGGGACGCCGGGAAACGTGCTGCTCGCGTTCGCAAGCGCGCCGGAGTGAATCACTTCGGCGAAGGAACCAAAGAATTGTAGGTTCGAATCCTACCTGGGGAGCCAAATATCAAAACTCCAGTTGGGATTCCAACTTCTACCCAGCACACGTCAGACTCAGCACGGGCCGCGATATTAAAGCAGCCTCGTGAACTCTTCCACTGTAAGCCCAGCCTCTCGAATCAACGCCCGAAGAGTCCCTTTGGCGAGTTCTTTGTGATTTGGAACGGAGAGGCGCCGGTGGGGCGGATCGGTGCGTCGAAGAATGATGTGGCTCCCGTGCTGCTCATCGAGTTCGTATCCCAGCTTTCGGAAAGCCTTAACGGCATCACCGCCGGAAACCAGCGGCAGCTTCATCCTCCGGCGATCTCGATGATCTCTTCGAGTATGCTTGGAGGCACTGGCTCACCATGCTTCGTCAAGCTCTTGATGTAGCCTTCGATTGCTTCTCGAACGTTGTCGGTCGCTTCGGCGCGCGATCGCCCCTGGGAAACACAGCCCGGCAGAGCCGGACACGTGGCGACAAACACCCCGTCCTCGTCTTGTTCCAGGTAGACACGATACTTCATCACCCAGCATTTTACCAGAGCGTCGGTCACTGCCAGCCCGTGAGGAACACCGGAACACCTCTGCAAGGAACAAAGTTCGAACCGTGGTCAGACCGATTCACAAATCCCCGGCTGTTGCCCCGCGAAAGCGCTTTCTGGCACCCGATACAGCATAAACTTGTAAGGTGGGTCCGAGATGAAATATCGGGAACGATTTGGGGAGAGCCACTTCAATCCTACGGAAGAGCAACTGCTTGAACGCGAGCCGCTCCTGGCCTTCTCCTTTTACCTTTCCGGTAGAGTGCTTGTCCTATGCGATCTGGCGGACGAAATCGTCGCTAACCTCGACCATGGGTTTTCGGCCGAACCCATCGATGGAGGTGTGATAGGCCGGGCGACACGCTCATGTGGTTCTGGTTGTTGGGGGCATACGAAGTCGTGCGAACGATGCATCAGGCTAAACAATGCTTCGGCGAGCGGCTCGCTGCGGATCTACAGGACCTGAAAAAGCAACTCGCCCGCGCTAGAATGCCGGCGGCCAAGATGGAGAAGCCGGGTCGCAGAGCGCCCGTGACCTCGAACAGAAGTCCAAGCGGGTGGGACTATAGCAACCGTGACCTGCTGGTAAACGATCCGGAGGAGCGCGAGAGCATAACGGCGCGTGGACTCCTCGCTCACTTCGATCAAGTGTTCTCATCCATTTCAAGGGCTGACGTTATCTCCCATCATTCGGAGGCGTACCTTGACGAGCATGATAATCCCGCTAAAGCCGAGCGGTAGCCCACCGAAAACGGCGCAGCGTAGGAAGCGTTTCCATCCCAGATCCGCGTGGTTCGAGTCTGATCCAAAGGTTGGGTGCCCAGTCTGGATGGGTGTGCCTGTTTTGAGCGTACTCGATTGACTTGAAAGAAATTGGACTGGTTCGAGCGGATGGCGTCTTACGCTACAAAAGTTCGAAACGCGTCCAGACTGGGGAGCTAACTCCAGTGGAGGAGTCTCATTCCGCGAACACCTCTTGCAGCGTTCTCAGCGTGGCGGTAAGCGTCTTTGCCGAGACTACTCCCAGCTTCTTCGCCAACCGGGTCTTGTCCACGGCGCGAACCTGATCGAGCAGGATCAAACCCTTCCGACCACCATGATTGATACCGATTCGAAACGGCGCCTCTCGACCCGCCGTGGTCAAGGGGGCAACGAGTACTGTGCGCAGATGATCGTGCATTTCGGACGGGGACACCACGACCCACGGGCGTGTCTTCCTGATTTCGCTCCCGACGGTGCGATCCAGATTCACCAGCCAAATCTCTCCACGCGTCACCAGACCAACTCCGAATCCCCCTTATTACCAAATTCGCCCATCACGAGTTCGTCGTCGCCGGCTTCCGCGATACGCCTGGCCGCCTCAGCCCAACCTGTGCGGGCTGGGCTCGCGGGCCTGCGCAGCACCAGTGCGCCATCCTCAATCGTCATTTCCACTCCCGTCTTTGCGTCCAGACCCAGTTGCGCAAGTACCGGCTTGGGGATGACGACTCCCTGGGAGTTCCCGATCTGTCGAATGCTTACGTGCACAGCTCGCATAGTAATAACCGCATAGTAATAACAATGTTATTCCAGACACCTTGGTCTGTCAAGCCGTCAGCTGCTTGAACGCGAGTTTATGGCTCGAACGGCTCGAATGCCAGTTCGGTAGTCATCGCGATCGCCGGCTTCAGCGTGCGATAGACCGGACATTTGTCGGCAAAGAAACCGTGCACACGGGTCGCAGTTTCCCGCTGTGACTCCTCGGCTTTCAGTTTCAAAACGACGTGAATGCGGCGGATCACAAGCACATTGTCTTCTAATTCAACTTCGCCAACCGCTTCGGACACCAACCGCTCATTCGATGCATTGATTTGACGCGCCTCCAGCGCGCCTCCGAAGGTTCCGGTGAGTCAACCTGCTGCCGCGGCGACTATGTAATCCAACGTTGTGGCGCGCGGCTCCAGGACCGCGGGAGGAACCTTGTAGTGCTCGGCCACGGCGCCATGGACTCCGAATATCACTGGCTCCTGTTCGGCCGGAAGATACGCTCTGCGTACGGGGCCCTTCACACGCTCGATGCGTACTAGAGATCGATAAACCACGTCAGACATACTTGTGGATCGTAGCACGAAGGCCGCCTGCCGCGCCCAGTGTTGGCCTAGGTGTTCGCTCAGGCCTACCGGTTTCCGGGCAGTTCGAAGACCCAGACCGCGGACCCTCCGCGGTCCGGCGGGTTCTGGATGTCGGGGACCAGGGCCTGCCAGGTGGCCGGAATCGCGCCGCCATTCCCGACAGTCATGGCCACGTATTGTTTGCCATTCACCGCGTAGCTGATGGGTGCTGCGTTGGGCACGTCGTTCAAGTGCTGTTGCCAGAGCACCTTGCCGCTCGAGTCGTCCCGCGCCCGAAAGGTACGATCGATAGAGCCCTCAAAGACCAGGCCGCCCGCCGTTGCCAGGACGCCGGTCGTGATTGGCGCGCGCTGGCGCTGGGTCCAAACTACTTTTCGAGTGGCGAGATTGATGGCCATGACCCGGCCATATTGACCGTCGGAATCGAGCCGCGGACGCACGGTCCAGCGGATTCCCGAGGAAAGGCTCGCGCGCTCACCGGTCTTCACCGGGATCATGTCCATGCACGATTCCGTCAGCGAAACATACAGTATCTGGGTGCCGGGATTGTAGGACGCTGGGATCCAATTCTTGGCGCCGCCCGCGTGCGGGCAAACCAGTTTTGTCTCTCCGTCTCCTGGCAGCGTCTTGGGGTTGATGGTCTTGGCGCCGGTTTTGGGATCGATCGCGGTCACAACATTCTGCAGCCCCAGGTCGATGGAAAAGACGTACTTGCCCGTCGCCGCGTCCAGCGCATCGTAGATGGCCATCTTGCCCGACGTGACTGCGAGCTTCGTTGTGGCGCCGTTGACCGGTAGAGGAATCAACTGCCGCTCGAAAGCCCAATCCAGATCCCATTGATCGTTGGGGACGTGTTGGAAGTACCAGACAAGCTTGCCGGTATCGGGATTAAACGCGAGAGTGCAATCCGTATACAGCGCATCTCGGGTGACGCCCGGCTGGTTGGAAGGGTGCACCAAGGGTCCGGTGTCGTAAGTCTGCCCGACTCCGAAGTAAGCGAGATTGAGCTCCGGATCGTAGCTGCCGGCGGTCCAGACGGAGCCGCCGTTGCGCTTATCGAGCGGAAGCCCGTTCCAACTCTCGCCACCCGGCTCGCCCGGCCGCGCGATGGTATAAAAGCGCCAAGCTTCCTCGCCAGTGTTGGCATCCAGGCCGACGATGTAGTTGCCGCCGGCGACTTCGCCAGTCACTCCCTGCATCACCTTTCCCTTCGCCGCCAGCGGACCCCCGCTCAGCCGGTAGCCTCCTTTGTAATCGGCGACCGCATGATCCCACACCGGCCGTCCGGTCCTGATGTCGAGCGCCACCATGTGCGCATCGGAAGTGGCGACGAAGAGCTTGTCACCGTAGAGCGCGACGTTCCGCTTGGCGGCGGGCCGGGCATCCTCGGGAAGTTTGCGGGCATAGTGCCACAGCAGGTCGCCCGTGGCCGCGTTCAGCGCTTCCACGCGATCGCCAAATCCGAAAACAAACAGAACCCCGTCATGAACCAGCGGCGTCATTTCGTTCGCACCGGGGGGCAGAGACCATGTCCAGGCGACGCGAAGATTAGCCACGTTGCCGCGGTCAATCGCTTTGAGCGGGCTGAAGCCGACGTCGTCGTAGGTTCGCCGCCAAGTCAGCCAATCGCCCGCGGGCGGATTGTTCAGCAGGGATTCGGTTACGGGGGTGAGCTTGTCGAGTGGATTCGGTTTCGCGGGCGCTGGCGGAAGTGTCGCGAACGGCGAGAGACCACCGCCGGGACCCGATGGCAGCGGCGGCAAATCCGGCCCGCTCGCCGATTGCGCGGCCAAACCCATGGCTGCAAGCACACCTACGACAAAAAGTAGCGATCCACGCAGAGTCATTGAAACTCGACCTCCGATTTTACTTCGCCTAGTCTACCGTATTGGCACGGATGGTAAGTCTGGATCAATTCTTCTGCGCAATTGTCTTCTGCTATGAATCACCGACGCGATCAGCCGCGCGCCGGTTCTATGTCTCCGCGCCACCAGCGCGCCGAATAAACGATCGCCGCTGAGAAGAGCCAACCGTAGGCGTATTGGGGCTGAGCCCCCCAGCGCATGATGGCGGAGTGCATCAACCCGAACCAGGAAAAGGCTGCCGCGATCAAACACCAGATGCTGGCACGTCCAAAATTCCGGCTGATCAGCTCGGTCACCACGGCCGTGACCACCAGTACCAGGAACAAAAACCCGTTTCCAAGTCCTTGCAGAGACGGCCAGTAAATGGAACGATCGAGCGCAGCCTGAACCTGCGGCTGCGCCGCTGCCAGTCCGAGCGAAGGCAGGGCAGAATTGATGGCCGCCGCCACCACCGCGCCGGTAGGCAACATGAATCCTAGAAGGACGCCACCCAAATACTTCGGTTCTACCCGGCGCAGAGTCGCCAGTCCGACTCCGATTGACACGTAGGCGATCATGGCCGACAAGATGGACCAAGGAAACAGTTGCGCGACGAACAACGTGAGGCCGCTCATGACCACCGCTAAAAAGATAACCGGCGTCCAGACTGAAAAGCCGATGCGCGCACCCACATGTTTGTAGGGTGGATGTAGCGCGTAGACCACCGGAGTGACTACGCTGCCGCCGATGCCGCACAGTAAAGTGCCCACTCCATCCCAGAAAACTACGCCGCGCGGGTCGTATTCATCACCCGCGGAACCGGCGCCGGCCACCGCCGCGATATCCTGCAGGATTTGGTAGATGGCCATCGGTGCGATCACCGATAGATAGGGCAGTGCGAGCGGAAGGGTCTGCAATGGACCGAGCGAGGCCACCCACGGCAGGCTCGGCCGAAGCCCCTGCCACACCGGATGGACATAGCCGATTCCGATCCCAAAGGCAAGCGGGACCAGCCAGGCCACCAGAAACGGAGGAATGCGCCACCGAGTTACCGGCACGCCGGCCAGCACCCCGATGGCGACGATTGTCAAAGCAATCAGCCCAATCATGGGCTGATCGAAAATGCGCTGGAGCAGCACCATCGCGAGGTAGCTGTACATTGCTGCGCCAAATACCGTCAGGGCGGCCGCGGGCGGGATCAATTTCCGAAGAACGGCGGCAAAAGGTGCAGCCACCAGTTTGAAAATGCCGGTCCAAACCACGGCTGCCGCGCCGAGCTTCCACGCTTGCAAGGGATCGTGAGTTTGTAAGTACACCGGCAACATGATGGAAAGCGCGTAGGCGATGATGGCCGGCACGTTATTGCCGTAGACATGCGCCGTGACATCGGTGCGATTCTGTCGCCGGGCCAAACGGACTGCCATCCAGGCCAGGCCGAACGATCCTGCGGTAAAGCCCAGCGCATATCCCGGCAGCAGATGGGCGATGCTGAAATCGAACGGAATTCCGGCCGGCGCGAGCAGAAACACCGGAATCATCAATTGCGCTAGATTGAAGCCGACCTGTGCGACGGTCGCGTCCATGTCGCCGCGCTCCAAGTTCCACCACTTCAACGTCGTCATAGGTCAGATTTTGAACGACTCAAATGTCTCCGGCGCGAACAGTTCCCGCGGTTCGAGCAGGCGTTTCGCCAGCCCCTGCTCGTGGGAATAACGCAGGAACGTCTGCAAGTTGTGCACATTCGGCTCCAAGCCATACGGCCAGAAATCGCGGCCCAGCAGGGATTCCGTCTCCTCGACATGCGAGACCAGCCACGGCAGCATGACCTTGAGCGCCGCTACTTCATGCAGATCCTCGTAAGTTTCCCGTTGCGACGCGACGAAAGCTTTGTAAAGCGATTGAGCTACCCACGGGTTCTTTTCGTAAACCTCGCGGCGGATAGCCATCACGTGCATGATCGGGAAGATTTTCGTCTTCACGTAGTAGTCGCGTTCGACGGCCGGATAATTCGGAAACAGGCGCTGCACTTTGTCCGGTTTGCTGAACAGCGTGGAAGGCGCGCGGGGCGCGTAGATCGCGTCGATTTCACCCTCGGCGAGCATCTTGGAGAGCGTCTTCTCGGCCGGGATCGGCTGGACGAGAATGTCCGCAGGCAGCGAGAGCTTGGCCTTTTCAATCCGCCCCGGTTCCTCCTGGCCGCCAGTGAAATACGAGACGCTGCGAAACGGTACGCCATATAAATCGGCGAGAATTCCGCGAATCCAGACGATCGCAGTCAACTGAAACTCCGGATTGCCGACGCGCTTTCCAATCAGATCCTTCGGTTCCCGAATACCGCTGGCGGTGTTGATGAAGATGCCAGAATGACGGAAGGAGCGTGACGGGAACACAGGAATGGCGATGAAGGGAGGATTATCACGGAACAGGGAGAGAGTGTAGGAGGAGAGAGACATCTCGGCGAGATCGAATTCCTGATGCCGCATCATGCGGAAGAACGTCTCCTCTACCGGAAGATTCAGATAGTTCAATTCGATGCCGTCAATGGGGATGCGCTCTTCCATCAGGGCGCGCGTGCGGTCGTAGTTCCAGCAGGCCAGAGTAAGCCGAAGCTTGGGCATGTTCCGCATGATATGCAACCGGCGCGGTTCACGCAACTTATCTTGAATGATCAGAATTCGTTCTGATCGAAAACCCCGTTTTCGCTACACGAGTGGTCCGGGATTCTTCTGGTAGCGCTTCACGATCGCATCGGCGCTCATGTAGGCAAGCGCCTGGATGGTGAGCGTCGGATTGAAGCCGCTCATCGTCGGGTGCGTGGAACTGCCGACAATGAAGAGGTTCGGAATGTCCCAGCTCTGTCCGTAGCGGTTCACCACCGAAGTCTTCGGATCGCTCCCCATGCGCGTTCCGCCCTCGTGATGCGCACCCGGGGCGCCCGAGCCAAGAGGCGAACGCCATACCTCGGTGGCGCCCATCGCGTGGCCCAGTTCCTCCAACTTCTGTGTCACGAACTCGATGCGCTTGAGTTCGTTCGGCCGCCGCCAGTCGTAGGTCAGACGCGGCGCGGGCATACCCCATTGATCGCGCACATTCGGATCGAGGTCGATCGTCTGGTCGGCGTACGGCAGGTTCTCGGTTTGCGCGACTAGCGCTGCGTACCGCGCGAAGTACTTCGCCAGGAAGTCGCGATATGCGGCGCCCCATCGCGGGACGCCCGGTGGCGGGTTCATGCTGGCGGCCGTACCGATCGGCCCGGCCTCCAGGTCGGCGGGACCGACGCTGATCTGCGCCCCGCGGATAAAGTCCAGGCCGCTGTGGTCGAAATTGTCGGCGTTGAAATCGTCGAGAGTATGCCTCTGCGCGCTCGGCCCCATGAAGACGTTGACATATCGGTCGTCGAAGGCGGCGAACACCCGCGAGGTGATGTGGGCCATGAGATGCTTGCCCACCTCGCCGCTCGAGTTGGCCAGGCCGTTCGGGAACTTGGCGGTCTTGGAAAGCAGCAGCAAGCGCACGTTGTCGTAGATGAACGGAGCGAGAATGACGAGATCCGCCTCGATGGTGTTGTCCGAGCCGTCAGGACCGTAGTACGCAATGCCGGTCACACGCCCGCTGTTGTCGCTGTTCACGCGGTAGCACATGGCGCCGGTGATCAACTGGAAGTTGCCGGTCGCATCGGCCTCCGGTAGCGCCGTCACCAGGATCGACGACTTCGCGCCGACATGGCAGCCGAACGCCTGGCAAAAGCCGCAGTAGGTGCAGGCCGGCCTCCCGTGATACGGCTGCGAGAGGATCGCGCGCGGCGTCGAAAACGGGTGACGGCCCAGCTTGCGCGCCCCGGCTTCGAAGAGGGCGCCCGCTTGATCCACGGTTAATGCCGGCAGCGGATACTCGCGGCGGCGCGACGCTTCGAACACGTTGCCGCCGTCGATCTTGCGTCCTTGCAAATTGCCCGCTTTGCCCGACACGCCCAGCTCGTATTCGGCGCGATCGTAGAAGGGCTCGAGATCCGCGTAAGTGAGCGGCCAATCAGCGAGCGAAGAGTCTTGCGGAATCGCCGCTGCTCCGTAGAGCTCCATCGTCTGCGACCGCACCCGGAAGTCGTCTTCGTGAAAGCGCCACGAGACCGCGCCGTAGTGAACCGTGCCCCCGCCCGCCTGGTTGCCGTAATTTTGCACCGGGACCGGGAATGCGCGGGCGTTCGCGTTCGGCCGCCACGTGATCGGCTGGCGCTTCGTGTTGGGGCGCAGGTCCTGCCGCTGGAAATAGCGCAATTCGTCGGCCCCGCTGAAGTCCGCGGTGGTCAAGCGCGGGCCGCGCTCCAGGCCAATCACTTTCATGCCCGCTTTGCCGAGTTCGGCCGCAAGTATCCCGCCCGCCGCGCCCGCACCGACGATGACGACATCCGTCTTTTGAGTTGCCATGATTCATTCCCTCCGCGTCAGGCTTTTTTGTCCCGCGCTTGCAGGCCGATGATGGGCATGCGGGTGAACGCTTGCGTGCTGTGCATATCCGCGGTTGTGAAAATCGTTTGCGCGCCAGGGAAGCCCACCAGGCGCCAGCCGGCGAAGTCCTTGTTGCCGCCATAGACCGGGTCGGCGAACATGCCTTCCATGGTGTGCATGCGCAGGGTCGCGAAGAACTCCTGCGCCGTGGGCCACGTGAACCCGCTGGCCTTGCCTTCCTCGAGCGCGGTGATCACTTCGTCCTGCCGGGCGGCGGCGAGCCGGGCGAATGGCGATTGATGAGTCTTGCGGCAGTATTGATCGAGCTGAGCAAGCCCGCGCCGGTAGAAATCCTGAAGTTCGGCGTAGGCGCCGGAGAGCGCCAGATCAATGTAATTGGTCACCCCTGCGTCAAGCGCGCCTGGCTTGCCCGGAGCGCCGGGCATGAGCCGTTCGGTAAATGCGGCGATGGCGGCGGTTTGGTCGTGGTTGAAGAACACGCCCTGAGACTCGCCGTTCGAATGCGGCTGAGCAGCAGCGTGTGCCGCGGGTTTTGATTCGCCCGTGGCCTTGTCGTGCTCGTGGTTCTGGGCGAGCGCGTCGGGCACCAGTCCCGCACCCGCAAAGGCCCCCGCGCCAACCCCCGCGCGGACTAAGAAGTCGCGGCGCGATGCATCCTGCTTGGACATGTTCCTCCTCCTGTCTTTCAGCGAGATTCCAAAATCCCAAGCCCAAAACGGGCCCTGGCACGCTGATTTTCCCAACTATTTTACGTCTTCGTTCGTTCCATCGCTGCGACGCGCACGGCGCGCACCGTCATATCCTCGCGCCGCAACCCCGAATCCCCAACCCCGCGGCATTCCGCCTACTTCTTTTCCATGTGGGGGCGGTCCTTTTCGTTTTCGTTGCAGAAGGATTCGAAGATATCGGAGTCGGCCTGCAGCTCGTGGGTGACCTTAATGGTAAAGGGTTTGGTGTACATTTTGGGATCGTCGAAGGTCATTTCGACATCCATGTGTCCATAGTCGCGGCGGCTGTAGCGTTCCACGATTCGCAGGGCTTCGCTATGCGGGTGGCCCATCACATCGAGCCAGCTTTTGTCGTTGAAGCCGGCCGTTTCGACCACCAAGGTGTCGCCCTGCCATGTGCCGACCGAGTAGCCCAGCCAGGCAGGCTCCGCAATTTCTTTGGGAAGCGTGCGTCCGTCGGTGTAGATTTGGCGATGCGCGTCCTCGGATTCGTAAAGGATGACGATAAGGGCGGGTGACTGAATTATCTTTGTCGGCGCGGAGACCAGAGCGGAGGTGGGGATGCCTGCGGGCAAGCAGTTCGTATCAGGGAAGTCGGCCGGCTTGCGCCGCCGCAGAATTTCCGCAGCTTCCGGCCGCATCGGCGATTCTTCGAGTTTGAAGTCCACCAGGATGTTGATCGCGTACTTGGATATCGAATCTATAGTCATGCCGGGCGGATTGACGGCATCGGCGTGCTCGCCGTAGAGTCGCAGCATTTCAGCGAGCGAAGTCGGATGAACGTGCCACACGCCGGAGAGGTCCGGCTTTCCGTTGGCAGCGCGAGGGGTAGGGGCGGAGAGGTTGGGTTTGCCGTCCGGCGTGCGCGGAACTCCTGGGGTGGAATAGTTCAACCACTGCGCACTCGCGCCGGTAGAGACGAGCGCGAATAGAACCAACAGCCGTTGATGCGGCATCTTAATCCTCCCCTTCAGCGAGATTCCAAAATACCAAGCCGAAAACGGGCCTCGGCACGTGGATTTTCCCAACTATTCTACGACTTCTTTTGCCGGGGATGCTCTGGTGGCGGAAGTGCAAAAGCGAGGGCGCTAGTGCAACGCAGCCGGGAACTTATACCGGATTAGAACTCTCCTCCGATATACTATTCCCGGAGTGATCCCTATGCAGACCTGCCGACTGTTCGTGCTAGCTATCTTTGGGCTCAGCACGCTTTGCGCCCAGCCCAAGGGTAAAGGAGCGTCCGCCGAGTCCCTGCCGGAAAAGGCACTGGTCAATGACCTGGTGTTGGCGAACCGCGTGCTCGCGCATGAGATCCACGTGCTGGATGCCTATGGCCACATCAGCGTGCGCTCGGCGACAAACCCGAACCACTACTACTTGTCGCGCGCCATCGCGGCCGGCATGGTGACGGCGGCGGACATCATCGAGTATGACCTAGACAGCAATCCGGTTGGCGGATCGAAAGGTGACGGGTATCTGGAGCGGTTCATTCACGGCGAGATCTACAAAATGCGCCCCGACGTTATGGCGGTGGTCCACGCGCATTCGGCGGAGATGATCACTTTCGCCGCGGCGGGCGTGCCGGTGCGCAATATGATCCACACGGGCGCCTTCATCAACGACGGCGTCCCGGTGTGGGATGCCCGCAAATTCGGCGGAACGGCAGACGACATGCTCGTTCGCAATCCAGCGCTCGGTAAAGCGTTGGCCGAGGCGCTTGGGAACAAGACAGCCATCATCCTGTTCGGGCACGGCGTAGCGATTACGGGCAACTCGCTGGCAACTACTGTGAGCAACTCGTACTTTCTGAACATGAATGCGCAAATTCAAATGGACGCGATGCGGATGGGCAGCGGGTCGGTGAGTTATCTGGAGCGCGAACCAGGTGCGAAGCGGCCCCTGGCTGCGCCGGCGGGCGCGGGAGCGAACAACCGGGCGTGGGAGTACTGGAAGCGCCGGGTCGCTGGGGAGGTCGGGCAGTGATAAGGGTTTTGACCATCGAAGCGACACAGCGGGTCGCTGCTACACGTCTTCGCAGCAGAGTGGAAGCGTAACCGGCTGTCGCCGTTTTGCTGAAAGATCCAGGGCTTTCGTGAGCATCAACCGGTTATGCGCCTCGCGTGCGGTCGCATGCGGGGTGGGCACCCCGAGCGACACCCGGTTCAACCAGGACTCCGTTTCCTCCCGCATGGGACCGCGCAACTCGCCGAGCGCAACGTCGCCGGGCGGGTAGCTGCCCATGAAGTCCACCAGTCGGCTCTTGTCCGGCGCATAGCCTTCCGCCTGAGGTTCGCTCACGGCCAGCACGATATCGCGATGGGTGTCGTCAATCGTCAGCACTCCTTCGGTTCCTACGATGCCGACCTCGAGGCTGTAGACGGCGGCGGGCCACGTCACCGGCAGCGCCCAGGAGATGCTCAGGTGATAGACGCAGCCGTCGCTGAACAGGATCATGCCGGCAGTCGCGTCGATGCCTTTGTACAGTGGGCCGAGAACCTTGTCCACCGAGCGCGCGTACACTTCCACCGGCGTTTTCGCCTCCAGACACCACATCGCGATGTCCAGCGCATGCGTGCCGGAGATCACCATCGGTGAAATGGTTTCGGGCGCATCGGTGCGCTGGTAGTTATCGATGGCCACCAGCCGGTTCATGAACGCGCGCGAGGTCACCAGCGTAACGTCCCCCAACGCGCCGGTCCGCACCTTCTCCTTCGCCGCCAGCCAACGGCGCCGGAAACGCTGGGTGTAGCCGACCACCGCGTCGATCCCGGCTTCCTCGATGGCTCTGAGCACGCCCGCCGATTCCGCCAGCCGCGTGGCCAGCGGCTTTTCGATCAACAGCGGCACGCGCCGTTCCAGCGCGCACATGATCGGATCGACATGCAAATGCTCGTCGGTGGCGATGATGGCCGCCGTTACCTCAGGCCGCCGCAGGAGTTCGCGGTGATCGCCGGTAACGAAGTCCGCGCCGATCCTGGCCGCCACTTCGCGAGCCCGCTCCGGTTTCTTCTCCGCGATGCCGATCCAGCCAACCGCGCCGTGACGCGCCGCAACCTCGCCGCGAAAGAGGCCTACACGGCCCGCGCCGACGATGGCGAGTCCAACCTGCTTCGGAGTCGGCCTCATCCGCGTCCTGCCATTCGATTTTCCGATGAAGTCATTCTTTACAGCTTAAGCGGTTCCATGGCAGCATTGCGATACCATGGGTCGCACATGCAGGATTGCGGAAAACCCGCGTTGCCGCGTGTCTCCAGGAATGGCGGGAAAGGACCGCGCTGGAGAACTGGATTATGATCCGCTGGTGGATTTGCTTCCTGCTTTTCCTCACCTGGCTGGTTTCCTATATTGACCGCGGCCTGATGCCGATGGCCCTTCCCTTGATCGGCCAGGAGTTCCATCTCAGCCCTACCGTGATGGGCGTGGTGATCAGCGCCTTCTTTCTCGGTTACGCCGCCATGCAAATTCCAGGCGGGATGCTGGCGGATAAGATCGGCGCGCGCAGCAGCATCACCCTGGGCGTCGCCTCCTGGTCGATATTTAGTTTGCTGACCGGCGCGGCGAGCAGTCTTGCGAACCTGATCTGGGTGCGCATCCTGTTTGGCTTAGGCGAAGGAATTCATCCTCCCGCGGCTTTCAAGGCGCTCTCCGCGTGGTTCCCTCCTCGCGAGCGATCGCGGGCCAACGGTCTGGTGATGTCATCCAACACATTGGGCCCCATGATCGCGCCGATTTTGTTCGCCTCGCTGATGACCGCGTTCGGTTGGCGCAGGGCTTTTTACCTGGTCTCCATTCCCGGTTTTCTAGTCGCGATCGCCGTGTATTGGTTTCTGCGGAATCATCCGTCGCAACATCCTCGCATGACCGAACGCGAACTGGCCGAGATCGGCCCCCGCGATAGCACCGAAAAAATCTCATTCTCCGTGTTGATCCGCTACCGGGCTCTGTGGCAGCTCTTCTTCGTCTACATGACGTGGGACGTGACCTGGTGGGGATTCCAGGCATGGCTGCCATCGTACCTATTCAAGGTGCGAGGCTTCTCGCTCGTGAACACCGGAGCGCTGGCGGCGCTGCCCTTCGCTGCCGGATTCCTGGGCGTGCTGGCGGCTGCTTACATTGCCGATCGAACCGGCAGGCGAAAAGCCGTGCTGGTGGTGGTGCTGCTGGGAAACGCATTGTTCATGCTGGTGACGGCGACAGCGCCCACGGCGACGAGGGCGGTCATCTTCCTGACTGCGACCGGTTTCTTCCTCCCCGCGATCCAAGGTCCGTTCTGGTCCTTGCCGATGGACCTGCTGCCTTCCCGAGTGATGGGATACGCATCCGGCCTGATCAACACGGGAGGCCAGATCGCCGGAGTCGGCGCGCCCGTCGTCATCGGAGCCCTGATTCAATGGACCGGCCACTACGACGCGGGATTCATCTTCATGGCCATCTCGGCTGCCGTGTCGGCGCTTCTCGCGGCCGCGCTGAAGGTACCGTCAGCAGAGCGGATCTCGCAACCGGGTTCCGCGGCAGAGGCGGTCAGTTCAACCAGTACGCCACGATGACCGCGTCGGCCGTGTTGCCAGTTAGGGCTGACCGTCAGTACGCGGCACAAGGAAGCATCCGCCGGTTCTCGTTTAAGTGCTTGAAACGATGACTTCTTACTAGGCGATAACATACTTTATCGTCTGGTAAAAGAGAGGCGGGCAACCTGAAGAACGCCGGATGCACAAAGCCGATTTTCAAGGACGATGGAAAATCAGGGGCGACGACCAAGCGGCCCGAGCTTCAACGTTGCCTCAAGAAACCCGAACCCGGTGAGACCCTCATAGTGTGGAAGCTGGACCGATTAGGCCGCAGCTTGCGCGACCTGATAACCACGCTCGAGGACCCGAAACAACGCGGCGTGAAATTCCGCTCGCTCACAGAGCATATCGACACCGAGACGCCGACAGGCCGCGCCATGTGGCAGATGATCGGCGTACTCGCGGAACTGGAACGCAGCCTTATCAGCGAACGCACCCGCGCCGGAGTGAAGGACGCGAAAAGCCGAGGCGTGAAATTCGGGCGCAAGCCGAAACTGACGTGGCAGCAGATCACACACGCCCGGAAGCTGCTAGGCAAAAAGAACCCGCCGAGCCGCGATGAAGTGGCCTCCCTGTTCAACGTAAACCGCAGCACTCTGTACCGGGCGCTTGCACCTTGAAGTGCGACCCTCACGCTGAGCGGTACGGAATTTGCGAAATCACTATCTCTACTCCGCTTGGTGTCGCGGACGATTTTACCGGAATACCGTATTTCGATAGAAGCAACTCAACCGAGTTGGTCATGTCGCTCAGTTCGTGCCCGGCGTAGGTCCGTGGCCCAATAACGATCCGCCGGAGGGGACACCTGGCGGGCGTGTGTAGGCCAAGCGGAATTTCTACATAGGCGGTCGGCCCAAACTGCCCGCTCCGAAATTTGACGGTGTCAGGTAGCAACGTCTTCCAAAAAGCCCGATACAGTACTCGCCACTCGCGCTCTTCCTGAAACCCGTGATGCTTGAATTGCGCCGCTAACCGCAAAAACGGTACGGTTGCGAAGGTAAACGACTTCTCAAGATAATAGGCATGCTTCCTGTAATTTGCCGAGGGATTGAGCCGCGTCGGGAACCCAGCAGGTACAATCTCATTGCGGTCTTTCAACTCGCGGAAGCCCTCGGCGGCCTTCCGTCCCAAATCCCGGATGCGTTCACGAATTATCGCCTCGTCGTAGATGCATTCGAGCAGTTCTGTCGGAATGTCCTGTGTGTTGACGGTTTCCAACTGCTTTTTGAGAAGTGTAGTATCGAAACCCAAGCTGAACCCTTGGGACGAATATGAATATCCCCTCCACTGACTTAGCAGGTCGCCAGCGGCTGTAAAGGAGCAGACGAACACTCCTTTACGCTCGCCACGAGGTGGGTCGGCCTTGATGATCTTTAACAGCTCCGGAAAGTTTCGTTCCGCCAGCACACATTCGATCATCATCTTTTTGGCGTCCGCGTCAATATCGTCTGGAAGCCCTGAACTGAAGGCGTCCGCGAGCAGTTGCATCGAGCCGGTTGTGAAAAGAAGCCGAAATTCTGTCCAGTCGTTTAGCTTGTAAATGTCTGTTGCCCAGATACGGCCACTCGCAAGTATTCCCAGCAAACCTGCTTGCGACGTGTAATGGTAGAGGATCTCTGGTTCGGGCATTTGCTCAGCCTTCGGCTTGAGGAAGTCGTGTCAGTTGTGAACTGTTAGGTACATCGTCTGCGGGACAGTGGTGCCATTATAGGTCACGTTGATTTCGTAATCGCCGTTGGTGAGCCTCGGAGGTACGGTGATGTAGAACTCGTAGAGTCCGACGAAGCCGCCTGCGAGACCGGAGTACGACAGAATTGCTGGCGCCGATCCGAAGGACAACATGATCGGGTTGACGACAGTGTTGCTCTGCGTGACTATCACGCCGGGCGGGATCGTCGGGGTCACGTCCCCGAAGCCGATGCCGTAGGCAATAATAAGGTCGCCGGGTTTCGCGGGGCGGCTGATAAGGCCGAGGGCCGCCCCGGTGCTGGTATTCAAAACATAGGAGCCGTCCGAGGCGAAGGTGGCTACCATGTATTGCGTACCGTTCGCGGTATAGTTCGCCGGTGCCAGGAACCCAGGGGCGTACGTCCGGCGATCAAACATGATTGGAGAGCTCGTCGCCTTGCAGTTGGTGACGGTGATAGGGACGTTCCCCAAGGCGGAATCCTCGGGCGCCTGCACGTTGATCTGCCCTGGGGAGAGATACCAGACGTAAGCCGGCTTTCCGCTGATGCTTGCGCTGATGCCGTCGAGCGATGTGGGGGCGTTCAGACCACTGAAGTCCGCCGCAGTCCACTGCCCTGGATTGACGGCGGCCGACAAGCGAGGGTCGGCCGGGTCGGCCATGTTGCTGCCCTTGATCTCCAGCCAGGAGCCGGATGCGAAATAGGAGTAGCCGCCGTAGTCGCTGGCTGACTCAACAGATGTGATCACGGGCGGCGTGGTGTTGCTGCAGGTGTAGGGAGCGGTTCCTGTCAACTGTAGGCGGAATACGGTGCCGTATGGGGGCCCGCCAGCTAAATATCCGGCTCCACCAAGGCGTGTTGTTCCATAGAGGTTCCCGTCGGTGGCTTGAATGAGTCCGGCGTTGGTGGGGCAAGAACCATCAGTCCCATCAAAGCCGTGGAGCGTGGTTAGCGTGCCTTCCGCAGTGATTTTGAAGACCGTGCCCCTGCTCCCAGCCCCGCCGAGGCATGTGGTCCCGTAGAAGTTTCCGTCAGAGGCTTGAATCAGCGGAGCGTAGGGATTCTCACCGTCGGCCTCATCAAAGCTGTGCAGGGTGGTCAGCGTGCCTCCTGTGGTGATCTTGAAGACCGTGCCATCACCCTCGGCCCCGCAACAATCCCCGCCCCCTGCCGTTGTCCCGTAGAAGTTCCCGTCGGTGGCTTGGATCAGTCCAGCCTGTGGGTTTGCACCATCGGGGCCATCGAAGCTGTGCAAGATCGTCAGCGTACCCGCCGGTGTCATTCTGAAGACTGTACCTGTGCCCGGCCCTTCTCCAGACGTTGTCCCGTAGAAGTTCCCGTCGGTGGCTTGAATCAGTCCAGCGTTAGCGTACCCACTGAGATTGAAGCTGTACAGGGTGGTCAGCGTGCCTCCTAAGGTGATCTTGAAGACCGTCCCGTCGTTCTCGGCCCCGCCAGCGGACGTTGTCCCGTAAAGGTTCCCGTCGGCGGCTTGGATCAGTCCAGCCTGCGGGTTTCCACCGTCGGTCCCAAGGAAAGTGTGCAGGGTGGTTAGCGTGCCTTCCGGGGTGATCTTGAAGACTGTGCCTAATCCCGCGCCTCCGCCACCGGACGTTGTTCCGTAGAGGTTCCCGTCGGTGGCTTGGATCAGTCCCGCCTGCGGGTTTGCACCGTCGGTCCCAACGAAATTGTGTAGGGCGGTCAGCGTGCCTCCTGGACTGATCTTGAAGACCGTGCCATCACCCTCGGCCCCGCAACAACCTCCGCCGGCTTCCGTTGTCCCGTAAAGGTTCCCGTCGGTGGCTTGTACCAGTCCAGCGGGGACGTAGGCACCATTGTTTCCGTCAAAGGTCGCTAATGTGGTTAAAATCTGCGCCCCGCATGGCGTTGCGGCGAATAGCGCGGCAGTTCCGATGAACCAGAGGGAGCTTGTTGCCAACGCAGGACATCGCCTCATAGTTCATTATTCTTCTTTTCGTTCTCCCAGCGCGGGCGCTCTCAGCTTCCGATAATCCGGCGCTATGTCCGCTTTGACGGTCTGTCGCCTTCCCGCAGATGTGCCCCGCACACGCCCGGGCGGGTCTCGCAGCCGGCTTCCGCGGCGGAGGCGGTCAGTTCAACCAGCGCGCGTCGATGACCGCGTCGAGCGACGGAGTAGGTCACGCTCACGCCAATTTACCCACGTGCGCTTCCAACAGCGACCAGGCGCGGTCGCCGATCGATTCCTTCCAGCGAGGATAAAACGGCCCTAGCTTGGCGCGGAACGACGCTACGTCGGCGTCATTAAAGATCATCCCCTGCTTGGTGAGCTCGGCGCGCAGCTCTTTATTGAGCGAGGCGGTGTCGGCGCGCTGCAAGCGTGTAAACTTCACCGTGTTGCGTTCAATGGATTGGCGTATGTCGGCAGGCAGCACCAGCCAGATCTTGAGGCTGGCAACCAGGTTGTAGCCGGACCAGGAGTGGTTGGTCACGCTCATGTATTTCTGCACTTCGTAGAGATGAAACAGTTCGGCGACGTCGAACGGATCCTCCTGCGCTTCCACCACGCCGCTTTTCAGCGCTGCGTACATTTTGTTGATGTTCATGCCCACGGGTAAAGCGCCCAGTGTCTTCCAGAATTCCAGGTAGATGGCAGTGCCGGGCACGCGAATCTTCAGGCCCTGCAGGTCGTCGGCGGTGCGGATGGGCCGGGTGGCGCAAGTGATCTGATGAAATCCATTTTCGAAGCAGCCGTGCGGAACGGCGTAGATGCCCTTGGGACTTAATTCTTCGCGGAGGTAATCCCCAATGTCGCCGTCCATTGCCTTGTAGACTTGCGCTTGGGTCCGAAAGGCGAACGGCGTCGCTTGTACGTTGGCCGCGGGCACGATCCCCGCCAGGCCGTTGCCGGCGATGGTGTAGAATTCCAGGTCGCCACGGACCACCAGATCGAGCGGGTCGGGGTCGCCATCTTTGAAGTGGTTGTTCTCGGGGAAGATTTCCACCTGGACGCGGCCGCCCGTTTCAGCTTTCACCGCGTCCCACATTTGCACCAAGCGCTTGTGAAGCGGGCTTTCGGTGGGCTGATTGTGATATTGGCGCATCCGAAATTCCGCGGCTGAAACGCGCCGCGTGGTCAGTAGCAATCCGCTGGCTGATACGAAGCCCAGGGCAAAATGCCTGCGCGTGATTGGAGAAGCAGTCATAGGTATGTCCTCTCGACAATAAGCAGTTTACACAGAAGGACGAGCACGCTGTGCAGGCCCAGGCTCGACATCGCCGTTCTTCAGCGATAATGACCGAGGAGGTTCCCATGACACGAAGCACACTTTTCTCCGCCGCGGCCCTGGCGGCACTGCTATCCCTGCCGATCCTTGCTCAGTCAACCGATCCGATCCCCACGCAAGACGCGGGCGTCGCACGAGCCGTGTTGATCGATCGCGCCGAGGTTCGCGTGCTGCGTGTGGAGATCCAGCCCGGTGCAACGCGCAGGATTCACCAGCACGACGATGTCCGATACCACCTCTTTCTTCCCATCACCGCGGGAATTGAACTGACGGCCGGTTCCGAAAAGCCCGTTCTGACTTCGGCCGGGAAGGCGTACTTCATGTCGAAGGGCACGCCCCACGGATTCCGCAACACGGGAACGTCGGTAGCGATGGCGCTCGAAGTCTTCGTGAAGCCCGACGCCCCCGCTGCGGCCATGCTCAAGAACAACAAGCCTGAAACGGCGCTGGATGCGCTGGTCTGGACGATGGCATTGACCAGTCCCACGCAAAGTGTGGGACAGCCCGTTGCGCGAGCCGCACATTAAGTCTCACGCGACAGAGTCATCGCGCCATCAGCCATCAGTCACCAACCACCAGCCACCAATCTTCCCCTCCCACCCAACAACATCCACCGGCCGGAGCGCGGAAACGTCATCCGCCCATGCTAGAACCGCACCGGAGGTCCTCGCATGACAAACTCAACGATGACAAACCCGATTCCGACACCAAGCCCTAACCCCCAACCCGACCGCGCCAGCGCCAACCGCGCCAACGCCCAACATTCCACCGGCCCGCGCACCGCCGCCGGCAAACAGCGTTCCTCCCAGAATGCCCTGACCCACGGCCTTACCAGCCGCGCCCCCGTCCTCGCCACTGAGGACCTCGCCGCCTACCAGCTCCATTGCCGCCAGTTCCTCGACGAATACAAGCCCGCCACCCCCACTGAAAGCCAGCTCACCCAGGAACTCGCCGACACCGCCTGGCGCCTCAACCGCATCCCACTCCTAGAAGCCGCCCTCCTCGACCGCGCCACCAGCCCGCCCTCCGAGCAAGCTCGAATCGACTTCGACATCGTCGACGCCCACCGCGCCCTCGCCACCCTCGGCCTGCACGGCCAGCGGCTCTCCCGCCAGTTCCAAAAAGTCTCGGAGCACCTCCGCGAAATCCAATACGAGCGCCG
>Ga0209415_10004136_pt1 | contig 26674 bp, 23 predicted proteins | sample PeaSoiSIISIP2007_FD_187696 | JGI IMG/M metagenome (GOLD analysis project Ga0209415, IMG submission 187696) | Peat soil microbial communities from Weissenstadt, Germany - SII-SIP-2007 (SPAdes) (version 2) | ecosystem: Environmental > Terrestrial > Soil > Wetlands > Peat | place: Germany... | reverse complement strand
TGGCTGTCGCTGGTAGCGTCCATTTTCGATATGGCGATTTATCCCACGCTGTTTGTCGCCTACCTCACGCGCATGTTCCCCTGGTTCCAGGAAAACCATCGCGGCGTAGCCGTGGCACTGGGCGTGGTGATCGTGTGCGCAATCCTCAATATCATGGGCGTAAAGGTCGTCTCGACGACTTCGCTCTGGCTGTTCTTCGCCCTGTCGGCGCCGTTTGCGGCCATTTTTGTGCTGGCGCCGTTCAAGATTCACGCACTGGCCAGTGCCGTGACCAAACCGACTACCTCGAACGTCGACATCCTTGGCGGCCTGCTCATCTGCATGTGGAACTACATGGGATGGGATAACGCCTCCACCATCGCCACCGAAGTGGAGCGTCCGCAGCGCACCTATCCGCGGGCCATGCTGTGGGCGGTGGTCATTGTCTGCGTCACTTACGTTCTTCCCTTTGCCGCCATGTGGATCACCGGGCTTCCGGCCAGCGCCTGGGAAACCGGCGCTTGGGCCGACATCGCGCAGTTGATGGGTGGACCGCTGCTTCGGATCGCGCTGGTGGCGGGCGGCATGATGAGCGGCTTCGGTATGTTCAATGCGCTGGTTATGAGCTACTCGCGGCTGCCGCTGGCCATGGCGCAGGATGGCATGCTGCCGAAAGTTTTTGCCAAGCTGCATAAGAAATCGCGCGCCCCGTGGGTCGCGATTCTGGCGCTGGCCGTCGGCTGGGGCCTCGCGTTGAATCTTGGCTTTGAACGGCTGGTTACGCTTGACATCATGATTTACGGCGCCAGCCTGGCGCTCGAATTTGTGGCCTTGATTTGCCTGCGCATTCGGGAACCGAAGTTGAAGCGTCCGTTCCGCGTGCCTGGCGGCATGTTTGGAGCGATTGCCGTTGGCATTCCTCCAGTGCTGCTGCTGGGATTTGCCATTATCCGCAGCGAACACGAAGTTGTGCTCGGCATGAGCTCGCTCCTGTTCGGCTTGATCGTGATTGTCGCCGGCGTGGTTGCTTACCTGATCAACCATGCTCTGAAGCCGGCCGGCTGGACCACCGTCACGCCGAAACCGGAGATGGCGGCGTAGCTTTTCAGTACTTCGGCCTTTACCGTTGAGACGGGGCTTGCCCCGTCTCTTTTCTTTTTGGGGCGCGCGATGCGATGATGGTGCCTGGATTCCCACGATGACCAAACGTAAATCCAAGGGCGCGTACATGATCTCGGCGGTCGCCGAGATGTATGAGATTCATCCGCAGACCTTGCGCCTCTACGAGCGCGAAGGGCTGCTCAAACCCAGCCGCACCGAAGGCAATACCCGGCTTTATACCGATGAAGATTTGCAGCGGCTCGAGTTCATCCTGTCGCTGGCGCGCGATCTGGGCGTCAACATCAGCGGGATCGCCATCATTCTGCAAATGCGCGAGCGCATGGAAGAAATGCAGCGCCAGATCCAGGAGTTCGTGCAGTACATTCAACGCGAGGTACTGACCCGGGCATCGGCGGCCGCCGATCCCTCCAAAGGCGCGATCGTGCCTCTACGGCGCCCACTGGTTCCTGTCGTGGATTCATCGAGGCGAAAAGACGGTTCGAAGTAGTTGCGCCCGTTTGGAGCTGATGGAGACGTCTATGACGAGCGATGATCGTGGCGCGAATTGGCCGACCACAGTCGCTTCCCTGATCGTGGGCGCTGCATTCTTTGGGCTGTGGTTCTGGCTGCTGCCCTCATGGTTGGGCTTTCGCGTCGAAGCAACATCTGGAGCACCCTGGCGCTGGATTGCGGCCCTGCCATCGGTGCTTGGTTTCGCGGTGGCTCTGCGGTGCGTGTGGGACTTCGGACGAACCGGGCATGGAACGCCGGCGCCGATCGCTCCACCGACAAGGCTGGTGGTGGTGGGCTTCTATCGCTACGTGCGGAACCCGATGTATCTGGGGTTTGGCGCGGGTTGGGTGGGGCTGTGGGTGGTTTTCGGACGGGCAACCCTGGCCGCGATCCTAGGTGTGTGCGCCGTTGCGCTCGGCGTGGTCTTATTCGTGTTGCTGTACGAGGAACCGCACCTGCGCAAGATATTCGGCGCGGAGTATGAAGAATATTGCCGGAACGTCCGCCGCTGGATCCCGCTGATTCGGGCATGGAAGCGGTGAGGCAATCCGCCTAGCTTCTATTTTTCTCGCTGAAACAGATAATGGCCGCCTCGGTCTTTTGCCACCTGCTCCGCCACTTTCAAAAACGCTCTGCCCGCATGCGACAGCGTTGATTCCTGCCGGTACACCAGCCGCAACTTGCGCTGGAAACGCAGATCGCGCACCGGAATGCGCACCAGGTCTCCGCGGCTGATTTCGTTTTCCACGCTGATTTCGGGCACCAGCGCCACCCCATTCCCCATGCATACAAAACGTTTGATGGCTTGCAGCGTGGGCAGTTCCACGTCCATGTGCAACGGAGTTTTGTGGCGGCGGAAGGCTTCGATCACTTTGTCGCGGTAAGGGGACGCCACAATGTGGGCTACGAACGACTCCGCGCCCAACTGCCGGACGCTGACTTCGCCCGCTGAGGCCAGGGGATGGCCCGGAGGAACCACCAGGATCAACTCGTCCAGATACACCACCGCCGATTGCAACTGCGGCTCTTGCGGATCGTAAGAAAGTACCCCAAGTTCCACGTTGTGCTTGAGCACATCGTCGGGAATGTGGCTGCCCAGCGAACGCCGCACCGTGATCTTAATGGTGGGATAGAGGCGGCGAAACTCGCCCAGCACTGGCAACAGGTAGAGCGCCGTAAATTCATTGGCGGCGATTGCCAGTTGGCCTTTCTGTAACTCGCGCATCTCCACCAACGCCGTCTGCGCGTCCTGCCGCAGGTTGAGCAACTTCTCGGCATATTCCTGCAGAACCCGTCCCGCGTCGGTGAGTACACCCTCGCGCGAAGAACGGTCGAACAGAGGCTCGCCGATCTCCAGCTCCAGTTTGCGGATGGTCTGGCTGACCGCCGACTGCGTGCGAAACAGCTTTTCCGCCGCCCGCGAAAACCGCCGTTCGCGAGCCACGGTGAGGAAGACTTCCAGTTGCGAAAGGTCCATAGGGATCAGGAGTCAGGTGTCAGGTGTCAGGCTGCGAGTGTCCGCAGTTGGGGCTCCTGACACCTGAGACCTGACACCTGAGACCTTGTTGTGAATCATAGATACTCCATAAGCTCGTCTAATATTATCATAATTTCTAATGTTGTCGTAAATATAATAATCTTTTCTTTAGCCTCAGTCTGCCGATAATGTAAGTAAGTACTTTTCCGGGAGGTCGCATTTATGGATAAGCCGCGCATCACCATTTTCGACACCACGCTTCGTGACGGCGAGCAGTCGCCGGGTTGCAGCATGAATGTGCAGGAAAAGCTGCACCTGGCCCAGCAACTCGACCGCCTGGGCGTGGACGTGATCGAGGCCGGATTCCCCATTGCCTCCGATGGCGACTTCGAAGCGGTGCAGCGCATCTCCGCCACGGTAAGGCGTCCCATCATCGCGGGCCTGGCTCGCGCCTGTACCGGTGACGTTGACCGGGCGTGGCAGGCATTGCAGGGAGCCGCACATCCGCGCATCCACGTTTTTCTGGCAACCTCTGACATTCATCTGAAATACAAGCTGCGCATCACGCGCGAGCAGTGCCTGGAGCAGGCGCGCAACGCGGTCCGGCACGCGAAGTCTCTGTGCGCCGACGTTGAATTCTCACCCGAGGATGCCACCCGTACCGACGTCCCATTTCTCTGCCAGGTGGTCGAAGCCGTGATCGCAGCCGGCGCCACCACCGTTAACATTCCCGACACCGTCGGCTACAGCATGCCCGAGGAATACGGCCAACTCATTCGCACGCTGCGTGAAAAAGTTGCCGGCATTGACAAAGTAACGATCTCGACGCACTGCCACAACGACCTCGGTCTGGCGGTCGCGAACTCACTGGCGGGGGTTCAGCAGGGAGCGCGCCAGGTGGAGTGCACCATCAACGGCATTGGCGAACGCGCCGGCAATGCCTCTCTCGAAGAAATCGTGATGGCAATGCGGGTGCGCCCCGACCGCTATCGTTACGAAACCGCGGTGGCCAGCGAACACCTGTATGCCTCCAGCCAGATGTTGGCGGAAATCACCCGCGTTCCCGTGCAACCCAACAAAGCCATCACCGGCCGCAACGCGTTCGCGCACGAGGCTGGAATTCACCAGGATGGCATGCTCAAGAATCCGCTGACCTACGAAATCATGACGCCCCAATCGGTCGGTGTGCCCGATTCGCGGCTGGTGCTGGGCAAGCACTCCGGCCGCCACGCGCTCGCTCTCCGCTGCGAGCAACTGGGACACCAGTTTGAACGCCGCGAACTCGATGAGATCTATCGCAGGTTTGTAGTTCTGGCGGACCGGATCAAGAAGGTCCAAGATAGCCATTTGCTCGAACTGATCCAGGACGTCAGCCGCGGCGCCGTTAGCCCCAGCGATGTCACTGGCCAAAGCAAGAAGTTTCCACCCGCTACGGCCCCTTTGCCTTTTCCGCGGGCCGTCTCCGCTGGCGCGGGAATCGGCGCCAATGACTCGCATCCGGCTCAGATATCAACCAACGCTGGCCAGGCCCGGCCAGGGGCTCCTGCGCCTGCCAACTGGTTCGGTGGGGCGCCGGTCACTCACGCCGATCATCACAACGAGCAAGAGGACTATCTCTGGGGTGTGTGAGCGAACACCTGCAGAGACGGGGCTTGCCCCGTCTCCCACCGCCGCAAAATGAGACGGGGCCGGCTCACATCTTTACAGAAAATTTAAAAGACACATCCCGAAACCGCGCTACCATTACGTCTTCATCCTCATTTATCCTTTGTCCGTTCAGAACGACTCGAGGATTGCATGCAACTCCGTATCACTTCCCTCCCCGGTGATGGAATCGGCCCTGAAGTAATTTCTCAAGCGATTTGTGTATTGGAAGAGGTGGCCACCGGCTTTGGCCACGATCTTGAACTCGACGAAAAAGAGATCGGCGGGGTAGCTCTGGAAAAGTTCGGCAATCCTCTTCCCGACTCAACCGTTCTAGCCTGCCTTGCATCGCAAGCCGTACTGCTTGGAGCCGTCGGCAGTCCCGCCTTCGACCACAATCCTCGCGAGCTTCGCCCCGAAGCGGGACTGTTGCGCCTCCGCCAGGAACTCGGAGCCTTCGCCAATCTTCGTCCCGGCGTCTTTTATCCGGCGCTGGCTGCCTGTTCGCCGGTACGCGAGCAGATCGTCAAAGGTACCGACATTCTCATCGTGCGCGAATTGCTCGGCGGATTGTATTTCGGCCAGCCTCGCTCCGTCGAAGGCAAACCCGGCACGCGCCAGGCGGTCAATACCATGCGCTATGGCGAGCCGGAGATCGAGCGCGTCGCCCGGGTCGCCTTTCAACTGGCTCGCACCCGCCGCCGGCGACTGCTCTCCGTCGACAAGGCGAATGTTCTGGAGTGCTCGCGGCTCTGGCGCGAAGTCGTCACTCGCATCGCCCTCGATTTTCCCGACGTCCAACTCTCCCATATGTACGTGGACTCAGCCGCCATGTCGCTCGTCCTCAGGCCCGCCGACTTCGACGTCATCCTCACCGAAAACATGTTCGGCGACATCCTGTCGGATCAGGTTGGCGGAATCGTGGGATCACTCGGCCTGCTGGCATCGGCCAGCATCGGAGGTCCGGTCGGCCTCTACGAACCGGTTCACGGATCGGCTCCTGACATCGCCGGTCAAGGCCTCGCCAATCCGTTAGGCGCCATCCTCTCGGTGGCCCTGATGCTGCGCCATACCTTTCATTTGCGCCAGGAAGCGGAGTGCGTGGAGGCCGGCGTCATCTCAACCTTGAACGGAGGCTTTCGCACCCGCGATCTGGCCCGCCCCGGGGAGCAAACCGTCTCCACCATGGAAATGGGAGCCCAGATCGCAGAATTCGTGCGCTTGGCGGCAAACACGAACCATCGAACCGTTTCGTAGCAGGTGTGGAAGCGGGCTCCGCCCCGCTTGGACGGGGTAAAGCCCCATCCCTACACAGGGTCTGACTTACAACTTTCCTGGAGCGTGCACCGTGCCCGTCGCATATTCCCCCGTCATCGCATTCCACCGAATCCGCAAGACTTCGACGAACATGCGCAGTCCGTCCCGGAAAGGATGCAACCGCGTCCCCGCGCTGTGCGCCCACAGAACCGGAACCTCTTCCACCCGCAGGTCCGCTCGCCGCGCCAGAAACAGAATTTCCGGATCGAATCCCCAGCGCTCAATTTTCTGCAAAGGAAAAATACGTTGCGCTGCGTCTCGCCGAAAGGCTTTGAATCCGCATTGCGTATCGGCGAAACGCAAGCCCAGAATCACCCTGAGCACCAGATTGAAGATTCGGCCAAATGCTTGCCGGTACAATGGCTGCCGTTCGGTCTGCAATTCCGTTCGTAGCCAGCGTGATCCGATCGCGATGTCGGCGCCCTGCCCGATGGCGTCGAACAATTTCTGCGCTTCTGTGATCGGCGAAGAAAGATCGGCGTCCGTGAACAGGCAGATATCCCCGCGCGCATGCAGCATCCCGTTGCGTACGCTGTAACCCTTGCCGCGGTTTCCGGGATTCTCCAGCAGTAAAATCTGCCGATGCCGCTGGGCGTATTCCCGCACAATTTGCGCGGTATCGTCTGTCGAGCCGTCGTTGACAACCAGAATTTCCGTATCCCAATTTTGTTCCTGCGCATGGCTAAGCACCGCGTCGAGTGTGGGCCGGATGCGGATGCTTTCGTTGTAGGCGGGGATCACAAAACTGTAGGTCAATGGGCTCCGTTGGAGCAATCGGGTCATCGGGTGATCGGGTGATTGAAAGTCAAAGTCTCAGGCATTTGAGTTTAGTTGACCCGATGATCCGATCACCCGATTTTCACGCCACCTGCTGCCGCTTGTCGAGCATGCTGAAGAACTCCGCGACCAACTCCTTGTCCCAAAGTCCGCTTTGTGCCTCGGCGCGCATGGTCACCGCGGCCTCCTCGTGGCTGAGCGCCCGCTTGTACGGACGCTTCGTGATCAACGCATCGTAAATATCCACCACCTGCAGAATGCGCGGCAGCAGCGGGATCTCGCCCGCCCGCAGCCCATCCGGGTAGCCGCTGCCATCCGAGTGTTCGTGATGATGCCGGATGATCGGAAGCACCAGCCGCAACGACTTCAGCGGACGGCAAATAGTTTCGCCAGTCACCGGATGCCGCCTCATGATTTCCCACTCTGCCGGCGTCAGATCGCTCCCCTTTTTCAGGATGTCATCCGGCACCGCGATCTTTCCCAGGTCATGCAGGTAGCCGCCTCGTTGCAGAGCCACAATGCTTTCTTCGTCCAGCCTGAGAAAGCGCCCCAAATCTGTGGCATAGCGCGCCAACCGTTCACAGTGGCCTTCGGTGTAAGGATCGCGCGCTTCTACGCTCAGCCCCAGCGTGCACAGCACCGAGTCCGCTGTCTCCAGTTCGTCGGTGAATTCCTTCAACTTAAGCAACGAACCGACGCGCGCGAACAATTCCTCGGAACTGATGGGCTTGGTCAGAAAATCGTCGGCGCCCGCTTCGATGCCCTTCACGCGGTCTTCTTGAGCGCTCAAGCCCGTAATCATCACGATCGGAATCAGGCGTGTCCCGGGATCGTTCTTGAGTTCGCGGCACAATTCGTAGCCCGTCTTGCCGGGCATGATCACGTCGAGCAGGATCAGGTCCGGGGCCTCGCGCCGAATTTCCGCCTCCGCCGCGGCTGCACTGTGTACCGCCACCGTCGGATAGCCGCGGGTCGCCAGTAGCTCCTTCAGCAGCGCCGCGTTCACCACGTTGTCCTCGACCACCAGAATCGACTGCTTCCGGCGTCCCGCGAGTAAATCACCCATACCCGCATAAGAACTCGATTGCGGGGAAAGAGTTGTCTGGCGGTTGCGTGGCGGAAAACTCATCGCTTCACTTGGCCTCTCCAAGCCCATGGTAAATGAAAACCATTTTCAATACCACGAACCACGCAGGGACCTGCGCTGGGGAAAAACTGAACATTTTAGCTGTTCAGCCGTCATAGCGCAGATTCCCGCGCCCGTGCCACTCTTCCTCATGCTACGGAAACTCCTCCTGCTCTCCGTTGCGCTCTGCCTGGCATCGAGCGATTCTGCCGCCGCTTCAAAACTGCATGTCATCTCTTTTGGAAAATGGATTTCCGCCAAGTGGCCCAACGCCACCGGGCAAAAGCTGCTCGACCTGAAAGTCCGCCCGCTGTTTGTGGATACGAGGCTCAAGGAATACACCACCGGATCTCCGCATGAACTGACCGACCGCCTGTTCGCTGTCCGCCGAGCTTTTCGCGTGAACGATTCACTGCCTACTGAGAATGCCAACGCCGCGCGCTGGCAATGGCAGCGTGGAGGCTGGCTGCTGGTCGACCGCCTGACCGGACGAGTCTCCCAACTCAACCTGCCCGAGTTCGATCCCTTCTACTCCACCGCAAGCTGGTATCGCGACTACATCGCCTACTGCGGAGTCTCGGAAGACGGCAAAAAACTCTATGCCGTAGTAGCCCAGGTAGGACGCCGCAAGCCCATCTTGAAAAAAGAAGCAGGCGAACCCGCAGGGGCCGACGATCCCGACTCGGAGTGCCCGCCTCCCGTCTGGGAGCGTACCCCCATGCGAGTCACCTTTCAGCACGGCAGCGATCCGAAGCTGGCGTTTTCCATCCGAGGCCGCGTGGTCGATGTGGTCAACGACGCCGAAGAACCAGAAGAGTAGCCGCAGCCCTCCACAGATTAGCCGCTTTTCACGGGTGGCTGACCTGCTAGCTCAGTCCCCCACAACTTCAGCCGCAGGCAACTCTTCCGCTGCAGCCCGAGTCGAGACCTTCGCGCTCGTCACCAGTACCACGGACGCCACGATGATCGCACTCCCCATCGCGATGAAGCGGTCGATGCGTTCGTGCAGCACCAGCCATCCCAGAAACACTGCAACCACGGGATTCACATAGGCATAGGTAGAAACCTTCGACGTCGGAACGTGCTGCAGCAGCCAGATGTAGGCGGTGTAGCCGATCCAGGAACCGAACACCACCAGATACAGAATCGCGCCCACTCCTCGGAAGGTCCACGTCACATTGGCAGGGTTCTCGACGAGCAGCGCGAAAATCAGATTCCCAATGCCAGCGAGAGTCATCTGCCAGGCGATGGCGCCGAACGGATCGGACGCCGCGGTCTGCCACTTTTTCGAGAGCACCGAACCCAGCGCCCAACTGAACGATCCGAGCGGCAATGCCAGCGACCACCAAAGTTCGCGATGGCCAAGGGCATTGGAGTGCTGAAGATCGGGCCAGATGAGCACGACCACTCCGGCGATTCCAATCACAAGGCCGATCTTGCCGCGCCTTGAGATGTGATGGTCGCCCAGCAGCAAGCTATCCAACACCAGAAACCAGAGTGGTGAAACCGCGATCAGCAGCGCAGCCAGGCCGGTGGGAACGACCTGCTCCGCATAAGAAAGCGTGAGGTTGCCGCCCATCAAGAGCAGAATGCCGACCGCCGCCAGATGGCCAAGCTGACGCGCCGAAAAACGAATGCGCCGTCCGGTCAGCGCACAGTAAGCCAGCATAACCAAGCCCGCGGTCAGAAAACGCGCGGCACACATCGTGGCCGGAGGAATCTGCTCCACCGCGATACCGATGCCAAGGTAAGTCGATCCCCAGAAAAGATAGACCAGCCCGAAGGCAACCATGATCTTCCATCGGCTTGCGGGCGCGGCATTGCTCATGAGAATAGGGGTGAGAAGACTTCAGAATATCAGAGTGTGGCGAAGCGGCTGCTACCTACGAGCTACGAGCGAACCCGAGATTCTTGTTTGCTCGCAGCTAGAAGCTGACTCTTACGCCGCCGACCACATCCCCATTTCAGCCAGGATCTTGGTCGCTGCCTCCGCGCCAGAGCGGACGCAGTCGGGAACCCCGATACCGCTATAACCGTTGCCGGCGAGCGCCAGGCCGGGAAGTTTCTGCCGGAGCGATTCGATGCGCTGCAACCTTTCGAGATGCCCGACCGCATACTGCGCCATCGCGGACTTCCATTTATAGACGCGAGCAAACAGAGGTTCGGCATCGAGGGCGATGATCTGCTGCAGCTCGCGGCGAACGATGGCGAGAATTTCCTCTTCGCTTGATTCCAGAATTTGCTCATCGCGCGAACCCCCAAGAAAGCAGCGGATGATGGCGCGGTTTTCCGGCGCACGATGAGGAAATTTGTTGTGTACGAATGTAGCCGCGAGCATACGGTGGCCCGTGCTCCGCGGCACCAGAAATCCAAACCCGGGCGGAAGCGAGCGCCGCACCTTTTCGTCGTACCCGAGCGTGACGGTTATGGAAGAGCTGTACTTGATCTCGCCCAGTTCGTAGGCCAGATCCGCTTTCGCGTCTTGCAGCACGGCCGAAGCGGCATGGGTAGGGGTCGCCAGTATCACGGCATCGAAGTGGTCGCTCTCGTATCCGGCAGAAACAGTCCAGCCATCATCCTGCGGAATCACTGACAGCACGGGCGAAGATGTCTTCAGCGCGTTCGCATCCAGACGCGCGACCAGGGCATCCACCATCTGCTGCATTCCTTCTTTGAGGGAGCTGAACAGTGGCGGCGCCGAAACGTTCGCAGCTGCGCGCATCTTCTTGCGCGCGGCAAGCATGGCACGCCCCAGACTGCCATACTTCGCTTCCATGTCAGCAAAGCGCGCCAACACGGCGCGCACGCTCAACTGCGAAGCCTCGCCGCCGTAAACTCCGGAGAGCAGCGGATCGGCCAGCAGATCAACCATCTCAGAACCGTAGTGGCGTTCCACCATCTGGGCTACGGTTTCGTCGGCTTCCGCTTTGTGTGAGGGATGAAACCACTCGGCCGCCATGCGCATTTTTGTGCGCAAAGAAAAAAGCGGGGAGAACACGGTGGGCATGATCTTCGTGGGCACCATGAACATAAGCCCGTCGGGCATCACCACCAGTTTCCCCCTGGCTACGATGTAGGTCTTGCGCTCAGAGTCGTTCGATCCAATAAGTTGATCGCCTAACCCGATCTTGCGGCAGAGGTTGGCAGCCCACGGCTTTTCGGTCAGGAACGAATCGGGTCCGGCTTCGACCAGGCAGCCGTCAACGTGGTCGGTGACCAGCACTCCGCCCAGCCGCGGACTGGACTCGTAAAGCACGTATTCGACCGGCTCACCGGACTGACGTTTTTCTTCGAGCGTGAACGCAGCCGAGAGGCCGGAGATTCCGCCGCCGATGATGGCTATACGTTTCATGAAATCAGGTCTTAGGTACCAGGTCTTAGCTCTTAGTTAAGAGCCCAACGTCTTCACTCGGCTCCTTACTACTTCCGCCAGCGCAGCCGTTAATCTCTTGGAGCCGTTCAGGGACTCGGCTCGCCACAACCGCATGCCTTCTTTTTCCGCGAACTGTTTGAAGGCTATATCGATATCGTAAAGCACCTCTACGTGATCGCACAGAAATCCGATGGGATGCAGGAAGACACCGCGATGGCCTTTCGTCTTCAGGTTCCTGATCGTGTCCTCTACCGTTGGACCGATCCATGCGCCGCCTGACATGCCTTGGCTCTGAAAAGCGAACGTCCAGTCCGCTGCCGCTAGGCCCGCTGCTCTCGCTACCAGTTCGGCGGTCTCTTTGGCCTGCCGCTCGTAGGGATCGCCTTCTGCGATCGTGCGCTCGGGGACGCTGTGGGCGGTGAAAATTACGGGCAGCTTTGCTCCGCTCTCGGCGCTGGCCTTCCCCCAGCCCGTGCGCAGTTTTTCGGCGAAGGCTTGGGCAAGCAACGGTTGATCGTGCCACTCCTCGACAAAATCCATTTTGAAAGGAAGATTTCCGGCAGCACTAACCGCGCTGCGGTAAAGGCCGACGCTGGTGCGCGAATTCTGCGGCGCGAGGCAGATGGTGATGACGCGCTCGTAGCGCTCCCTTGCCATCGCCTTCACTGCATCGCCGATGAAGGGCTTCCAGTTGCGCATGCCGACGAAGACCGGCATCTGCAAAGCCTGCGATAGTTGATCGGCTTGCAAAAGAGTCCAGCAGGGCAGCGGCGAGAAGCCGATCAGCGAATAGCGATGACGGATCTCTTCGACCACTGCGGGCGGCAGGGACCTTCCACCGGTGACATAGCCCAGAAACTCGGAAACCTGACCAGGGTTCTCGGGACTGCCATGGGCCAGCAGAAGCACAGCGGATTTCGCGGGCCCCAGTTCGGCAAACGAACTCACTTTATTAGCGCAATAACACTGGCTGGCGAGACCCAGCGGACAGGCCGTCATGTCAACTCCTGGATATCGCGGCGAACAGCAGGTCCTTCGCTTCGCTCAGGATGACAATTCATATTGAGGACGACAAGACAATTCATCAAGCGTCGCATTAACGTTTGCTTTTAACCGCTGTCTTAAACTCCGGCGAGTGCTCGCGAATGAAATCGCAGAGCGCTTTCACATTGTCCACCGGAGTTTCCGGAAGAATGCCGTGGCCGAGATTAAAAATGTGGCCGGGGCGTCCCGCGGCTTGGCGCAGAATGTCTTCGGCCCGCGCCTTCAGTTCTTTCCAATCGGCGAAGAGCAGCACCGGATCGAGATTCCCCTGCACCGCGCCTTTGAAACCGAGGCTTCGCCATCCCGTGTCGAGCGGGACGCGCCAGTCGAGGCCGATGACTTCGGCGCCACTTTCTTGCATCGATGGCAGCAGAGTCGAACTGTCGGTCCCGAAGTAGATGACGGGAACACCGGTCTTTTGCAGGCGCTTGACCATGTCCTTCACATGGGGCAGAACATAGCGGCGATAGTCCTCGACGCCCAGGCAGCCCACCCAGCTGTCGAAAATCTGGATGGTGTCGGCGCCGGCCCCCACCTGCTCGGCAGCATATTCGGCGGTCACCGCGACCAACTTCTTCATCAGCTCGTTCCAAGCGACCGGAGCGGAGTACATCATCTTCTTCGTGAACAGATAGTTGCGCGAGCCTCCGCCTTCGATCATGTAACTGGCGAGGGTGAAGGGTGCGCCGCAGAAGCCGATGACAGGAAGCTTATCGCCGAAGTGCTTGCACACCAGTTTCACGGCTTCAGAAACATAGCCCAGGTCGGCGGCGCGATCGATACGAAGGTTAGCTACGTCTTCGGGAGTACGCACCGGCTTTTCGATCTTCGGCCCTTCGCCGGCGGCGAAGTGAAAAGGCAGTCCCATGACTTCGAGCGGGAGAAGGAGATCGGCAAAGATGATGGCGGCATCGACCCTAAGAATCTCGGCCGCTTCAATCGTGACTCGAGCGGCGACCTCCGGCTTCTTGCAGATCTCGATCAGGGAATATTGCTTGCGGATGGCGCGGTACTCTGCCATGTAGCGTCCAGCCTGACGCATGAACCAGACCGGAGTCCGTTCAGTGGGCTGAGCCTTGGCGGCGCGAACGAAGAGAGAATTTGGAGCGGACATGAATCTTCTAATTTAGCATCTTCGAGGAGACTGTAGCCGGATGCGGACGAGCGTGGCTTTCTTTCCTGGTCCTACTTGGTGATGCCGGGCCAATCATCGCTGCGGGCTACGCGATTCGCGTCCAGATCGAAGGGTTGCCACCGAGCGTCCCAGTTAGGTAGTAAAAACAGCCTTGATATCTGCGACTTCGATTACGTCACCCGCTTCGAGTTGTTTTTGGCCGCCCTCGACCACGGTATCATTCACTTTGATCTTTACCTTGTGTTCGGAAGCAGCGATGAAGTAGCCATCCTCGGCTCGGTAAATCAAGGCTGCGACGCGGGGAGCGAACCACCGCTTCAGCCGAATGCCGGCCATCCTTGATTTCCCGATCAGGGTCAGTTTACTGGTCAGAAAATACCGCTGCTGGTCAGTTCGGCCCTTGACGATGGTCAGCGTGCCAATGGTTTGATGTACCGCGGGCGTGGTATTGACTGGCAACTGGCTTGGAACAATGCCGATTCTCTGGACCGCAACCGGGCCGGCGGAGGAAGCTGCTGCGGCTGCTTTCGCGAGCATTTCTTTCGCCTTTGCCGTGTCCAGGACCATGGTGCGATCGAGCTGTGGCGGGGCCTTCAGTGGTTGCCCGTCAACGGCCGTATTGAGAGCTCCATAGGGCGCGGCGATCGGACGTACCTCGTCACGAAATTCGATCGTGTGCTTGCCGATGGTCACGTTGTCGCCGTGCTTCAGCACTGCCTTGCTGATGCGTAGACCATTGACGTACGTGCCATTAAAGCTCTCGGCGTCCTCGATCGCATAGTGATCGCCTTCCGAGTAGACCTTGGCGTGATGTCCGGAGACGGCAGGGTTGTCGATGCGAAAGACGTTGTCCGGCTGACGGCCGATGGTGACAATGCCGCCGGATAGCAAGAGCTCTTGTAAGACCCGGTCTTCAAATTTGAGAAACAGCTCGGCCATGGCACGGCTCCAAAATGCGCGCTCTGGGAAAGCAATTCTGGCACGACAGAGAAAGCTCCCCTTGGCGTTACCGCTGGATGATCACTAACTATTGTGCGCTTGAAAACACGGAAGGGAAGAGTACCAAGGTACCCACCTCCCCTTTGCCTCCCCGCGAAGTACGAAAACGTCTCGTCCGCCGCCCTAAGTTACAATTTGAACTCGACGACGGACGACAACAAGCCTATGCCCGATCCGATGCTTCGGCCGCTGAAGCAGATCATGTTGAATCGACGAATCCTCATCCTTGCACTGCTAGTTCTTACGCTTTTTTCGTTCGCCTCTAAGAAAGAAAAAAAAGAAGAGCCGCTCCTCCATTCCGTCGGCTTCAGCCTCCGCCAAGTTGCCGTGCCCGAGGACTACAACTGGCGCGGCGCGGAGGATCACACGCTGAGCGGCATCATCTGGTATCCAGCCGAAGACAGCGCCGGGGAAAAGGACCAATACATCGGGCCCCCGGACGCGCCGCTGTTCTACGCCGGACGCGCCGCCAAGGATGCTACGCTCGTCCCGTCGTTCGGCAAATTTCCGCTGATTGCGCTCTCGCACGGCACCGGCGGTAGCGCCCTGCAGATGGCATGGCTCGGCATCAATCTAGCCGCGCGCGGCTACATCGTCGTCGCCGTCAATCATCCCGGTAACAACGCCGTGACCGGATACACAACCCAGGGCTTCATCGAAGGCTGGGAGCGGGCAAAAGACATCAGCACGGTCATCGGCGACATGCTTTCAGATCCCCGCTTGGGCGCCAAAATCGACGCTGATCGCATCGGCGCAGCCGGTTTCTCCTATGGCGGATACACCATGATGGAGCTCGCCGGCGGGCGTACTGATTTCAACCGGATTCTAGCCTGGTGCGACGAACAACCGGGGGCTTGCGATCCTCCCGAGATGCAGGGTTTGATGGAGAAGTTTAAAGCCATCAAACAGCAACCGGACGTGCAACAGGCCTTGCAGCACTCCGGTGATTCCTATCGCGATCCGCGCATCCGAGCCGTCTTTGCAATAGCTCCCGCCGTCGCTCGCGCATTTACGCCAGAAAGCTTGCAGAGGATCACGATCCCGGTGGAAATTGTTGCCGGTGCGTCCGATCCCATCGCTCCCCGCCCAAAATGCGCAGTTCTTCGCCGCGAACATCAAGGGCGCGAAACTGACGATCCTGCCCGGCGGCGTCGGCCATTACACGTTCCTCGACCTCGGCACTGATGCCGGAAAGAAGCAGCGTCCACAATTTTTCATGGATAACCCCGGCGTGGATCGCGAAGCCGTGCACAAACAGGTCACGGAAATGGCAGCCGAATTCTTCGAGAAAGAACTCGCGCCGCTCAACAAGAAACGCTGATTACAATCCGTGATCTTTTGAGCGAAGCCCTCAAAGTGCCAATCGAGTCACCGTGGCTGGGCAGCAGCTGGCTAAGAGCACGGTGAACGCGATCACATGAACAATCCTGTCCGCCAACGATCCGAATTACCGGTTGCAAAGGACGTGAACAGCATCGCCACCATGGCGATCAGGATGGTAATGGCGGAGAGGGAGGGATTCGAACCCTCGGTACAGTTTCCCGTACTCCAGTTTTCAAGACTGGCGCCTTCAACCGCTCGGCCACCTCTCCCGCTACTACATTTTTACTACAGTCGCCAAGGTTCCCGGAATGGGTGTCACGGCTATTTCACCTCCTTTGAATCAACATCGAGAGACCGAAAGGTTACTTCCCCATCGGCGTCTCCTGTTCTGCGACCTGATACCATTGACCGTCGCGTTTCACGAAAACGCCGGTTAGGCGGATGAGGCGGCTTTTGACCTGCCCGGAGTCCCGAACCCTGATCGTGAACACCGCGTTAGCAACCGCCGTGTCCCCGTAAATGCGGATCACAAGATCCGCTGGCTCCATTTCCATCACAATGACTTTACGCTTAACGTCGCGCAGACTTGCCAGTGCCTCGTCTTTGCTTTCGACATGGCCGTTGTCGCGGGTGTGCAAGTAATCGGATGCCAGATGCTGCGCGTATTCATCCCAGTCGCCGTGAACGATGAGTTCTGCCAGCTTCAGGTCGAGAGCTTTGATTTCGCCTTCCGCGCTGGGATTGGCGTCGGCGTGCACGCTTGGCTGCTGCGCGGTTAGAGAGGCACCCAAAGCCAGAAGAAACGCGATGATGACTATCTTTCGCATGGACCAGTCTCCGGAATCTTTTTCGTCAACCCGATGGATTGTACGCTTCAGGTCTTGGAATCGTGCGTGCCTCGACTGAATCCCTTCGGACTGGCGGTCTTGTAATCTTCGGATTTCCCGCGCGGAATGCTGAGCGTTTGCCAGTTGTCAGAGCGCAGGTGTTTGGCGAGGAAAACGATCTGTCCAATGTGTTGCGCGTAATGCGCGAGCGCGCGGTTGAGAGCCTGCATTACCGTGTGCGGCTCCTGGCGTATCGTCACCGTGCGCTGCATGTCTTCGGGCTTCAGTGAGTCCAAAGTGGAAAACACGTGCAACCACGTCTCCGTCCACCAGCGCATCACTTCTTCGCGCGTCGTTCTCGCCGAGACTTCAAATTCCTGGTCGCGAAAACGGTTTGGTTTCTCCCCGTCGCTGGTGAGGAAGTCGGTAAAGCGCGAGCGCGCATTGCCGGCGATGTGCTTGACCAGAGTAGCTACGGAATTCGATTCCGGATCGAGCGCGGCAAAGAAATCCTTCTCTTCAAGTTGATTCATGGCGGCTTCGCCCATGCGCTTGTGGCCGCGGAACTGGCGCTTGATTTCTTCGAGGTAGTGGGAGGCGAGATCGGTCATAGAGATCCTTGACTTGCTCAAGATAGTTTAACCGCAAGAAACGGGTAGAATCGCAGGACCACTCTCCGGTACGCTCGAACGAAACGCAGGGCATGGGGCGCGGAGGGACAAGCATGGTTTCCACGAAAGATTACGTGCTAGGCACGCACGATGAGGAGATCGAACGCCTCGGCCTGCAGCACCGCGCATGGCGGCAGGGGGCGCTCGAAGCCTGGCATGCTGCCGGAATCGGCCCCGGCCAAACCGTGCTGGATGTTGGATGTGGCCCCGGCTATGCTTCCCTGGATCTGGCCGAACTGGTCGGCCCTTCCGGCCGCGTTGTGGCCATCGACAAATCCGAACGATTTCTCCACGCGCTAGATACGAGGCGCCGCGAGCGCCACATCGAGAACATCACCGCTCACCTAGCCGATCTGGATGCCGGTGAGTTTCCGGAAGTCATCGCGGATCGTGCCTGGGGGCGCTGGGTGTTTGCCTTCGTCAAGGATCCTCGCGCCGTTCTGGCGCGGATAGCCTCTGCGCTCAAACGGGACGGGGTCATTGTTGTGCACGAGTACTTTGACTATGCCACTTGGCGCGCTGCGCCGCGGTGTCCTGAACTCGAAGAGTTCGTGAGCGCGGTGATAGCCAGTTGGCGCGACAACGGAGGTGAGCCCGACATCGCGTTGTCGCTGCCGCGCTGGATGGAGGAACTCGGCTTCGAGCTTCGCTGCACTCGTCCCATCATTGATGTCGTGCAACCCAATCATGCGAAGTGGCCTTGGTTGGCGGCCTTCGTCGAGGTCGGCCGCAGTCGCCTCGTCGATTTGGGATACCTCTCCCCCAGCCGCGCCGAATCCATCTGGCAGGCATTCGCAGCACTCCAAGAGACGCCGGGAGCCCGCATGATCACGCCCGCGGTCCTGGAGATTGTGGCGGCTCGACGGTAACCGCGCTGCAAGCGACACGGAACCCATAATCCGCATACCTGAACTCGGGAGGGATGCTGGACCGCGCCGCGCAGCGCGACGTCTTGAAATGGTGGCGCCAGGAACCACCCCGGGAAGCTCGCCGGTCGCCGGTTTCAGGGCCGCACGGATTGCGTTTGGGCGACGCCGCATAGTAGTCCGCCGCATACCAGTCGCTGCACCATTCGTGCACGTTGTCGCACATGTTAAAGAGGCTGTATGCGTTCGGTTCCGCGCGGCCTACGGGTTCGGGGCCAGTCCTCCAATGACCGGCGCAGCGATCGACGTAGCCGGGCAGCGACTGCGGAGGCTCATCTCCCCAGGGATACAGCGCTTTCTCGCGGCCGCCGCGCGCCGCACGCTCCCACTCAGCTTCGGTAGGCAGACGGAACTTTCTGCCGGTATTAGCACTTAGCCACTCGCAATAGCCTATTGCGTCGAACCACGACACTCCTACGACCGGTTGCTCGGGACGATTGAACGCGGGATCGCTCGAGAACGGTGGCGTCAGAGAAGCCGTGTCGCTCAGGAAGCGCCCGTAGTCGGCGTTGGTGACCTGGCGGGCGGCGAGCAGAAATTCGTCTACCCAGACCCCATGCACGGGCTTCTCGTTGTCCTGTCCGGAGTCGCATCCCATGAGGAACCATCCGGCGGGGACGCGGACTAAGGTGGGAAAGTATTCTTCGGCTCGCGATCGGGAAAGCAATTCCGCATCCATGGCATCAAAGAGCTCGCAGCTCGCGGACGACATTTTCGATTTTATTATCCTGAAACAAGCGAATGCCGGCGACTCCGGCGGCTCCAGCTTCCAGGCACGATGCAGCGTTTTCGATCGTGATGCCGCCGAGGGCGAGGACGGGGATCTCCGCCCGGCAAGCCTCCCGCAAGCCGGCAAGTCCCGTGGGCTGTGTTCCGGCGGCATTGCTCTTCCCAAACACCGGAGCGAAGACGGCAAAGTCGGCTTTCCCAGATGCAGCGCGGAGAGCATTGGCGGCTGTGTGGCAGGAGGCAGCAACCAGAAAGTGGTCAGCGGCCACTGGCCAGCGGTCATAAAGCTCCAACATCTGGCGCACTTCGGGCGGCGCGACATCGTCCGCCCGGAGATGAACCCCATCGGCTCCCACCGCCAGCGCGACGTCGGTGCGGGAGTTAATAAGCAGACGAGTTCTCAGTTCCCGGTTCTCAGTTTTCAGTGGAGCGCTGTTGTGCGCGGCCGCCAGAGCGTCTCTTGCCAGAATTTCTAGTTCTCGCGCGCTCAGATCTTTCTCGCGGAGTTGGACGTAGTCGACGCCGGCACTTGCAGCTTCAGCGACTTTGGCGACCAGGGCACTGCGGCGGGCGCCTTCGTCGCCGCGAAACTGGCTTCGGTCGGTGATGTAATACAGCAGACAGCGGTTCGCCATCAACTCCCAGCGTACTACGAGAGTGCGCTCACTTCTTATCCACCATGGCGGCAGGTGCAGCCGCAGAGTCGCTTCCGCTGGCCTGCGGAGCGGCGAACAATTTCAGATTCTCGGCTTTCCAGCGCATGGCGTCGTAAATGCGATTGCGTCCGCTGGGGTGATCGAAGAAGATCCACTCCTCGACCGGGCCCGGACTCATCTTGCGGTATTCGCCGAGATGGATTGCCGCCTGCGCAAAGCCGTCGGGCTGGCGACTGGTGTTCAGGCCGTACATGTCGGCTTCGTGCTCCTGGGTGCGGGTGAAGGTGTTATCGATGGGAGTGATGACGAAACCAAAGATGGAAACCAGCAAGATGACGAGCGGAAGCACAGCCGTGTCGCCCACGCCGCGAATCTGCCACTTTTCGCCCCAGCGCTGCAGCGCCCAGCCCAGTCCCCAGTACAAATAGGCAAAGGCCAGCACCGTCTCAATCGAGTTGAACATAAGGATCTTGTAGATATGGTTCATGACGTAGTGCCCCATCTCATGTCCCATGACCGCCTGAATTTCTTCCGGCGAGCCGCGGCGCAGGAGGTTGTCATTGAGAGTGATGCGCATGGTACCTGCGAAGCCGCTCACGTTGGCGCTCATGCGCGTCGTCTGCCGCGAAGCATCCATCGTGTACACATCTTTCGCGGGGATTCCGTTAGCCCGCGCCATGCTTAGGATGGGGTCAACAATCTTCGGATCGTTGAGGCGCGTCACCTTATTGAATATGGGTACTAAGTAAACCGGCGCGATCATGACGACTAAAATTTGGAACAGCATCGCCACCACCGCGCCCCAGATCCACCAGGTTCGCGGAAGGCGGCGGACAATCCCGAACAGCATCATCATCAGGACGCCGCCCAGCACCAGGTTCACCCCCAGATTCTTCATCTGATCTCCCATCCACGGGCCAAAGGTTTGGGTGGCGAGTCCGTACTTGTGTTCGCGGAAATAACCTTCGTAAACCGTAAGCGGGAAAACGAGGATGGTGGTGAGAACGAGATATTGCAACCAGTACACGAAAGTGTGCACCGGTTTGAAGCGCGTGACCCGTTCCGCCAGATCCCGCATGCGCGCCGACCATTTCAGATTCAGCAACAGCAAGGCGACTACGACGCCAGCGAGAAAGTCCCAAAGAATCAGCCAGTAGCCGCCTTCGAAATAGGCGTCGGAACGGGCCGTCTTGTCGGCGGGAATTTGCGCCAGGTAAGCATTGGTGGCCGCAGTGGCATCGAAGTGCGGCGAGGCCTGCGCCGCAGCCGGAACCTGGATCACGGATGGCATCTGGTTCGCGGCGGGGGGTTGAGCGAGCGCGGGAGTTGTGCAGAATAAGATCAGGCACCAGAGTACTGTTGTCAATCCGGTTCGTAGGGGCATCTCGTTTGTCTCCGTAAACTCTAACCGTAGCAGTTTATACGGAGACAAGGCGCAAGGAGTTCAACTGTGGAGACGCGCTTGCCCCGTCTTGCTCGAAGCGGGGAGAATGCGGCCGGATACCAGGCGGAGACGCGCCAAGCCGCGTCTCTATGGGGAAGCAAAGAACCGGGCTAAAACGAGCTATGGTCGCGTCTTAGCGATCTCGGGGACGGCCGCTTCTCCTTTGCGCTTGGGCTGCTGTGGGCCGAGATGGTACTTGGTCAGTCCCTCTTTCAGGAACTCGAAGCTTTCTTCCGGCGAATCGGACATCTTGAACAGTTCCAGGTCCGCCGCTGAGATCATGCCGGCGTCGGCCAGGGCTTCGAAATTGATGATCTTCTTCCAGTACTCGCTGCCATACATGACGATGACAATTTTCTTCGCCAGCTTCTCCGTCTGGGCGAGGGTGACAATCTCAAAAAACTCGTCGAGCGTACCGAAACCTCCGGGAAAGATCACCAGCGCTTTGGCGAGGTACGCGAACCAGAACTTGCGCATGAAAAAGTAATGGAACTCGAAGTTCAGCGAAGGCGAGATGTAAGGGTTCGGATTCTGCTCGAAGGGCAGGTTGATGTTGAGCCCGATGGTTTTTCCACCCGCTTCGTGAGCGCCAAGATTGGCGGCTTCCATGATCCCGGGACCGCCGCCGGTGGTGACCACAAAGCGGTGGCGCTTGGCCGGAATCTGGGTGGACCACTCGGTCAGCAGGCGGGCCAACCGGCGTGCGTCTTCGTAGTAGCGAGCCATATCCACCGCGGCCTCGGCGCGCTTCATATCTTCGGCTTGCTGGGCCTGCTGCGCGGCGGGAACTTGAGCGCCGTTGCCGCGGACCTCGCTTAACCGGCTGCTGGCGGCGACGCCGCTGTGAATGCGGGCGGAGCCAAAGAAGACAACCGTGTCCTGAATCTGCTCGCGGCGGAAACGCGAAAGCGGCTCGCTGTATTCCGACAGCAGGCGCAGGATTCTGCCGTCAGGACTGTTGAGAAATGGCTCGTTCTGATAGGCGAGAGGCGCGGGATTGAGTTTTTGATCGGTCATAAGTCAGTCGCTGGTCGTTAGTCGCTGGTCGTTAGCCATTCTTCGTTGAGCTGTCGCCAACGACTAACGACCATCGACCAACGACGCTTAATCATTCTTCTTCCTGATATTGAATGGCCTCCCAAAATCCGATCCACACGTTGAGCACACCCAAGCCGGTCAAGACACCGCGGGCGAAGCCGCTGGCGACCATCGTGCGCAGCGCGGGATACGGAAGTAAAAGGGGGTTATCGGACCACTCCGGGCGCCAGGGCAAAATCATCAACATCACCCCAAGCGTCGCACACAAAAACACAAACAGCAGCACTCCAACCCGCCGCAACCACAGCTGCGCGACCGAAAGCGAGGGTTGGGGCGCCGGACCAGGAATCAGCCCGACCGACGTTTCCTCGGGAGACTTGAGTTCCCCGACACTGGTGGTGTTGCCGGCAAAAGGTAACTTAGGGTCGGAAATCTTGGGATCGGAAATCATGCACGCGTCGTTGTTCGTAAGGCGGTGGGATGGGCGCGGGATCGGGTTGCAATCCCCGCGCAAAATTTCGAACCCACTGCGTGCATTCTACGACTTCAGGGCCTGAATGCGCTCGGCCACATCGCGATAATCGATATTGGAACCGTAAACGGCCGTGAAATGACGGAGTGCCGCGGTCTTGTCCCGCGCCGTTTCGCAGGCTGACCCAAGTTCGTAGTTGATGGCCAGGCGCGCTTCTTGGTCGAGTCCGGGGATGCCCAGCGCCTTCTCATACCAGCGGATGGCAGCGTCCGGAACCCCTTTATCCAGGAAGCACTGGGCCAGCCAGGTGTAGGTCTGGACAGGTTGCGAAAATGGCTTGCCGCGATCGATTGCGTTACAGACCTTCTGCAATTCGGCGATGGCTTCGTCGAGCAGGCCCATCTCGCGGAAGGCAACGCCGAGATTGTAATGGGTTTCTGGATCGTCATCGCCGGCAGCAACCTCTTCTTCGAGTTCCTGTTTCAACTCGCCGAACATCTCCGAAAGATCGACGCTGTCAGAGGCATGCATGGCCTGGGCGCCGGCCCCCAAGGGGCGGACCGGGGTAGGGCTGTAGCTCATGGTGGTAGCCGGGGCAGCTGCGGCGCCTGCCGCCGATGCGGAAGTCGCGCGCGTGGCCGCAGGCGCGGGTATTTCGATATGTGCCGGGGCTTCGGGCATTCGGGCGGCCGCCGGCGCTACTGGCCAGGGCTGGGCATCAGGAAGCGGGGCTACGGGCGGCGGCGCTTGCGGGAAGGAATCGCCGAGCGAAGCCTCCAGATCTGCGACCAATGCGGTCAGGTCGCTGGGCTCCGCGTGCGCAGCTTGGGCGTGAGCTGGTTCCGGCGCCACTTCCGCCGGAGCGCGGTCGTGAGTCTCGTGCTGGTGTCTCGTCCGCAGATCGGGCGCGGCGGCGGCCTCGGAGCCGTCCGCGGTCTCCATTTCAACTTCGAAATCCGCAGGCTCGTCGGCGTTGATCTCGGCAATTTCCGGCTCGGGCTCGGTCTGCGGCTCGGCGCCGGATTCGATGGCGGCGCGCAACGGATCAAGAATTCGGGCGTCGCTGGTCATCGATTCGAGCTTCTCGATGCCCGCCCGGGCCTGGTCGGTCATGTAGTGCTCGAGATAGAAACGGATTTCCTCGACCGTCTCGGCAATCTCGGGGTTGCTGGAAGCATCCGATTCGACCACAGCCGGCAATTCTACCGCCGGAGTAGGAGCCGGAGCGGGATCGTCGACCGATAGGGACTGCTCCCATTCCGAGGAAAGATCCGAAGAAGGGTCATGCTCATCGGAGTGCGCATGCACCGTCATTTCCGGAATGGCAAATTCCCGATGCGCGGCCGCCGCACTGTCATGATCAGAAGCGGCCGGGTCGGCCGTCGGCCAAGGCGCGGGCGCAGCGGGGGGTGCGGGCGGAACGGGTGCAGCGGCGTCCGGGGAAGCGATGGCAGGCGAAGCTGCGGCGGGGGAAGCTGCGGCAAGCGAAGCGGGACTCGATAGCGTGGCAGTCGAGGGGGGCGCTTCTGCGCTCTGCTCATAGCGCGCGGCCAAGTCTCCATAGCGCACCGCCTCATCGGGGTAGCCCGCATCGTGGTACACGCTTTCCAGAGTGCGGCAGCAGACGGCGGCTTCGGTAAAGCGCTGGAAGCGCGTATGCAGCGCGGCCAGACGCTGGTTCAGGCGCACATCGCGCGGGGCCTGTGGCAGAGCGCCCAGCAGCGGCACCACCGCTTTGTCTGGCAGATTGTAAGAGAGAAACAGGTCGGCGTCGGTGACTGCCGACCGTACTGCGATGGCGATGGCGTCGGGATAAGACTGATCAATGACTGGCGCCGTCGCTTCCAACTCCTCGACGATGACTGCGCCTTCATCGGCGGTGATCCCGTTGGCGGGAGGTGTTGCATCGCCCTCCATGCGCTCCAACACCTGCTCATAGTTCTGCGTGTGCACCGCATTCTGGGGCTCGGAGGTGGCCAGCATCTGATACAGATCGCGCGCCCGTGCCAGATTTCCGTCTTGGACCGAGGCGTGGGCCAAAAGCTCGGAGACTTCGTTGACGTGCGTGCTGTCGCCGGCTTTGTTGAGCAGATGCAATAGCTCTTCGAGCGCGCCCGAATCGTCGCGCACCCGAGCGATCATGGTATGGAGGCTGGCCAGCATCTTGGCCGAGTCGGTGGCCAGCAGGCGATCGGCATGCTGGGTGTAAACCTCAAGCGCCTGGGGACACTGGCCGAGGCGCACTGCGCCTTCCGCCAGCAGAAACAGTCCCTCCGGATCGTTGTGCACCGTGAGCAACTTCTCGGCGATCGGAGCCGCCTTGGTCAGGTTTCCGGTTTGCAGGTACGCCTTCAGCAGATCGCGCAGACCTTCGGGATGAGAATCCAGGTCGGAGGTCTTCTCCAGGTAGGCGATGGCATTTTTGGGATCGTCGGCTTCGAGCGCGGCCTTGCCACGCAGCAGCAGAACGTAGCCGTTGCCCGGATCGAGCGTCAGCATCCGCTTCAGAACGTCTTCGGCGGCAGCCAGCGATCCGCGTGAGCGCAACGATTCCGCGGCTGCGCTGAAAATCTCCCACGCTTCTTTCTTCTTTCCCAGGCGGACGTAAACCTCGGCAAGTTTGACTCGCATGGGAACATTTTCCGGGTCCATTTCGAGGACCTTCTGGAAAAGGCGCACCGCTTGTTCGAGTTCGCCCCGCTTCATGAAGTCTTCGGCGACTTGCAGGTACTGGGCGCGCGCGTCGTTAAACAGCCCTTGCTGGGTGTAGAGTTCCGCCAGTTTTAAAGATGCATCCATGCTCGGCTGGAGCTTGGTGATCTTCTTGTACATGGCGATGCCCTTGACGGTGAAGCCCTGTGCCGCATAGGCATCGCCCACCGTCTTGAAGCACTCGATGGCTTTAGCGTTGTCGCCAAGACGCGCGTAGAGATCGCCGATGGTGTTGTTGACGGTCAGATCCTTGGCATCGTGCTCCAGGACCTTCTCGTATTCAGCAATGGCGTTCTGCAGCTTGCCCTGCTGGACAAACTTCTCCGCGGCGCTGAGAACCTTCTGTTTGTTGAAGCCGAAACCAAACGCCATAGAGTGCGGACCCCAGCCTTCTTCCCGTCGCCTGCCCGCGCTTTCTGCGAGTTATGCCGAACGGGTTCGAACTTCGCCGGGAGATTTCCCGCCGAAACCCCGCCCACCACGCAACTGGGATGGCGGAGTACCTTTATTGTAAGGCTGGGGGTACCAGTCCGATGGTTACCGACGATTACCAGGGGTCACCGAAAGGGCGTGTACGTCCGGTTTTCGGAAAAACCCCAGTCTCGGCCTCCAGAGTGGGAGGAATGACGCGGCGCCCAGAGCCACGCCGTCCCAACTGCCGACGGCTCGGCTGCTCATCAAGTCCAGACCGTGCGTGGTGATCTGAGCTCGCCGCGTTCGACTTTCCCCAGGGGGCAACGGCCCTCCCCCTGGTTACTCTGGAAAAGACTTCACCGCTTCTCAATCGGCACGAATGCCCGCGTGTCGTGGCCGATCCAGACCTGGCGAGGGCGCGCGATCTTCTGTTCGGCGTCGGTCAACATCTCCTGCCATTGCGAGAGCCAGCCGATGGTGCGCGGAATCGCGAACAGCACGGTGAACATCTCCGGTTTGAAGCCCATCGCCTGGTACATGATGCCGGAGTAGAAGTCCACGTTCGGATAAAGCTTGCGCTGCACGAAATAATCGTCTTCCAGCGCGATGCGCTCCAATTCCAGAGCAATCTCAAGCTTGGCGTTGCGTCCGGTTACCTGGAACACCTGGTCGGCAGCCCACTTGATAATCTTGGCCCGCGGATCATAGTTCTTGTAAACCCGGTGCCCGAAGCCCATCAGCTTGCCTTTGCCTTCCTTGATCTTTTTGATGTAGGCAGGGACGTTGTCCTTGGAACCGATCTCGTCCAGCATTTTCAGCACTTCTTCATTCGCCCCGCCGTGCAGGGGTCCGGAAAGAGCGGCAGCGGCGGCGGCGGTGGACAGGTAGGGGTCGGCCTGCGAGCTGCCCACGGCGCGCATGGCGTTGGTGCTGCAGTTCTGCTCGTGGTCGGCGTGCAGAATAAACAGGATGTCGAG
>Ga0209415_10004135_pt1 | contig 26679 bp, 24 predicted proteins | sample PeaSoiSIISIP2007_FD_187696 | JGI IMG/M metagenome (GOLD analysis project Ga0209415, IMG submission 187696) | Peat soil microbial communities from Weissenstadt, Germany - SII-SIP-2007 (SPAdes) (version 2) | ecosystem: Environmental > Terrestrial > Soil > Wetlands > Peat | place: Germany... | reverse complement strand
GCGTCTCGTGCGCTGCGTCTGCTGCGCGTCGGTGGGTGCGAGTTTGGCTCCGGCCGGCTTTATGCCACCGTCACCTGTTCCTCATGCAGGGCGCGTGGGCCGTCGCGGTGCGGGTCGCGGTGCGGGAAGTCGCTGCGCCAATGCGCGCCACGACTCTCCTCGCGTGCTGTTGCCGCGGCGATCATCGCAGCGGCGAGCGCATAGCGTTGGCGTAGTAGCTTCTCTTCCGGCCGCATTCTCGCCCGCTCTGCCAGCGTAGCCGTCAATGCGGTGTTGAGCGTCGCGGCGTCGCGCACGGGCCCCATCGCGCGCCACATGCGCTCGCGCAGGCGGGACCAACGCGCATCGCCGGCGTTGGGTGCCGCTGCCTGCTCGAAGTCTGTCGGCCCGATCATTGGGCGCGACGAGGGGCTGACGGCTTGCAGCGCGGCGCCGACAGCCTGTCCGCACACGACGGCCTCGAGCAGGGAGTTGCTCGCTAGGCGGTTGGCGCCGTGCAAGCCGGTGCACGCCACCTCACCACAGGCCCAAAGACCTGGAACGCTCGTGCGTCCACAGGCGTCCACGACGATCCCACCCATGTGGTAGTGCGCGGCGGGCGCGACCGGCAGCGGCGCGCGGGCCGGATCGATGCCGTAGGCAAGGGCCGTGCGGTGGGCACCCGGGAAGGCGCGCGCCCGCTGGGAGGTAAACACCGCCGTCGCATCGAGCAGAACCTCCTCGCCGGACTGCGCGTATTCCCAAACCGAGCGCGCAACCACATCCCGGGGCGCTAGATCGCCGAGCGCATGACGGCCCGCCATGATCGGCATGCCGCGCGCCGTGATGAGGCGGGCGCCCGCCCCCCGCAGCGCCTCGGTCAGCAGCGGCAGCGGGTCCGCATCGATCCTGAGCGCCGTCGGATGGAATTGCACAAATTCAATCGCCGCCGTCCGGGCGCCGATCGCCAGCGCCATCGCGAGCCCGTCGCCGCTCGCCTCGGCGCCGTTGGTCGTGACACTGTATAGCCGCCCGATGCCGCCCGTGGCGAGCACCGTGTCGCGCGCGCGCACGATCGCCACGCGGCCCTGCGCATCGACAATCTGCGTTCCCCCGAGCTCATTGCGCCTGGCCAGCAGCAGCGAGACCGCGCGCCATCCGACCAGCATCTGCACGTGACGGGCGCTCTGCGCGCGAGCCCACAACGCGGCGACGATGGCCCGCCCACTGCGGTCGCCGGCGGCGTGAGCGACGCGCGCGTGGCGGTGGCCCGCCTCGCGATGCAGGCAGCGGCCGCCAAGGTCCCGATCAAAATCGACGCCGGACGCCTCCAGGAACTCGAGCGCACGCCTGGCACCACCGATGATGCGCAGAACCGCTTCCGGGTCTGCCGAGTGGCAGGCCGCCTCGAGCGTATCGCCAACGTGCGACTCGACGCAGTCCTCTGGCCCAATCGCTGCCGCAATGCCCCCTTGCGCGAAAGCACTCGAGGATGAGCGCCCGGGCTCATCGGGGCACAACAGCAGTACGCGGCGGGGCGCCGCGGCCAGTGCCGCACACAGTCCCGCGATGCCCGCTCCGAGCACGAGCACATCGGCATCCCAAACGACGCTCGTTGTGGCGTCTCCGGGAATCACAGGCCAAGCATTCGCTGCAGCGGCCGCCGCGCACGTTCGGCCGTGAGCGGGTCGATGTCGATCGAGAGGCCGTCGCCATCGAGTGCGTCTCGAACCTTCTCAAGAGTCACGCTCTTCATGTGCGGACACAGGTTGCATGGGCGCTCGAACTGCAGTTCCGGCCGCGTGAGCCGCACGTTGTCCGCCATCGAACATTCGGTGAGCAGCAACACGCGGCAGGGCGGTACGCGGCTCAGGTAATCGATCATAGCGGCGGTCGACCCCACGAAATCCGACGCCGCCTGCACGTCCGGCGGGCATTCGGGGTGGGCGAGCACGCGCACGCCGCTGCCGCAGTAGCCGCGGATATCTTCGGCTGAGAAGCGCTGATGCACTTCGCAGGCGCCGGGCCAGGCAATCACGTCGCACGTCACACGCGCGGCCACGAAGCTCGCGAGAAAGCGGTCGGGCAGCAGGATGACCCGCGGGCTCGCGAGCGAGCGCACGACCTCGACCGCGTTCGCCGACGTACAGCAAATGTCTGCCTCGGCCTTGACCGCTGCCGTCGTGTTCACATAGGCGACGATCGGCACGCCTGGATAGCTTCGGCGCAGGGCGCGCACGTCGGCTGCCGTGATGGATTCCGCCAGCGAGCAGCCCGCTTCCGGTGCCGGCAGCAGCACGGTGCGGGACGGCGACAGGAGTTTTGCAGTTTCTGCCATGAAGCGGACGCCGCAGACGACGATCGTATCGGCCTGCGTCTGCGCCGCGTACCGCGCCATCGCCAGCGAGTCGCCAGTAAAGTCGGCGATGCCGGCGGTGATCAATGGGACCTGATAGTTGTGCGCCACGACCACGGCCCGGTGTGCGACCTTGAGTGCGCGGATCTCCTCGATCACCGGTAGATGCACAAACGCCTCCGACTCTGGCATGACATGCACCAGCTGCGATAGAAGTTCTGCTTGCCAATCCCGGACAGCCATCGATTCCATGACTCACATCCTTAGCTCACGCGGATTTCGATTATCACAAAATGCCGCGCGAAGCGTTTTGTTGTGCCGTCGTTTCGAGTGAATCTAATAATCATTTGCAGTGCGCGGAATGATCTGCTCTCGGCGCGCGAACCCGTGCGATACTGCATCAATTCTGTCCATGGACTAGTCAAATATGAGCGTCGGTGCGATGCAGTTCGATGTCGTCATTGTCGGCGGCGGTCCGTCCGGACTTTGCTTTGCCGCGTCTTTGCGCAATCAACCACTGCGGATCGCGCTCGTTGATCAACTCCGCGCCGATACCCTGCGCGACCCGCCGTACGACGGTCGCGAAATCGCACTGACGCAGCGCTCGGTCCGTCTGTTACGTCAACTCGGCGTCTGGGCACGGTTTCCTGCGCAGGCTGTTTCACCGATACGCGCTGCGCGCATATTGAACGGCTCTTCCCCGCGCGGGTTGAACGTCCGTGCCGGCGCTATGCACGGGGAGCTGGGCTATCTGGTCTCGAACCATCTGATCCGGCGCGCGGCGTACGAGAACGTGGTCGACCATCCCGGCTTGACGCTGCTGCCCGACGGTCAAGTCCAGTCGGTCAGCACCGACGCCGGTGGGGCGCGCGTTGTGTTGAGCGATGGCAGGGTTCTCGAAGCGCGGCTCGTCGTGGCCGCGGACAGCCGCTTTTCAGCCACGCGGCGTGCGGTGGGCATCGCAGCCCGGTATCACGACTTCGGCAAGAGCATGTTGGTTTGCCGAATGCACCACGCAGTGGCGCACGACCATGTGGCTCTCGAGTGGTTTGCACACGAGCAGACGCTCGCGGCACTGCCGATGAACGGCAACCAGTCCTCGATCATAGTCACGCTGGGTCCCCGGGATATTGAGCGGCTGCGCGCGATGTCACCGCAGGCTTTCGCCCGGGAAATGGAAACGCGCTTTTGTGGCCGGCTCGGCGGGATGTCGCTTGACGGCGAGCGCTTCGCCTACCCGTTGGTGGCCGTCTATCCGCTGCGCTTTGTCGCATCGCGCTGCGCGATGATTGGCGACGCCGCCGTGGGCATGCACCCGGTCACTGCGCACGGCTTCAACTTCGGACTCAGCGGCCAGTTCGTATTGGCCGGGTTGCTCGCCGCGGCATGTGCTCGCGACGCGGACGTGGGTGCCGACCGGCTGCTGCGCGAATATGAATCAATTCATCGCCGCGCGACACGCCCGCTCTACCTCGCCACCAACGCGATAGTTGGCCTGTACACGACCGAGTCTTTTCCGGCGCGGTTCTTGCGTCGAGCGCTGCTGCACGCGGCGCGTCGCACGCCACCGATCGCTTCCCTACTGTCGTCGTTCTTGACCGCGGAGGGTGCGGTGGCACACGTGTAGCGGCACGCGGCGCTGCATGACGGGCTGGCTCGGTACGCAGCGGCGCTGATGTCTTGGCCGTGTCCCGGCCGCCTACCCGCTGTCGTGGCGGCGCCTGCGGTTCAATCCATGGCCATGAGGAATTAAGGAGATTGGGATTGAGAGTGCTGCTGGTCTACCCGCGTAATCCAGATTCCTTCTGGAGCTTCAAGCACGTCTTGAAATTCGTCTCCAAGCAGGCAGCCTTTCCGCCGCTCGGTCTGCTTACCGTCGCAGCGATGCTGCCGTCCTCGTGGCAGCTCAAGCTGCTCGACCTGAATCTCACCGATCTGGGAGACGACGATCTGCGGTGGGCTGATTTCGTCATGCTGAGCGGGATGATCGTGCACAGGCAGTCCGCGCACGAGGTCGCAGCACGTTGCGCAGCTTTCGGCAAGACGCTCATTGCGGGCGGCCCGCTGTTCACGACCGGATATCGGGATTTCCCAGAGATTCCCCATTTCGTGCTCGGTGAAGCCGAAGACATCATCCCGCGGCTGGTGGCGGACATGGAACGCGGCGCGCTGCATCCGGTCTATCGCGCCACGGAGTGGCCAGACCTGCGCAATACGCCCATACCGCGCTGGGATCTCATACGCATGAGCGACTACGTCACGATGTCCGTGCAATTCTCGCGCGGCTGCCCGTTCACGTGCGAATTCTGCGACATCGTGATCATGAACGGGCGCGTGCCCCGCACCAAGGAGCCGGCTCAAGTAGTCCTCGAGCTCGAGGCCCTGCGCTTGGCTGGCTGGAAGGATATGGTCTTTATCGTCGATGATAATTTTATTGGCAATCGCAAGCGCGCCCAAGCAATGCTTCGCGGCTTGATCGAGTGGCGCCGTCGCGTCGAGCCGAAGATCGGCTTTCTCACGGAAGCCTCGGTCAATCTCGCCGATCATGAGGAGTTGCGCGAGCTAATGGTCGAAGCCGGATTCAAGAAGGTTTTTCTGGGGATCGAGACACCTTCCGCCACGGGCATCGAGGAATGCGGCAAAACGCAAAATGGCCAGCGCGATCTGGCCGCCGCCGTGCGTACGCTGCAGCACAGTGGCTTGGAAGTGATGGGTGGATTCATCGTCGGCTTCGATTCCGATCCGCCGGATATCTTTGCACGGCAATTCGAGTTCATTCAGCGCAGCGGGATCGTTACCGCCATGGTGGGATTGCTGACGGCATTGCCGCAGACGGCGCTCTACCAGCGGCTCGCACGCGAGGGGCGCCTTCTGAGCGAAAGCGCCGGCAATAATACCGAGGCGATCATCAATTTTGCGACGCGGCTGGACCGGAATTTCATCATCTCTGAGTACAAAGAGCTGATGCGCAAGCTCTACGCACCGGCTCACTATAGCCAACGCATCCGCGCCCATCTGCGCGTCTTGCGGACACGCGGGCCGGCAATGCGGCTGTCCAGATCGGACCTGCGGGCGTTCCTGAAATCGCTCTGGCTTCTGGGGGTGTGGCACAGAGGGCGACGCGCATACTGGGGCCTGTTCTGGTGGACGCTGCTGTCGCGTCCCAGGCAATTTCATGCCGCAATGGAGTTATCCATTCTCGGCCACCACTTCCGCCGCGTCGCGAACACCCTCTGAGCGCAATTCAACCACTGCTCGGCTCCTGCAGCGACTCGCGAGCGAAATGATCATCGTCGAATCCGCATGCGCCGGAGAAATATCGGGTAGATGGGGTGGTCGTGCATATGCCGAGTTTCTACAGCGCCTTCGCGGTTGTGCCTGGCGATAAAATGTATCTGCAGCCTGAGGATCGCGTGACGCTGTGGTAGTCGATAGGAAATAAGGTGCGATCGGCATGCATGCGCACACGAGCCGATCATTGGAGAGTGGCAGATGAAGAAGCTCAAACACGAGGCGGAACTGTTCAAGGCGGCCCTGCTCGCCGGCGTTCAATATGCGGAAGGCCGCAAGGCGGTCGAGTTCGAGTCGACCGACTCGGCGAGCGATAAGGCGCTATACGTCTATCGCTTGCTCGTGCACGACAAGGTCATTGCGCCAATGCCGGAAGATCAGGTCGGCGAGAAGACGATTCGGCATCGGCTCGCGACCTGGTATGCGCATCAATTGCCTGAAGGGCACCCGCTGTTGGGATAAGTGCAGTGCCACGCTCGTGAATGTCATCGATGATCGCGTTGGTTTCCATGATATGAGGTCAATGATATAAGCTTGAGCGCGGGGGACAGACATGATCAAGAAAAAAGCGCGGCGAATCCGTTCAATCAGCAAGAACGCGCCGGGGCGTGGCCGGGCTCGAAGAACCCATTCCGCACGCTCACCGGACCGCCTGCTGCAGCTGGGCCTCGGGTTTCAAGGCCCACGCGCGTTATTGAGTGCGGTGGAACTCGGCTTATTCTCGGTGCTCGCCCAAGGGCCGCTCGACGAAGCGACGCTGCGCGAGCGGCTCGCACTGCATCCGCGGGCAGCGCGTGACTTTTTCGATTCCCTGGTCGTCCTGGGTGTCCTGCAGCGCAGAGCGGGCAAATACTGCAACGCGCCCGACGCGGCGCAGTTCCTCGACCGCGCCAAGCCGGCCTATGTCGGTGGAATATTGGAAATGGCAGCCGCGCGACTCTACCCGTTTTGGGGCGCGCTCACCGAAGCGCTGCGCACCGGTGCACCGCAGAATGAAGCCAAGCACGGCGGCGACACGTTCGCCACCCTCTATGCCGATCCCGAGCGCCTGCGCGGCTTTCTCGCGGCGATGACCGGAGTCAGCATGGGTTCGGCGCGGGCGATTGCGGCCAAGTTTCCCTGGAAGGCTTACCAGAGCGTCATCGACGTGGGCGGCGCGCAGGGGTGCGTGCCGGTGCAAGTGGCCCTGGCACACAAACACCTGAGCGGCACCGTGTTCGATCTGCCGGCGGTAGAGCCGATCTGCCAGGAGTACATCCGCTCCTTCGGCCTCGAGACGCGCCTGACATTTCAGGCCGGCGATTTTTTCCGCGATCCACTGCCAACGGCGGACGTGTTAATCATGGGGCACATCCTGCTGGACTGGAACCTGCAGGAGAAGCACTTGCTGCTACAAAAAGCTTACGCGGCGCTGCCCAAGCACGGTACGCTGATCGTCTACGATGCAATGATCGATGATGCGCGCTGCCGCAACGTGGCGGGAATGCTGATGAGTCTGAACATGCTGATCGAGACGCCCGGCGGCTTTGAATACACGGCCGCTGACTGTCGGGCCTGGATGAAGGCGACGGGCTTTCGCAAAACGGTGGTGGTACCTCTGACTGCAGTCGAATCGATGGTCGTTGCCACCAAATAGCCAGATCGGCCGGTCAGCGCCGCCGGCCACACTCCAGGCGGCGAGAACTGGCGTAAGTCTTTGATCCCTCGTGGCGAGCGGCCCGCGGCGTGCTCAGTCGGTCCGGCGCTGCGCCGAGCGATCATCCACTCACTGTTGAGTCTTGCCGGGGTTTGGTTAGTCTTGGGGGCAATCGCCGACGGAGTGGATCGACGTGAACGCGGAAAAGACCAGCGTCTGCCCCCTCGATTGTCCGGACACCTGCAGCCTGTCAGTGGCGGTTGCAGGCGATCAGGTTGTCGGCGTGCGGGGTTCGAAAGCCAATCCCATTACGCATGGTGCCGTTTGCGCCAAGGTGGCCAGTTACTATCCCGACTTCGTCCACGGCCAAAATCGCTTGCAGCACCCGCTCAAGCGCGTTGGTGCGAAAGGCGCGAGCCAGTTCGAGCAAATCTCCTGGCATGAGGCGCTCGACAGCATTCATCGCCGCGTCAGCGACATCATGGATCGCTACGGCCCGCAGGCGCTCCTGCCGCTCAACTATGCCGGCCCGCATGGGATGCTGGCAGGCGATTCGATGTCGCTGCGCTTCTTTCATCGGATCGGAGCCTCGCTGCTGAGCCGCAGCCCGCTGTGCGGCGGCATCCGTAGCGCGGCCTACGCCGGGACTTTCGGCGCGGTCCCAGGCACGCCGCTGCAGCAGGTCAGCCTCGCGAAGCTCATCATCGTCTGGGGCAATAACGCGACGAGCTGCAATCTGCACCTCATGCGGCAGATCAATGCCGCCAAGCGTAACGGTGCGAGACTGGTGGTGATCGACCCGCGGCGCGTCAAAGTGGCCGAACAGGCGCATTTGCATTTGCCGGTACGGCCCGGGACCGATGTGGTGCTTGCCTGGGCCATTGCCGTGGAGCTGGAACGGCTCGGCCGGCTTGATCAGGCCTTCATCGACCAGCATGTACTGGGATTCGACGCTTATATGGCGGCCGCGCGCGCCTACCCGCCCGAGCGCGCCGCAGAGATTTGCGATGTCCGCCTCGACGACATCCGCACTCTGGCACGGTGGTACGGTGATGCGACACCCGCGGTCATCGCTTGGGGCAATGGCCTGGAGCGCAATCAAAACGGCGGCTCGGGGCTGCGCGCCATAGCGGCTCTGCCAGCGCTTGCTGGAAAATTCGGCATCGCCGGCGGTGGGGTTGTGGGTGGTGCAGGTCACGCCTTTCCAAAAACGCCCGACCGCTTGACCCGAACCGAATGGATACCGGCGCACACGCGCACCATCAACATCATCGATGTGGGCAAGCTGCTGCTCGATAAGGACCTGGATCCGCCGCTGCAGGCACTCTTCATCTACAACCACAATCCGCTCATCGTCCATCCCGATCAGAATCGTATGAAGCGGGCTTTGGCGCGTGCGGACCTGTTTGTCGTCGGCATCGAAGTGGCCATGACCGACAGCATGGCGTACGCGGACGTGATCCTGCCGGCCTGTACGCACTTCGAGCATGCGGATCTCTATGCGGCTTACGGCCAGCAGTACTTGCAGCGTGCCGATGCGGTCATTGCGCCCGTGGGTGAGAGCCTACCGAATACCGAGATATTTCGCCGGCTGGCCGCCAAATTCGGCTTCGACGACCCAGCGTTCACGGATAGCGATGCCGAGCTGATGAATGCGGCATTGGACCCCGATGATCCGCGCATGCAAGGAATTCGCGCCAGCCAGGTGCCCGTCGATCGGGCGATGAAGATGGAGTATGCCGGTCAGGAGCCCGTGCTCTTTCAAAATGTATTGCCACGAACGCCGAGCGGCAAAGTAGAGCTCGAATCCGCCACGCTCGGTGCCCGCTACGGGGCGGTCCTGCCGGGGTATCGGCCGCGGGCCTCGCGTTATCCGCTGACGCTGATCACCCCGGCCTCCGACAAGCGCATTACTTCCACGTTTGGGGGTCTCGCGGTCAATGACGCCACACCGGTGCTGGAGATGAACCCCGCCGACGCCGCGACACGCGGGCTGCTCGATGGCGTTGTGGTGAAAGTGTGGAATGAGTTGGGCCAGGTGTTCTTGCCGCTGCGCATCACGGCGACCGTTCGACCCGGCGTGGTCAGCTCGGAAAAGGGCGCGTGGCTTCGCACGAGCCCGAACGGGCAGACCGTGTCGGCATTGGCGCCGGCGCACAAGGCCGATCTCGCCGATGGCGCCTGCTACAACGATTCGCGCGTGGAGGTCAGCGCGCAGTAACTGATTCATTCCACGGTATGTCCGTCGCCGATTACTTCAGCCCCGACTTCGCCTGCGCTCGCGAGCGTTTTCGCGCGACGGCGCAACACGCGGGCGCCACACTCACGAGCTATGGCTTACCGGATCGGCGCGGGCCGCACGATGAATTGCTGACGATCGATGTAGCGCGGCTCGGCGCGCAGCGTGCGGATCGCGCGCTGCTGATCATTTCGGGCACGCATGGCGTTGAAGGGTTCTGCGGTTCCGGTTGCCAGGTCGGATTTCTGACCGATCGGCTGCACGAAGCGCTGCCCGATGCCTGCTGCGCGGTGCTCGTGCATGCCTTGAACCCCTATGGGTTCGCGTGGCTGCGGCGGGTCAACGAGGACGGTGTCGATCTGAATCGTAACTTCGTCGATTTCTCGCAACCGTTGCCTTCTTCCGCAGCCTACGAGCAGTTGCACGAACATCTGGTGCCGGAGGATTGGAACGCAGAGGGGCGGCGCGCAGCCGATGGGGCGATACAGGCGTTCGCCCGGCAGCACGGTGCGCGCGCTCTGCAGACGGCCATCACTGCCGGCCAGTACACGCGGCCGACCGGCTTGTTCTACGGCGGCGAGCGCAGCGCCTGGTCGGCGCTCACGCTCAGGAAAATTCTGCGCGAAGTGCTGCCGCCGGCGATACGCCGCCTCGCCGTGCTGGATCTGCACACCGGGCTTGGACCGCCGGGGTACGGCGAGCCGATCGTGATCGCGCGAGGCTCGAAGGATTCGGAGCGCGCCTGCCGCTGGTATGGTCCGGAAGTGCGCAATCTCTCGGCCGACGAGTCCGTTTCGGTCCCGCTCGTGGGCACTGTGCCGCAGGGTATCGAGGCGGCACTGCCGGATGTGGAACTGACCGCGATCGGGCTCGAATTCGGCACACGTCCGGAAATAGAGGTGTTGACGGCGCTGCGTGCCGACCACTGGCTGCACGCCCACGATACCGCAGAGGCTGCGCAGCGGGCGGCCATTGGGCGGCAGATGCGCGACGCCTTCTATAGCGAGAGTCCCGCCTGGCAGGCAGCGGTCTATGGCCGCACCGCCGATTTTGTCTTGCGCGCCTGCCGCGGACTGTCCTGACAGCGCGCCGGCGTCAGCTGGCTCGGGTGCCTGGACGGCGCCGCTCATCCTGCATGTGATCCTCGCGGCGGCGCATCGGGCCGTGCTCGCTCTCACGCTCCGCTTCGATGGCGCGCACGATGGCCACTCGCTGCGTATCGCAGGCCTCGGCGCTCGCTTCCGTGTTGGCGATGATCTCGAACAGACGTCGGGCAGCGGAGCGTCGGCGCAGCGACAGCACGGCGCTGAGTACGCAGAGAATCGGGACGATGAATTGCAATGCGAACACCAGCGTGCCCGCGGCTACTGGCGCGAGCCTCGAGTCGAGCATATGTAAAACGATGAATGATACGGCCGCCAGGCCCAGCGCCAACTGCCAGGGAAGGCTGGCTGCCGCCGACGATAAACGTTCTACTTGCCCGCTCCGTCTAGCCATGGCCTCGCTCGGCTCAGGAAGAGGAGCCCTATTTGACGCCCGGGTCGGTGGATATTTCTCCGACCCACGTCTCATTCATCGCGAGCGGCAATGCATTGTGCCGGTACGGGCGCGCAATGCAGCCCCGGCGCTGCTCACATCGACTACCATCCGCGGCATCAGCACCGGAACGGCCCATGCTCTCAGCCACCCCGACGCATCAACGTCCCGCCGACAATAAGCCGTTGCGGCTCGCCGCGCTCGTGATCGTGGTGGGTGTTTTGAGTACGTACCTCGCTCAAACCCACGTCATGGCCCGCATCCCGCTGCAGAACCTGCTGAAGAACGCGCTGCACGTGGATCGTAGCGCCAACGCCGAGTTCTTTTTCTGGATGATCCTGCCCTGGTATTTCAAACCGCTGGTCGGGATCGTCTCGGATGCTTTCCCTTTGTTCGGCAGCCGACGCAGAAGCTACCTGCTCATCGGTGCCATGGCCGCCTCGGCGGCGTGGTTCGTGCTGTGGTTGACGCCCCGGCACTACGGCAATCTGCTGGCGGTCTGCATGATCATCAATGTGGCTATGGTCGTGGGCAGCACCGTGGTCGGCGGCTATATGGTCGAGATCGCGCGCAGCACGTCGGCTTCAGGACGGCTGACCTCCGTGCGCAACGTCGTCGAGCAGTTCGCTTGGGTGTTGGCCGGTCCGGCCGGTGGCTTTCTCGCCAGCATTGCCTTTGGCTGGACTGCGCTCGTCTGCGGCGGCGTTGCGTTCTTGATCGTGCCGGTCGCGTTCTGGCTCATGCGCGAACGCTACACGAGGCCCGAGTCCGCGCGGCTGCTGCACGATGCCCGTCATCAGCTGGTGGCGATCGTTCGCGCCAAGACCATGTGGGCCGCGGCGGGACTGGCCGCATTGTTCTACTTCGCCCCGGGAGTCATGACCGCGGTGTTCTACGCGCAGCAGAACGATCTGCAGCTGACGACGCAGGGACAGGGATTTCTGACCTTCCTGAACGGTGTGTCCGGGGTGCTGGCGGCCGCCCTCTACGGCCTGCTGGCGGCTCGCCGCTTCACGCTGCGCACACTGCTGATCGTCTGCCTGCTGTTGGGCACCGCCGGCAATCTTGCGTATCTATTTTATACCTCGGTGCTACGAGCCGAGATCATCGAGAGCGTCAACGGCTTCGGCTACACGCTGGCGGAAGTGGCGATGATGCACCTGGCCGTGCGCGCCACGCCGGCCGGCAGTGAAGCGCTGGGCTTCTCTCTGATGATGGCCGTGCGCAATCTGGGTCTGTTTGGCAGCGACTGGTTCGGCAGCCATCTGCTCGATCAGTATCACATCAGTTTCCACGCGCTGGTGTTCGCCAACGGTGCGACCTCGTTCCTGGCCGTACCGCTGGTGCTGCTGCTGCCCGCCGTCATGGTCGATGTGCGCGACACACGCACCTCGACCGCGGCCATCGACATGACCCCCGCGCCGGCGCGCGTGCCCCAGGAATAACAGCGGCGGCACCGATCACGAGCGCTGTGGCTCGCCTGGCGCGGCGGCCTCGGTGCTGTCCGCGCCGGTGGGCGCCAGCAGCGGCCCGAAGAACCGGGCGGCGCACAGTGTGAGCACTCCCGCCGTGCTCACGAGCGCGACGTGCAGACCCCAGAATTGCACACCCGACACTCGCTCGAGCAGGCCGCCGAGCCAGCCAACGAGATTGTTGGCCATGAACAGGTGCAGGAAGTAGACACCGATCATCGTGGCCGCGACCGGCTTGGGCGATGCGCGAGCATAGAGCGCGAGCCCAACGGGCAGCACGTTGGCGAAGCCAATGCTGTTCAAAACCTCGAAGGCGAGTACCCAGCCAATGCTGGCCTTGTGGCCGCGGCCGGCGATCGCGGCGGCGGCGGTCAGCGACAGCAATGCGGCCACCGAGAAACAGAACCCGAGCGTCATCTTGATGATCTCGCTCGGCTCTGCGAAGCGCTTCGACCAGAGCCGCCAGAAGGCCACCGTACCGGCCAGACCCGCAAAGCTCACCGCCGCATCGACCGTGATGAGCCAGGTCGTCGGCATCGTGCGGCCGAAGAACACCAGATCGATGTGATCCGGTACCCAAAGCAGGTAGGCATTGAAGATCTGCTGATTGCCGATGGTGCCGATCGCAAGCACCGGCAGCAGCAGTACCAGCAGCCCGATGACGCGCCGCGCCGCGCGGTTCAGTCGCGGCCGCGGGTTCGATCGGGCACGCACAGCAATGCGATCGACCGGCAGCCAGCGGCGCCCGGAGCGATAGATCGCGAGGCCGATCAGCATGCCGACGCCGGCGGCACCGAAGCCGTAATGCCAGCCGTAGAGTTCCCCGAGCGTGCCGGCGATCAGCGGCGCGACGATCACCGCCCCGTTGATGAACAGGTAGTAGATCTGGAACGCGTCCGCCCGCCGCAAATCACCCGGCGCGTAAAGGGCGCCGATCTGACTGGCGAGGTTGCCCTTGAAGCATCCCACCCCTATCAACAGGCACAGCAGCGCTGGCAGAAACGAGACGTCGAAGGCCATCAGAAAGTGGCCGACCGCCATGAGCGATGCGCCCAGCGTGATGGTGCGGGTCTTGCCGAGCCATCGATCGGCCACGACACCGCCGGCGACCGGCGTCAGATAAACCAGGCCCGTGTAGAGACCAAAGATCGCCGAGGCGAGGGCGACCGTCGACAGCGGGCCGCGGTAGAGCTGCTCGAGCAGACGGCGGCAGAGGGCGAAGCCGGCAATGTGCTCGATGTGCCCGGGCAGCAGCAGTTGCCGCACCATGTAGAGCACCAGCAGGGTCTGCATGCCGTAGTAGGAGAATCGCTCCCAGGCCTCGGAGAAGGCGAGGTACGCCAGGCCGCGTGGATGGCCGAGAAAGGCGTGGTCGCTCGCGGCCGCGCTCGCGGCGTCCATGGCACTCGCCGCGTTCGCAGGGCTTGAAATCCTGCTCATACTCGATGCTCGACCGGTGGTGCGGGAATTGGCAAGCCGAGCCTATGGGGCCGGTCGCTCAAGGGTGCAAGCACTTGAAGAACACCGTGGTCGCACAGGGTGTGCCGTCGGGGTAGAGCGCGTAGCCAGGAATGCGGCCGCAGAGCTGCCAACCCTGCCGAGCGTAGAGCCGCGCGGCATCGCCGCTGGCCGTATCGAGCACCAGCAAGGTCTTGCCGAGGCTCAGCGCCTGGCGCTCGGCCGCTGCCAGCAAGGCGGCACCGACACCGCGTCGACGCGCCCGGCGATGCACCAGCATCTTGGCGATGTCGCCGCGATGCGGCTGATTCTCGGGCTGATCCAGCAGCACCTGCACCGTGCCGACGATCGCGCCGGCGGCGTCCCGAGCCGCCAACACTGCGAGCTCGCCGCGCGCCAGCCTCGTCGCGGTGCTCTGCCAGAACGCCTGCGCCTTCGCGCGCGACATCGGTAGCATGAAGCTCACGGATGCCCCACCCTCGACGCAGTCGATGAGTACCTCGCTGAGAGCCTGAATCTCCCGTTCACCCAAGTGCTGCAGGCAGAGAACCTCGATGTCCGCGCTCACAGCCTCATCTCCAGGGCGTGCGCGTGCCGCGCCGGGGCACCGGCTTGGCTGCGGCTTCATCCTGCATAGTGGACATACTTTCCATGAAAGTAGATGTGCGATCAATGCAGTGGGAACGGGTGGCGCGCCGCTTGACAGTCAGTAAGCAAAGACTTACCGTAAGTAATGGCTTACGCAGCAGCATTGCGAGCACTGGCTGATCCGACGCGGCGCGCGGTGTTTGAACGCTTGAGCCGCGCCCCGGCCTCGGTCGGCGAAGTGGCGGCGGGACTACCGGTCAGCCGCCCGGCGGTGTCACAGCACCTCAAGGCCTTGAAGCGCGCGGGCCTCGTGATCGATCGGTCCGAGGGAGCGCGCCGTGTCTATCAGCTCGATCCTGACGGGCTCGGCGAGCTGCGGCGCTGGTTGGATCAGTTCTGGGACCAGGCGCTCGAAGCCTTCAAGCACGAGCTCGAGCAGCCGAAGACACTTCGCGGACGCAGGAAATCGTGAATCGCACCCTTCGCATCGCTCCCGTGCGCAAGAGCATCCTGGTGCAGGCGACGCCTGAACGGGCGTTCGAGGTGTTCACCGCGGGGCTCGACCGCTGGTGGCCAAAGTCGCACGGCATCGGCAACAGCCCGGTCCGCGCATCGATCATCGAACCCTTCGTCGGCGGACGCTGGTACACCCAATGCGCAGACGGCACGGAAGTCGTCGTGGGCCACGTGCGCGTCTGGCAGCCTTCCGAGCGCTTGGTCGTGAGCTGGGAAATCAGCGCGGACTGGAAGCCCGACGCACGCGTCGCGTTCGCCTCCGAGGTCGAGGTCCGCTTCCAGGCCGCGCCGGCGGGCGCTACCCGCGTCGAGCTCGAGCATCGCCAATTCGAGCGCATGGGGGCTGCGCAGGGCGCGACCATGCGCAACAACGTCGACGGCGGTTGGCCGAAGTTGTTGCAACTGTTCGCGCAGGCAGCGGCCGGCGCGTGCACATCCGCGCAGGACTCATCGCACACGGCTCACCCATCGCCGAACAGCACGCCATCACAGAGGTAATCACACATGCCCGAGTTTGCGATTCACAGCGTGCCCGGCAGCCCGTTCGGGCGCTCGGTGCTGGTTGCACTGCTGGAAAAGAACGCCGGCTATCGCCTGCTACCGGTCGTGCCGGGTACGCTCCAAAGCGCCGAGCATCTGGCGCGGCATCCCTTCGGCAAGGTGCCGATCCTGGAGCACGGCAGCTTCCGTCTCTACGAGACGCAGGCCATCCTGCGCTATATCGACCGCGTGCTGCCCAATCCCGCGCTGACACCCGTACCGCCGCAGGCCGCCGCGCGCATGGATCAGCTCATGAGCATCAACGATTGGTATTTCTTCCAGGGCGTGCAAAATGTCATCGGCTTCCAACGCATCGTTGTTCCGCGAATCATGGGACAGAGTGCGGACGAGGCGGCCATTGCCGCAGCGATGCCCAAGGCCCGCGCGGTGTTCGACGAGCTCGCGCGGCAGCTGGGCGATCAGCCGTATTTCGTCGGCGAATCGGTCACGCTGGCGGATGTGCTGCTGGCGCCGCAGCTGGATTTCTTGCGCGAGATACCGGAGTGGGGGCCGCTGACGGCGCGGCATGCGAATCTTCGAGCCTGGCTGGAGCGAATGAACGCGCGCGCGAGCATGGCTGCCACGACCTGGGAGCGGGTGGCGGCGATGGCCAAGGTGGCGTGACGGGACCAGGCACGCGCGGCGCTTCGATGACCGTATCATTGGCAGCGGTGCGCATTCTCCGGTCAGATTTCATGCCGCCATGATGATCAGGTGTTGGACGGCGCTACTGCTCGCGGCGGGTGTTTGCTCAGCGCTCGGGAGCCGCGCGGCCGAGGCCCCGGCGTGGCCGGATACACCGCTCGCGCGTCTCGAGGCACTCGCGCTGATCCAGACGCTCAATGCCGAGATCCTCTCGAGCAACAGCGCTACGCTGACGCTCGAGCATTGGTGCCGCGAGCATGCCCTGGCCGACCCGGCGGTGATCCTCGCGCATCGGACCGAGCAGGGCAGCGAAGCGGCGAGCGAAGGGGTGAGCGCGGCGGTGCGCGCGGACCTCGAAGTCTCCGCCCGGCAGAGCGTGCATTACCGGCGTGTGGAGCTGACCTGCGGCGAGCAGGTGCTGTCGGTGGCCGAGAACTGGTACGTGCCGGCTCGACTCACGGCTGAGATGAATCGACTGCTCGAGCGCACGCAGACACCCTTCGGCAAGGTGGTGCAGCCGCTGCGGCCGCATCGCGAGACCAAGGCGGCGGATCTCTTATGGTCGCCGCTGCCCGACGGCTGGGAGCGAGGCGCGCACGCGCCTGCTGGGGCGGACGCCTCCCCACAGCCACTGGATTTTCCAATGGCGCTGTTCGAGCACCGCGCGATCCTCTACACGCCGGCGCACCAGCCGCTCGCCGAAGTGCATGAGGTGTATCAGCGCGGCATTCTCGCCTTTCCGCAGCCGCAGCTGCCTCACTGAGCGCCCGCCGCTCAGTGTGCCCCGCTAGGCGCGCCCCGCTAAACACGGCGGCTCTCAAACGCGAGCCCGACGCCAAACGTCAGGAAGAGACCGCCGGTCAGGCGGTCGAGCCAGGTCACGACGCCCGAGCGCTGCAGCCAGCGCGTGAGCGAGCGCGTTGCCGTGATGAGGAAGGCGAACCAGATCAAGCCCAAGGCCACATGAATGGCGGCCAGCAGCATCACATACGGTCCGACCGCGACGCCGTTCGGCACGAATTGCGGCAGAAAGGACACGTAGAACACGCCGACCTTCGGGTTCAGCAGATTGGTAAGTGCGCCGCGCGCGAAGGCGGCGTGTGCTGCGCGCGCGGCCGGCGCCCCGGCGAGAAACGCGCCTCGTGGGTGGCGCAGCATCCGGTAGCCGATCCAGATCAGGTAGACGGCGCCGGCCAGCCGCAGCACGGTGTAGGCCAGATGCGAGGCTTCGAGCAGGGCGCCCACGCCGATGGCCACCACCGCCGCCCAGGCCAGACAGCCCACGCCGATGCCGAGTGCGCTCAACATGGCCGGCCGCGGGCCCTCGCCGGCCGCGGTGCGCAGCACCAGCGCCGTGTCCAGCCCGGGCGTCACCGTCAACAGACTCGCGGCAAGCAAGAATGCGAGCAGGGAGGTCCAGATCGTTTGCATGGTGGCGCGGCCACTCCGGCGTGAGGATTACTGGATCTTAAACCGGTAGCTGACTTCACCGGCGAGCGAACCATCGGCCCGCCAGCTCCATTCCTTGAAGCTCGCGTGGCCGTCGACGCCGACCCGGATGACCGTGGAGCTCAACGTGCCATAGTCCTCACCGCGGATGAAGGCGCTCGAGAGCAGGCGCTCCCAGGCGAGGCTCACACCCGTGCGCGGCAGATGCTCGTCGGTCGCCGGCCGATCATCCCGCAGCAATTCCAGCAGGGCCGCATCCTCGGGCAGCGCGTTCAACGCCGTCGCAAGGCTGGACTTGGCACGCTCGACCTTGGGCCATGGCGTGTCGAGCAGATGATTCGACAGCCCGTAGATCCCGGGAGCGAGCCGTCGACCCTCCGCCGGCACACTCTCGTAGACGCCGAGTTCGCGGCCGTCGGTGCACAGCAGATTGAAGTCCGCGTACTGTGCGCTCATGTCTCTGAGCTGCGCGATGCGCTCGCCGATCGATGCCGACGACTCGAGCGTCTGCACGACCAATGCGCCGCGGCTGGGTGCATGCAGCTTGATTCGGCGCGGATCGCGATAATTGGTCAGCGCTGCAATCCGGCCGCTGCGCGTGATGCCGAGCCAGGTACCGTTGGCTTCGAGATCCCGGCCGGCGAGCAGTTCGGGCCGATCGGCCCACCACTGCGCGCTCGCGGTCGGCCGGCGGCGGAATTCATCGCGATTCGCGGCTACAACGATCGGATAATCCGCGTGCACCTGCCACGCCACAAGGATCAGGCACATTGCAATAACCCTTGGCGCAGCGAGCGGATGTCCTGCGGGGTCGTGCGGCAGCAGCCGCCGATCAGCCGCGCGCCCTGCTCGTACCAGTGCCGCGCCTGCGAGGCGAACCCGGCAGCATCGGCATGGCCGAGCCAGCGTTTTGCGACAGGCTCATAGCGTTCGCCGGAATTGGGATATACGAGCAGCGGCTTGTCGGTGTGATCGCGCATGCGAGCGAGCAACGAGCTCATGAATTGCGGTGGCGTGCAGTTGACGCCGACGCTCACGACTTGCGGGAACTCGTTGAGCCGCGCAACGCAATCGCCGATGCGCTGGCCCTCGCAAGTGTGTTCGCCGTCGCGGCACGAGAAGCTGATCCAGGCCCAGGCTCTCGGGAATTGCTGCAGCAGCTGCGCGATGAGCAGCGCCTCACTGAGACTCGGCAGGGTTTCGCACGCCAGCAGATCCGCACCGGATTGCACCAGTACCTCCATTCGAGGTCGATGAAACGCCGTCAGCACCGCATCGCTGACACCGTAGCCGCCGCGGTATTCGGCGCCGTCGGCGAGCATCGCGCCAAAGGGTCCGACCGAGGCGGCAACCAACGGCCGCAGGCGATCGGCGCGGTGCGACCGCTCGCTCCAGAACGCGTCGCGCGCTTCGAGCGCGAGCGTGACGCCCAAGCGCATGAGCGCCTCGGCGCGTCGGCCATCGATGCCGCGGCGTTCGAAGCCCTCGAAGCTTGCCTGATAGGTCGCGGTGGTGGCCACATCGGCGCCGGCTTCGAAGTAATCACGGTGCACGCTGCGGATCAGCGCCGGCGCTTCGAGCAGCACCTTGGCGGACCACAGCGGATCGTGCAGATCCGCGCCGCGGCGTTCGAGCTCGGTCGCAAGCGCGCCGTCCAAAATGACCACTGCGCGCCGGGCGAGAAATTCTGCAATGGGATTGCGGCGCATACGGTGGATCGTCCGGGGCCTCATGGCTACTATAACGCAGACTTAGTAGACGGGCGGTCAACAAGCCCGGCGGGGACGTCGCTCGCGACGCATGATGAATTCGCATCCAACGGCCATTCGATCGTGCTGGGCAGCGCGGTGCATCGCTACGGCACGCTGGGTCTGCCGGTTGCTGCGACCTCGCTCTAGCCCTCGGCCAGACCGAGCCGACGCACGCGCTGTGTCGGGCTGCCCTCGAAGGTCTCGCGGGCCCGCTTCAGCAGCAATTGGGCCTCGCCGGCCGGTAGGGCGCGGCTCAGCAGGAAGCCCTGGCATTCGGCACACTGGTGCTCCTGCAGGAAGCGGAACTGCGCAAACGATTCGACCCCTTCGGCAACCACTTCCACTTTGAGCGCGCGCGCCATCGACAGGATGGCTGCGGCGATGGCGCGGTCATCACTGTCATCACCCAGGTCGCGCACGAACGAGCGATCCATCTTGAGGCGGTCAATCGACAGATCATGCAGGCGCTGAAAATTGGAGTAGCCGGTGCCGAAATCGTCGATCGCGATCGAGACGCCGAGCGCGTGCAGCGCCTCGAGCATGCGCGTGGCATGGTCCTCTTCCATCATGACCATCGATTCGGTGAACTCGAGCTCGAGCATGGTCGGCGCCAGGCCGGTCTCGGTCAGAATGCTCGCCACCTGCGTGGCGAAGTTGTGCTGTGCGAACTGCTGCGGGGCGACGTTGACGGCGATACGATCGATCGCGAGAGCCTCGTCGTACCACTTCTTGGCCTGCTGGCAGGCGCTGCGCAACACCCAATCACCGATCGGCAGGATCAGGCCGGCCGCCTCGGCGATCGGGATGAAGTCCTTCGGCGGTACGACCCCGAGCTCGGGATGGGTCCAGCGCAACAGCGCTTCCATGCCCGTCACGTGGCCGGTGGCCATTTCGATCTGCGGCTGATAGTGCAGCGAAAACTCGCCACGCTCGAGCGCACCGCGCAGCTTGCTTTCGATCGTGTAGCGCTGCAGCGCGCCTTCGTTCATCGAGGCATCGAAGAAGGCGAAGTTGCCCGGCGCGCGACGCTTGGCGAAGTACATCGCCAGATCGGCATGCCGTAACAGCGACTCGGCGTCGGCACCGTCGGTCGGAGCGATCGCGATGCCGATGCTCGGCGTGATCACGACCGTGTGCTGTGAGAGTTTCATCGGCTCCTGCAGCGTGGCGATGAGCCGCTCGGCGACCTGCGCGACATCCTCGCTGGCACCGATCTCGGGCAATACCACCATGAATTCATCGCCACCGAGGCGGCCGATGTCGCCCGGCCGGTCGATCGAGATCTCATCATTGTCGCGTCCCTCGCCGGTGCGCAGGGCCTTGCGCAGGCGGTCGGCGGCGTGAATCAGGACTTCATCGCCGATGCCGTGACCGAGCGTGTCGTTGATGCGCTTGAAGTTGTCGAGATCGATGTACATGAGCGCCAGCAGGCGAGCGTGCTGCTGCGCTGCGCTGACCGCCGAGCGCAGGCGCATGTGCGCCTGTTCGCGGTTTGGCAGCCCCGTGAGTGAGTCGAAATACGCCAGCCGCACGATGCGTCGCTCAGCCCGCCATTTGCTCGCGAGCGCGATCGCCATCTGCCGCACTTCGTGCGGGTGGAACGGCTTCTGCAGGTACGACAGCTTGTCCTCGGGCGGCACGCGTCCGCCGATGTCGCACGGATCAATGTCTGAATAGGCGGTGCAAACGGCGATTTCGATGGCCGGATCGAGCTCGCGGATCTTGGCCGCCGCCCAGATGCCATCGGGCCCGGACGACATGCGCATGTCGAGGAAGGTCACCGCGAACGGTCGATTCGCGGCCAGAGCTTCGGTGACGGCGTGGACCGCGGCCTCCGAGCCTGTGCAGTAGACCGCATCGAAGCTCATCACCGGACCCGGCAGACGCGTGCGTGTCGCGCCCGGGGTCGTGCCGAATAGCTTCGCACCGAGGCTGCGGCGTGCGGCGGCGTTGGCATCCTCGCCGGGGCCGGTGAAGATCTGGCGGTAGGCATCGATGACCGCGGGCTCATCGTCGAGCACGAGAATGCGGATCGGAGCGGTTGCGCATTCAGCCATGGCACACCTCAGGCGGCGATACTGCCGGTGGCATTCGCCGGCGCGGCAACCGGTATCAGCAGATGCAGAGTGGCACCGAGGCCGGGCCCGTCGCTGCTGGCCCAGATACGCCCGCCCAGGGCATTGATGGCGGTCGCGCACCAGTGCAGGCCGATGCCGCGACTGCCGGTGCCCTGCTTGGTCGAAAAGCTGCGCTCGAATATGCGCTGCACGTTGCCGGGCTCAATGCCGATACCGCTGTCCTGGCACTCGAGCAGCAACTTGTCCTGGCCGGCTTCCGCGAGCATCGCCGCCGTGAAGCGCACGCTGCCGCGATCGTGGCCCGCGGCGCGCACGGCCTCGGCGGCGTTGATGATGAGGTTCTGCAGCACGAGCCGCAGCACCGTGCGCGCGATCCAGACTGTGCCGATGAGCTGCAGCGAGCGATCGAGCTCGATGTCGAGCTGCTCGCGGCACGAATCCGGCACGATCTCGAGGCACTGATGGATGATGGCCGGCAGTTCCACCGGCTCGGTGACGGCGGAGGCGTAAGAGGAGGGCAGGCGATCGGACAGGGCGTTCTGCACCGTCGTCGCCTGTCGCATCATCATGGCGACATCGGCGTCGGCCGCTTTGATGACCTCGACCAGCTCGCCGCCCGCGAGACGCAGAAACTCATCGAGATCGGCCTGACGCTCCTTCGAGACGCCGCCCTGTTGGCACTCCGCGAGCGCCCGCTCGACGTCCGCCGTCGGCGCGGCGCGCAACCGCTCCTGCAATTTCGCCACACGCACGCTCAGCGGCGTCATGGCATTGCCGATGTTGTGCAGCACGCCGCGGGAAAACTCCGCCATGCCGGCCTGGAAGCTGTGGTCGATGTGCTCTCGGCGCGACGCGGCGACCTGTGCCACCATGCGATCGAACTCATTGGCCAGCGCACCGATCTCATCCCGGCGTTGCAGGTTCAGCCGCGGGGTCAGATCATCGCCGGTACCGATCGCAACCGCGTGCCGCGTGACGTGCGCCAGCGGCGCGAACACCGTTCGATTCAATGCCACCAACATGAACAACAGTGCCGCGACTGCCGCGCCGATCGTGAAGCACATGGCCGCATAGACGGTGGTGCGCGCGTGCGCCGTGATCGTGCGCGGCACATCGACCCGCAGGGTCAGGATGGGCTGTCCCGAGATGTCGGCGAACAGGCGGTAGACCTGCGTGGCCTGCGCGCTGGCGAGGATCTGCATCGTCTCGCCCTTGCCGGCTGCTTGCGGCAGGAAGCGTTTGTCGGCATCGCCGATTGTGCGCGCCGCGAATACGCCGACTTGGGTCTGTGCCTTGGCGCCGATCTCCGCAATCTCGGCATTGGTCAGTAGTCGTCCCATGAACACCAGTCCATGGGATGGGCCATGGCCATAGCCATCGAGAACTGGTGACACCGCGGCCAGCAGCACACCGTGATTGGTCGCGATGAGCCCGTGTGCCGAGCTGGCCGTGCGCAGATTCTCAGCCCATGGGAACTGGGCGGGCAGCGTGCCGTCCGCGAAGAGATTCAGCGGCAGGGGCTTGCCCGAGACCGGGTCGAGCGAGTTCGACCAGAGGAACCGGCCGTTCGAATCGATGAACGCTAGGGCGGTCAAATGCAATTGCCGCATGGAAGTCGCATTCAGATTCTCCTGGCCGAAGGCCGCGTTGTGATCGACCATGAATCGATAGGTGTCGGACCAGTTGCCCCAATCGTTTGCGGACACCTGCAGCCCGTCCAGCGCCTGAGTCACGCCGGCATCCATGCGCTTCATGGCCGTCGTGGCGTTGTCGCGCTCGATCTGCTCGAAGCGCGGCAGCAGCAGCAGGTCGCTGACGCCCCACTCGACCAGTGCGAAGGTCAGGAAGACTGCGGACAGCAGCAAGATCACTTTGGCGCGGATATTCAGGTAACGCCTCCCACTGTTTTGCACAGAAGCGCTGGAATATGACGCATGCCGGGGGGCGCGCACCGTGACACAACCGATATCGGCCGCGTCAGTCGCACATGGAGTGCCAGGCAGCGACGGAAGTCACATTTTGGGGCGCTGTCGCGGACCAACGCGCAGGCCGCACGGGCCGGCGCGGCGCTGCCGCATGGGACTGGGAGGGGCGACGGGCGACGGGCCGCGCCGCAGCAACGATCGGACGGCGCGGCCTCTGGGAACAAGGACCTCGCGTCGGATATGCTTTCCAGCGTGAGCCGCCGGCGCGCAGCCTCGCTCTGCGAATCGCGGTCACCTCGAGCCATGCCGCTGCTCGGACGGGAGGGAAGTGTGCGCTACCATCTATTGGGCCGGACGGGTCTGTACGTCTCGGAGCTGTGCCTTGGCACGATGACCTTCGGCGGCAAGGGACACTGGCAGAACATCGGCCGCCTGCAACTCGAGGCGGTCGCGACTCTGGTCAGAAAATCCTTCGATGCCGGCATCAATTTCATCGACACCGCGAACGTCTACTCGCTCGGTGAAGCCGAATCGCTCACGGGACAGGCGCTGCGCAAGCTCGGGTTGCCGCGCGATGAGCTCGTGATTGCCACCAAGGCCACCGGCACCATGAACGATCTGCCCAATGGCCGCGGCCAGTCGCGCTACCACCTCATGCATGAGCTCGAGGCGAGCCTCAAGCGGCTGCAGATCGATCACATCGATCTGTATCAGCTGCATGGCTTCGATCCGCTGACGCCGCTCGATGAGTCCCTGTCGGTGCTCAACGATCTGGTGCGATCCGGCAAGGTGCGTTACATCGGTCTGTGCAACATGGCCGCGTGGCACATCATGCAGGCGCTGGCCATCTCGGATCGGTGTCACTGGGCCCGATTCGAGAGCGTACAGGCCTATTACACGATTGCGGGGCGCGATCTCGAGCGTGAGATCATCCCTTTGATCCGCGATCAGAACCTCGCTCTGATGGTCTGGAGCCCGCTGGCCGGCGGGCTCTTGAGCGGCAAGTACGACGCCGAGGGCAAGGGACCGGAGGGCGCCCGGCGCACCACGTTCGACTTTCCGCTCGTGGACAAGCCGCGGGCCGCGCGCTGCGTGCAGGCCATGCGGCCGATTGCGCAGGCCCACGGCGTGTCGGTCGCCCAGGTTGCATTGGCCTGGCTACTGGCGCGGCCCGCGGTGACGACGGTCATCATCGGTGCCAAGACGGTCGGGCAACTCGACGACAACATCGCCTCGACGAAACTGCACCTGAGCGAGGCGGAGATCAAAGACCTGGATGCGGTCAGCGAACTGCCGGTGGAATATCCGGGCTGGATGCTGGCCTTCCAGGGGCAATACCGCGACAAATTGCCAGTCAAGGAGTAGGTGCGCCGCCGCCGGCGCCGGCGATGACCGATCGGCTATGATGCGCGCGCCTGCATGAATGCCCCCGACGCCACGATCGCCTTCATTGCTCCGGACGCGGATGTCGAGCGAGCCCGCACACCGCCGGCGAGCTTCTACACCGAACCGGCGCAGCTCCAGCATGAATACCTGACGGTACTGGCGCGCAGCTGGCAGTACGTCGGCCATACCGGGCAGCTGCGTGCCCACGGCGATTACTTCACGACGCAGATCGGCCGTGAGCCGCTGCTGTTGCTGCGCGACGGGGAGGCCATCCGCGGCTATTTCAATGTCTGCCGCCACCGCGCCGGACCGCTGGCTTTCGGCTGCGGCCATGCTGCGCGCATCGTCTGCCGCTACCATGGCTGGACCTATGATTTGCGCGGGCAGCTGCTGCGCGCCGCGGAGATGGACGGCCAGCGAGCCTTCGATCCATCCGGCATACGGCTCGAGCCCGTGCAGCTGCACGTGCTCGGGCCGCTGATCTTCGCGGCGCTCGACTCGGCGACGCCGCCCTTCGACCGCTATCACGCCCATCTCGCACGTGAGTGCGCACCGTTCCAACTCGAGCGCATGCAGCACGTGCTCACCAAGGCGTATCCGGTCGCCTGCAACTGGAAGGTGTACGTCGACAACTATCTGGAGGGTTACCACGTGCCGCTGGTGCACCCGGCGCTCAATCGCGAGATCGACTACAAGGCCTACCTCACGGTGCTCGGTGCGCATCATGTGCTGCAGCACGCGCCGGTGCGGCCCGAGACCGCGAGCCTGTATCGGCAGCCGGCCGGTGAGCCCGATGCGAGCTACTACTGGCTGTTTCCGAATGTGATGCTCAATCTCTACGAGCATCAGCTGCAGGTCAACGTCGTGATTGCCGATGGCGTCGAGCGCTGCGTCGTGCGCTTCGAATGGTTCGCGCTCGATGCCGGCGCGCAGCACGCGCAGAGCCGGCATTTTTGCGAGCTGCTGCAATTCACCGAGACCGTGCAGCACGAAGATGCCGCGATTTGCGCGGTGGTGCAGGCAAACCTGCGCTCCTCGGCCTATCGGCCCGGACCGTATTCACCGCAGCGTGAAACCGGCGTGCACTTCTTCCATCGACTCATGGCGGGCGGCTGAGGCGCGTGCGAGCCATATCGAGCCTACGAGTCCTGCGCACGGTGCAGGCGCGGCCGCGCTTGTTCATTGCCATCGCGTGGGCGGTGGCGGTCGGCATGCTGCTGCCGAGCACGCTCGGCGTGCATCCCGTGACGCGCCTGTTGATCGCCTGGAATGCCGGCACGGTGCTCTATGTGGCGCTGGCCGCGACCATGATGCTGCGTTCCTCGAGCCAGAAAATGCGCTACCGCGCGCAGCTGCAGGACGATGGCCAGCTCGCGATCCTGATGCTCGCTTGCCTGGCGGCGATCGCAAGTCTCGCGGCCATCGCCGTCGAGCTCGCGCTCTCCAAGGACAGTCACGGCTTCCTCAAAGTCGCGCACATCGCGCTCGCGGGCTGCACGGTGCTGTCCTCCTGGGCGTTTATCCAGATGATGTTCGCCTTGCATTACGCGCACGACTACTACGCTGCCACCTGCCGCGGCCGCACCCCCGGGCTGCGCTTTCCGGACGACGACAATCCGGACTACGGCGATTTCTTCTACTTCTCGGCGATCATCGGCACCTCCGGCCAGACCGCCGACGTGGCCTTCAGCTCCAAGCCCATGCGCCGCATTGGCTCGTTGCACTGCATCCTGGCGTACCTCTTCAACACCACCGTACTGGCGCTGCTGATCAACATGGCCGCGAGCCTGCTGTAACCCGGCCAGGCTCGTGCGCGCCGCACGCGCCGCACGCG
>Ga0209415_10004134_pt1 | contig 26687 bp, 23 predicted proteins | sample PeaSoiSIISIP2007_FD_187696 | JGI IMG/M metagenome (GOLD analysis project Ga0209415, IMG submission 187696) | Peat soil microbial communities from Weissenstadt, Germany - SII-SIP-2007 (SPAdes) (version 2) | ecosystem: Environmental > Terrestrial > Soil > Wetlands > Peat | place: Germany... | reverse complement strand
GATTCATCCAGACGGTCGTTAACCAGAATATAGTCGTATTTCTCGTAATTCTCAATCTCACGACTGGCCGTGACCAATCGGCGCTGGATCACTTCTTCCGCATCCAGACTGCGTTTTCGCAGGCGCGCCTCCAAAACCTTGCGATCCGGCGGCATAATAAAAATGCTCACCGCTTCCGGAAGCTTGCGCTTGATCTGCTCCGCGCCCTGCACATCAATGTCGAGCAGCAAGTCATTTCCGCTCTTCTCAGCCTGATGCAGGAAGCGCTTCGCCGTACCGTAGCAATGGCCGAACACGTCCGCATGTTCGAGGAACTCATCTTTCCGCACCATCTCCTCGAACTCGGAACGCGGCACGAAAAAGTATTCTCGTCCGTCCTGCTCAGCACCTCGTGGCGGCCGCGTGGTGTAAGAAATCGAAAACTCCAGCCCCGGAACGATTTCCCGCGCTTTGTCCACCAGCGTCGATTTGCCCGAACCCGAGGGCGCCGAAATAATGTAGACCGTGGTCATTCGAGGTTCTGCACCTGCTCACGCGCCTTTTCAATATCGGCTTTCATCGATAACCCGAGCTCCGTGATTTTCATGGCTTCACCGGACAGGCCCGAAGTTTTGGAAAGCAGGGTATTGGCCTCGCGATTCATCTCCTGCAGCAGAAAATCCAGCTTCTTGCCCACTTCCCCACCTTGATCGAGCAAGCCCAGCAGATGCTTCACGTGCTGATCAAGCCGCACCAACTCCTCCTGAATGTCGCTACGATCCACCAGCAGCGCCGCTTCCTGTAAAATGCGTTCCGGTTCAATTTGTGAACCGAGCAACTCCTGCAGGCGCGTCTTTAATCGATCGGCATAGGTTTGCAGGGCGGCCTGGCGATGCTTTTCGACTCCCTCCCGCGCTTGTTGTACGTGGCCCATGCGCTGCCTCAATTCCCGCTCCGTGCCGCGCCCTTCCTCTTCGCGCATTTGATTGAGTCGCGCGAGAGCCTCTTCCATCTTGGAGAGAACTGCCGCTTCCAGGCCGTCCTCAACCGGCAACACTTCCGACTCAAGCGCGCCCGGTATGCGGAGAATTGCATTGAGATCCGGCTCAGCCGCCAACCCGAATTCCGCAGCGGCTGCACGAAATGCCTGAACGTAACCACCCACTAAAGCCCGATTGAGTGAAAAGCCCTCACCTGTGCCGCGTTCCATATTCAGAGTCAGTTCCACATGGCCGCGCGCCATCTTCTCTTTCAACCGCCGGCGCAGCTTCATCTCCAGGTCGTCGCTATCCGACGGCATGCGGAAATGTATGTCGAGAAACCGATGGTTCACCGATTTGAGCGACAGGGTGAAACCGAACTGGCCGTTGACCTGCCCTTTCACCTGCGCGAACCCGGTCATGGAGCGGATCGACATATTTCTACGTTTTCATCCTAAATATTTCTACGTTGTCATGCTGAGCGAAACTGGTTTGCTCGCGTGCGAGCAAATCAGTGCAGTCGAAGGATCCCTATTCCCGTCTGCCCCGCCGCAAAGCATCTACCCCAACGCTCGCAATGCTCACTCCGCATGCACTTCCGGTCTCGCCGGTTCCACTTCCGCAAATTGCAACTCATACAACCGGCGATACGTGCCCAGTTTCTTCATGAGCTCCTCGTGCGGCCCAATGTCCGCAGCTGTCCCATTTTCCAGCACCACAATACGATCCGCACGCCGTACGGTCGAAAGCCGATGCGCAATCACCACCACGGTCCGCCCGGTCATGAGATTCTGTAGCGCCGACTGTACCAGTGCCTCGGATTCGCTGTCCAACGCCGACGTGGCTTCATCGAGAATCAATATCGGCGCGTTCTTGAGCAGCGCCCGCGCAATCGCAATTCGCTGCCGCTCGCCGCCCGAAAGCCGCACCCCGCGTTCGCCAATCACCGTCTCGTAGCCGCTGGGCAGATCCATAATGAAGTCATGCGCCAATGCCGCGCGAGCCGCGTCCTCCACCGCTTTTTGCGGGACGCCCGGCTGTCCGTACGCGATGTTATTCCGCACCGTATCGTTGAACAGCACCGTGTCCTGCGCCACCACCCCAATCTGCGACCGCAACGAAGCCAGCGTGGTGTCGCGCACGTCGCGGCCATCAATGGTCAATCGCCCAGCGGTCACATCAAAGAATCGCGGAATCAAATGCACCAGCGTGCTCTTGCCCGCGCCACTCGATCCCACCACCGCGAGCACCTCGCCAGCGTGAACTTCGAGATCAACATCGCGCAGAATCTCGCGCCGCTCTTCGCCCTCGGGTCCGCCTCGCGACTCATAAGAGAAGCTGACTTTCTCAAACCGGATGCTGCGCGAAAACGGCGGCAACGGCTGCGCTCCAGGCTTCTCATTTACATCGTCTTCCGTATCCATGAACTTGAATATCTCGGACGACGCCCCCAGCGCCTGCTGAAAATTGTTATTAAACAGCGCGAACTTGCGCACCGGATCGTACAACTTGAACACTGCAACGATAAACGTCAGAAACGTGCCGGAGGTAAATACGTGGCGATTGATCTGTTCCCGCCCCAGCAAAAGCAGCAAGGCAATCGCGATCGCACCAAAGATGTCCATCAATGGAGAACTGATCGCCATCGCAGCCACCGACCGCAGATTGGCGCGGAACAAGCGTTGCGCGGCTTTGCGGAATCGCGCAATCTCCCACCGCTCCATGCTGAACGCCTTTACAATGCGGTTGCCGGTAATGGTCTCGTGCAGAATGTTCTGAATGTCGGCCAGCTTGTCCTGACCGCGCCGGGTCGTATGCCGCACCCGGCGCCCGATTCGACCCGCCGAGAAGATAATCACCGGCACAAACAGAACCAGAATCCAGGCAAATTTCCGCCCCAGCACCACCACCACCAGAGCGGTAAAAATAAAGGTAAAAAACTGCTGCAGAAATTCCGCCAGTACGCTTGACATCGCGTACTGCACCCGTTCGACATCATTGACGATCGTCGAAACCAGAGTGCCGGTCGTATGCTTGTGAAAAAATGCCGCCGATCGCTGCAAGATGGAATCGTAGAGGTCGTTGCGCAGATCGGTAATCATACCGAAACCGGCGTAGTTCACCAGATACGTGCCCGCGTAATCGCAGATTCCCTTCAAAACCGTAGCCGCCACCAGGGCAAAGGCCACGACTGTCCACGGATTCTGGAAGTGCGAGGGCACGAACCGCTGCAGATAGATCGCATGTTCGCTCCCTGGAATCTTAAACAGCTGCATCTCCCGAGACTGCGAACCCGGATTCAACACGCGGTCAAAGATAGGTCCGATGAGCAGAAGGCGGAAAGCATCCAGCAATCCCACCGCCGCCATCAGAAGCACGGATGCCCCCACCGGCCACCAGTAGGGCGCCACGTATCGTATAAGGCGTGTCAGTTGCCGCATCGGAAGCTCCCCATGCGCAGCCAGACGCGACCCGCTACGGATGAAATCAGCATGCGTCGCAAGCCTTCATTCTATCAGTCGTTGGTCTTTGGTCGTTGGTCGTTGGCAATGCCATACCCTGTCATGCGGAGCGCAGTCGAGGGACCTCGCGTTTCCGACGCGCGCATCGCCAAGCGGACAAATACACACAAGGTCCCTCGACTCCGCTCGGGACGACAGTTTGCTTGACCTTGACCAACGACCAACGACGAACGACCAACGACCAACGACCGACCCTACCCCGGACTATCCCGATGCACCACCTTCACCCGATACCCCGCCGTCCGCAACCGTTTCGAGACATCCTCAGCAATCATGACCGACCGATGCTGCCCGCCCGTGCAGCCAAAAGAAATCGTCAGATAACTCTTGCCCTCGCGAATGTAATGCGGCAACAGATAGACCAGCAGCTTCGAAATCCGGCTGATGAATTCCTTGGTCTGCGGAAACGACCGGATATATTTCGCAACCTTGGGATCGCGCCCCGTAAGCGGACGAAACTCCGGTACAAAATGCGGATTCGGTAAAAAGCGAACGTCAAACACCAGATCCGCGTCCTCCGGCACTCCATGCTTGAAGCCGAAGCTCACGCAGGAAACCAGAATGTTATTCCCCGACTCCTGCTTCTGAAAACGCTCGGTGATGTGCGAGCGCAATTCGTGGACATTGAACTTCGAAGTGTCAATCACCAGGTCAGCCATGGCCCGAATGCGTCGCAGATGCTGACGCTCCGCAGCCAGTGAAGCCTTGACCGTAGTATTCGTTCCCAGAGGATGGGGACGCCGGGTCTCACTGAAGCGCCGCAGCAGGACGGAATCCGCCGCCTCCAGAAAAATCATCTTGGTGGGCAGGAACCGCCGCACCGATTTCACGATCTCAGGCAGCGCTTCCAGTTGCGTGCCCTCGCGAACATCGACCACCAGCGCGGTGCGCTCGATCTCTGAAGACTGCCCCGCCAACTCCGCAAATTGCGGAATCAACCCCACCGGCAAATTGTCCACGCAGTAGTAGCCCAGATCCTCGAAAGCCTTGAGCACCGAGGCTTTCCCCGACCCGCTCATGCCCGTGATGATGACCAGTTCAGCCCGCGGCCGCCGATCGCGCGCAGCTCTCCCGCGTCCCGCTTTGCGCTCTCCCTGTCCAGTTTTTCCCGTCGGCTTGCGAGGTAGCATTTACAGAAATGGTAGCAGGGAGAGCTCTCAGCCGCTAGTTACCCACGTAGGCGCGGGTGTCCCTGACACACTAGGAAACCCGAATCCTTACAAAAATCTGTCATCCCGAGCGAAGTCGAGGGACCTTGTGTCTTGCAACATCCTAACTGGTGGCTGGCCCAGCTTTATTGTCCGAATCGACTGACAATGCGGGGTGCCCCACTCTTGTCCGCGTAGTGTGCGGAAAGGGTGGCTGGCCCACCTTTACGTTCTTTGTAAAGGTGGGAACGGAGAGGTCGGCGGTCGCGGCTCTTATTTGGGAGGAGGGGCGGCGGAGCAGCGAATCGGCGTTATGCCTTCGGGGAGGGGGCGCGGTGCGAATCAACCAGTGGTGAGGCCAAGATCAAAATCGCAACGCAGGCAGCATGTGTCCCCCACCTTTACAAAAAACGTAAAGGTGGGCCAGCCACCTCCAGAAAAATCATTTTGGTGGGTAGCACCCGCCGGACCGATTTCACAATCTCCGGCAGAGCCTCGAGCTGTGTCCCCTCGCGAACATCGACCACCAGCGCGGTCCGCTCGATTTCGGAAGACTGCCCCGCCAACTCCGCAAATTGCGGAATCAGACCCACCGGCAAATTGTCCACGCAGTAGTAGCCCAGATCCTCGAAAGCCTTGAGCACGGAGGCCTTCCCCGAGCCGCTCATGCCCGTAATGATAACCAGTTCAGCGCGCGGACGCCGGTCGCGGGCAGCTCTCCCGCGTCCAGCCTTGCGCTCTCCCTGTCCAGTTTTTCCCGCCGGCCTACGAGGTGGCATCTGCTGAAATGGTAGCAGGGACAACCCGCACCCGCCAGTTACCCAGGTGGGCGTGGCCGTCCCCGCCCTCGTAGGGAGGCCGGGGGTTGTCGTCGGCCTTAGCCCGCATCAATTCGTGGACTCACGATGCCGACAGTGTTTAGTATAAGGCGGATCAGCTGGCCCTGCCGCTGCACCTGAGTTTTCAAGAAAACGCTCTTGAGCTGTGACTTGGCGGTGTTATGCGTGACACCGCAGCGGTCAGCGGTTTCTTTCAGCGAATGTCCCTCCAACAAGAGTGTCGCTAGTCGGGCCTCGGCTGGGGTCAGCCCGTAGCATCGCTGCAGCAGATCGGAGGGAAGCTCCAGGTTCCGGTCGAGGTCGGAGATGAAAAGCACCGCCGCCGGCCGCTGAGAAAAAATCGAACTAAACTCGCGCAACGGAGCTACGGTTATGGAGAGCGGTCGGCCTTTCTCCCTCGAGATCAGAATCGTTCCGCCCGCACTGAGTCCTTTTCCGGTTCCGGCCCTTGTTGCTCCGCCGATCAATGCCTGCAAGCGTGTCGATTCCGCTTGAACCGCCGCGCCCAATTTTGCATGTTTAAACAACAATCCGTCTCTGCGATTTAGGACTTCCTCAGCCACGTTATTCGTCAAGAGAACTTCGCCTCTGGCTCCTAAGAAGATTACTCCGGCGGCCAGCATATTTAATGCGGCCTCGATTCCCTCGCTGCGTGCCTCTAGTTCGGAGAACTGAAAATGGAGACTGAAAGCGCGCCGTATGTGGGGAATGAGAAGGTTAAGGATTTCCAAATCAGAAACCCGGAATTCGCTTGAGGACAAGCCCCGGTAAAGGCTGACGCTGGCCCAGCGAGGGGCATGGTTCTCGACCAATCCAAACATGCCGTGCACGATGCCATACCGCACTAAGAAATCGTTGTAAATCTCAGTCGAAGCCAGCTCCTTGGGTGGGCACAGCGATTCGGAGGTACACACATAACCAGCCGGTTTCGAGCGTCCTCGCATCGCCCAAATGTCGATAGAACCATAGTGTTCCTGATACAGGCGACCGGAATCCGGCTCCATGTTCCACGCCACCGAGATCGTATGCACCTCGCTACCCAGATGGTGCATGACCAGGGCCGCTGAGTCCGCACAAGAGGTCTTCGCGAGCTCTCCCAAAAATGGTTTCCAGAGAGTTGCATCGGTTGCCGCCTCGTACACACTGCCTATCAGTTTTGTGAGAACTTGCTTGCTGGGTAACACAGTTGGGCCTCCACGAGCGCCGAACAAGGCTCCAAATTTCCCGGCGTCTTTTTTCGCAGGAACGGTTCAGACCATCAACTCCTACGGAGAAGTCGGGCTAAATCTAGCGTTCAGCTCAGGGGGGAATTGCGCCGAACGCCAAAGAACAGAGGTCTCCCAAAAACCTCAGCATTTTCCCCTAAAGGAGGTGTCTGGTCAACACATAATTACGCACTTTTTCACCCGTTTGGGGGATGACAGCAGCGCAATACAAGGGTACAGTTTGGCGGCAAAATCGCCTTAAGGAGCGCCACATGCAGCTTCAGTCAATCGCCCTTACCATACTGGTTTTGGTTTTATCCATTGCGTCCGCGCAAGCGCGGAGCGAATCCGTTCTTTACTCTTTTGCCGGGGGAGCGGACGGCGGTACTCCGTATGCCGGGTTGATCTTCGACAGCGCAGGAAACGCCTATGGCACAACCTATGCGGGCGGAGCCTCTGGGCTGGGCACTGTGTTCGAGTTGTCGCCGGGTTCGGGAGGCACTTGGACTCAGACCGTGCTCTATAGCTTTGGTAAGGGCAAGGATGGAGCCAATCCTCAGGCCGGGCTGATTTTCGACGCGTCGGGCAACCTTTATGGCACAACCTATGCCGGAGGCCGCGATGGCAAAGGAACCGTGTTCGAGCTGTCGCAGGTTTCGGGAAGCTGGAAGGAGACGATACTTCACAGCTTCGGATCCGGCAGAGATGGCAGTAACCCGGCTTCTGGAGTGATCTTCGACAAAATGGGAAATCTCTACGGAACTGCGGAAACAGGAGGGGTCTACGCATGGGGAACGGTTTACCAGTTGACGTCCGTCGGAGGTTCGTGGAAAGAGCATACCCTTTTCAATTTCAAGGCCGGGAAGTACGGTGTGAATCCGATCGCCGGAGTTGCGTTCGATATCTCTGGGAACCTCTACGGAACAACGCCCGCAGGAGGGAACTACGGCTGGGGGAACGTCTTTAAGCTTACAAATACGGGTACCGGCTGGAAATGGCGTGCAATTCATAGCTTCAAAGGTGGCAACGATGGCGCAATCCCAGCTGCGACATCTGCGTTTGACGCTGCGGGGAATTTATACGGCGAAGCAACCACCCGTGGCGCGCACGACGGCGGAACGGTGTTCCAACTCCAGCCGAACGGCACCGGATGGAAATTCGTCCTCCTTCACAGCTTCACAGGGAAAGACGGAGCAGATCCTCAAGCTGGAGTGACGTTGGATGCTTCCGGCAATGTCTATGGCACAACGGTGGGTGCAACCGGTAATTCGGGCACTGTCTTCAAGCTGTCGCTAAACGCGAAAGGAAAATGGGTGGAAAATACTCTGCACGCCTTTACAGGCGGTAACGATGGGGGAGTTCCTGTTTGCGTGCCAGTTGTCGACGCGAAGGGAAACGTTTATGGCACAGCATCGGCGGGAGGTTCAGCAAATAACGGAGTCGTGTTTGAAATCACGCCGTAGAGAAATTCTTGAGAACACTGACACTGAAGCTTAACGCTCGTGTGACCGGAGAATATATGAGCATCAGCAAAATTCTAGTAGTGGCCTTAGTTTCCGTTTTTGGAGTGAAGGCCTATGCACAAGATGCAGTACCAGCTCCATCAAAAACCGTTAACTGGCCCGAATTGGGTTTTATCGCAGCCGGGGGCCGATACAATTCAGCCGAGTCAATCTTAACAGTTTCAAACGTGAAGACATTGGTGTTGCATAAGAGCATAGCTGTTGGAGCGCCGGTTTACTCGTCACCGGCTATCGTTGGAAATACAGCCTACTTCGGAGCGGGCAATTACATCTTCTATGCTGTCAATGAAAATACGGGGAAAACTCTCTGGCAATTTACCAGCGGAGGCTCCACTTTTTCGTCACCTGCCGTCGTCGAGGGAGTAGCATATTTCGGATCCCCCGATTCGTCCTTCTACGCTTTAAATGCAACAACGGGCGCCCTGATTTGGAGCTATGTAACCGATGGTGGGATTTTGAGTTCGCCTGTGGTCAGTGGACCCAATGTCTATTTTGGAGGCTTCGACACTTACGTTTATGCCCTTAACAAGACGACCGGAGCTTTGGTTTGGAGGTTTCAAACCGGGGCCTATATTGAGTCCTCCCCAGCAGTGTCTGGGGGAATCGTTTACATCGGATCTTATGACGGGTACTTATATGCTATTAACGCCAAAACGGGAGCTCTGGTGTGGAAATATTCTACGGGCACTGACGATATTGAGTTATCAGCGCCTGCGATCTCTGGCGGAATTGTCTACTTTGGAGTTGATAACGGGAATTTCTATGCCCTAAATGCGAAAACCGGCACCCTGGTCTGGAAATATTCCGCAGTGAATGGCTATGGCATTTCCTCAAGTCCCGCCATCGCGAATGGCAACGTCTACTTCGCCGACACCAATGGACTTGTATATTCTCTGAACGCGGCCACCGGGGCACTGGGGTGGCAGAGTAAGCAACTCGGCGCGGGGTATTCTTCCCCCCTCGTGGCCAATGGCATTGTCTTTGTGGGATCGCTCGGCAACCTCGTCGATCATGCAGCAATCTATGCCCTTAACGCTGCAACAGGTAAGGTTCTCTGGCACTATGGGACCAAGGGCATTGTCGAGGCATCCCCGTCGGTCGTGAACGGAAAGGTGTATGTCACCACGGCTATAGCCCAGCCGTCCGGCGGATATAACTACAGTTTCCAATTGCCCTAATACATGGGTGGGGTCGAAAGTAGTGTCTATGAGCCGGGTGCCCTTAGTAAAGCCTCGTGGTCCAAGTCTTCCGTGAAACCGTGCGCCGCTGCACCGGGTGCTGGATACTTTAAAACCAACACCCTCCGCAGCAATCGTTGGAAACTGCCAGTTCAACTTTTTGTCTAACCGTCAGCCCCCAACTACTTGAACGCGATCACCCCGAACAAGCCATTCAAACCGTTGTTTGGCCCGGCGGTGAAGAAGAGCTGGTTCTTCTTCCCGTTGGCAGCGCTGCCGCCGCCAAACTCGATTGCCCAAAGCTGGTTGATCTTGATCGGCTTGTTGGCGGCGTTCTTGATGGTGCCCACAAACGCCCCGGTCGTCGGATTGAAGCCGTTGATCGTGCCAGTGTTGGTGTTGTTGGAAATCAACAGCATATTGCTCAGCGGGCCGAAATTCTTCGGCGCCAGGGCAAATCCCCAAGGCTGGTTCAGCGGTGCCCCATGGGCAAACTGCTTCACGAACGTGCCGCTTTCCGTAAAGATGTCAATATATCCGCCCGGGCCGCCCGCAGCATTGGCGTAGGAAACGAAGAGCTGGCCCTTGATGTCCGCGACGCCTAGCACCGTAAAGCCCTTCGGGATTTTCGGATCCGTGATCTCTTTCACGAAGTTGAAGTTTCCGTCGTACATGTCCACCAGGTTTCTAACTGTGTCAGCGGCGTAAATGAAGTTCCCCGAAGTCTTGCTGGTGATGGCCAGGCCCGTATAGCTGGCTTTATTAGCCGAGTTGTTCACCGCGATGAGCGTTGCGGAGGGATTGAAATTCGACCAGCCTTGAATCGTGCCATCCAAAGTCGAGAATAAAAAGAGAGATGTCCAGGTGTCGATTTTGAACTCGCTCGAGCCATTGTAAACAAGTCCGGTGGGCATGCCTGGCCCGCTGCCGCTGGCCGGAGGAACAATCACCTGCAGGCTTTGTGGCACGCCGGCGCCATTGTAAAGGGTGGACCATCCATCATTCTCGTCGCTGACCCAGAACGGGTTGCTGGGAGCGTAAGCCAGTCCCCATGCATTCTGCAGCAAGCCGTCCACATGTTTTGCCTTGCCCGTCTGATTCGAAGTCAGATTGGTTGCCGTATATTGCGCCATGGCTGAACTGGAAGCGAGCCCCAGCGCCAGGGCAAGCCACAAAGTCAGAGTAGTACCGCGAACTAAAAGACGTTGCATTCTGATTTCTCCTTGAAGAATATGGTTAGAGGGCGGGGGAGGTCCCAATATCCTGCGCAGGTGATAACGCTGACGCGTCCGTCCTGCTAGTGCATGATATTAGGGACCATCTGGGCGGCGGTTGTCAATAGAATGTCACGGTTTTGTACAAATTTCCCTAGCGGGAAACCATGGGCCACCACGGAAAGCAGACCTCCAGCTTGTAAGTGCTTGCCTTTAAGCGCTTTTCTTGTCTATAGCTATTAGCTATCGTAAAGATAATAGTGTTCCACGTGGAACATAACGTCAGTCGACCACCACGCCTCGACACGATGTTACGATGCCAATCAGCCACTTCCAATCGCATGCCTGACTTCTGCGACGTCGCGCTCCCCGTCCCACTCGACACGGCCTTCACCTATCACACTCCAGACGGGATGCAGCCGGTGGTCGGCGGGCGCGTGCTGGTTCCGTTTCGCCAGCAGCGCATGTCAGGCGTGGTCACCGCACTGCATGATCGCGCGCCCAAGGTGCAAGCGAAGAATGTGCTCAGCGTCCTCGACGCGTCGCCCGTGCTGGATGAGCAGCTTGTACGGCTGGGGAAATGGATTGCCGACTACTATCTGGCGCCATTGGGCGAGGTGTTTCGTACCATGCTGCCCCTGGCTGCGGAATTCAAACGGACGATTGGCTATCGCATCACGAGCGATGGACAGATGGCGCTGCACCTTGCGGGAATGTCCGGCTCATCCGCTCGCTCACGCAAGACGCCCGACGAACAGCTGGCGGAGTTTCGCGTGCTCGATTACCTCGCAGAGCGCGAGACGGTGCGGGAAGAGAGTGTGCGCAACGCGACCCGCGTTTCAAAGTCGCTGCTGGGCGGCATGGTACGCAAGAAATGGATCGTGCGTGAAGATTTATCAGATGCACGCGACGCGACCCGCACCATGAAGGTCGCCCTGTTGAAGAGCGCGGAAGGAAAGCTCAATTCCAATCAGCAAACGTTGGTCGAAACGCTTGCTGCCGCGGGCGGGAAGGTTGCCGTTGACACTCTGCAAGCGCTGGAGGTTCCCCGGACTACGCTCGCAACGCTGGTGAAGCGGGGACTGGTTGAGATTGTTGAAGAGGCAGTTGAGTTCACGGTCTCTAGTAAAAAGAATCGGCCTTCGCCGTTGGATTTTGAGTTTAATTCCGCGCAGCAGGATGCGCTCGGGAGGATCGAGGAGAGTGTACGGGCCGGCAAGTTCTCGGGCATGTTGCTGCACGGCGTGACCGGGTCGGGCAAGACCGCGGTTTATCTCGCGGCCATGCGCTCGGTTCTCGAGGCTGGGCGGTCGGCAATCCTGCTGGTCCCGGAGATTGGGCTTACGCCAGCGGTTGCGGCTGATCTGCATCATGTTTTCGGAGATGAAGTCGCCATCCTGCACTCGGCGCTTTCCGATCAGGAGCGGGCTGAGCAGTGGCATCGCATCAAGCGCGGAGACGCGCGTATGGTCGTGGGCACACGCTCGGCGGTGTTTGCTCCAGTGTCCAATCTGGCGCTGATGATCGTCGATGAAGAGCAGGATTCGAGTTACAAGCAGGAGGAGACGCCGCGATATCACGCGCGCGACGTGGCGGTGATGCGGGCGAAGATGGCTGGCGCTGTGGTCGTGCTGGGATCGGCTACGCCTTCGCTGGAATCTTATTTCAACGCGAAGAAGAACAAGTATGTGCTGCTTGAATTGCCGGATCGCGTGGAACAGCGGCCGCTGCCAGCGGTCGAGATTGTCGACATGCGGTTAGAGTTTCAGGAGACGGGTAAAGAGCAAGTGATTTCGCGGAAGCTGGCGGAGGAGATCAAGCAGCGGTTGGATCGCAAGGAGCAGGTGATGGTGCTGCTCAACCGTCGCGGATATTCTCCGGTGGCGTTGTGCCGCTCCTGTGGGAACCGGATGGAGTGCAGGAACTGCGCCATCGCGATGACGCATCACAAGCGCACGAACCGCATGGTGTGTCACTACTGCGGATTCATGGCTCCAGTGCCGAAGGTCTGCGGCGAGTGTGGCAGCGAGTATGTTTATTTTCTCGGGACTGGATCGGAGAAGCTGGAGGAGTTGTTGCACGGGTTGTTTCCCCAGGCACGCATTGGGCGTCTTGACCGGGACACGGTTCGTGGGAATGAAGATTTTGAGCGGGCCCTCAATGCGCTTAACGAAGGCGAGCTTGATCTGCTAGTGGGAACGCAGATGATCGCGAAGGGTCATGACATTCACGGGGTCACGCTGGTGGGCGTGGTTGGGGCGGATATGGCTTTGGGGTTTCCGGATTTTCGCGCGGCGGAGCGCACCTTTCAATTGTTGACCCAGGTTGCGGGACGAGCCGGGCGCGGGCAGACTCCGGGCAAAGTCGTGTTGCAGACTTATTTTCCGGATCACTATGCGGTGCAGTATGCGGCGCAGCACGACTTTGTCGGATTCTATGAGAAAGAGTTGCGCTTTCGCAGTTGGATGCACTATCCGCCGTACAGCGCGCTGGCGAATGTTCTGGTACGCAGCGACAAGCTGGATGAGGCGCTGCGATGGTCCGGGATTTTGAGCAAGTGGTTCGAGAAGACGCGGCATGAAGGTATTCGCGTGCTGGGACCAGCGGCGGCGCCGATTGTCCGCCTGAAGCGGGACTATCGATATCATTTTGTTTTGAAGTCGGCCAGCCGGGAGAAGCTCAACGCGACTTTAAGATCGATGCTCGTCTATGCGGTCGAGCAGAAGATTCCGCGGACTCAGGTGATTGTGGATGTGGATGCGGTTTGGCTGATGTGAAAAGAGGCTTCTAGCTTCTGGCTTCTAGCTCTTGGCCACACCTCTTGTAAAGAGCTCAGAGACTGATCGGACAAGCGAGATGAGTGGACTTCAAACCAGGAGATCAGTCGCGCCTCGAACTCGTCGTGGGCCGTGCTGATCGCGCCGCAGTGACCGGCCTTTGCTACCTCCCACAACACTACGCTTTTGTTCCGACCTTGAATCCTTCTGGAATGGCGCGGTGGGATGTTGCCGTCGAGCGCGCCGTGAATGAGAAGGATGGGCACTAGCGATTTCGCGACTTCGTCTTCTGGGGATATTTTCGCGGTTTCCAATCCGTACTTCCATTGTGAATACAGGAACGCGCCCTCGACGACGGGCCACAGAATCGAGCGGCCCAGCCACGGCCCGGTTTGGAAAAGCTGGCCCACCCGGTCGTAGGCGATTTCGCGAAAAGTAGAGAAAGAAGATTCGGCAATGACTGCACAAAAGCCTGGCTCTGTTTCCAGTGATTGCAGCAGTTGGGCCGCTCCCATCGATTCGCCGAGTCCGAAAATGCACGGCGGACTCTGATTCAGCTCCAGCCACTCGAACCAGCGGCGAATGTCGTCGCGTTCCAGCAAGCCGTACGTAGCCAGTTCTCCGCCACTTGCGCCGTGAGCGCGCGCGTCCGGCAGCAAGACACTGTATCCGTGTTTCAAAAGCAATTCCGCGTAGCCGGCCATTCCTGATCGGTTATCGCCCATGCCATGCAGCAGGATGACCGTGTCTGCGGCTCGGTTTTGTGGATGGAGGCTCCAGGCCCGAAGCTGAATGCCATCGTTGGCTTTGATCGATACGGCTTCGAGGCAACGTTGTTGTCCGCAACGCTGCGGAGCCGCGATTCTTCCTCCGATGCAAGCGCACGCCGCGCGGGGTGTAGCGCGCCTTCCGCGACGAAGACACCGATCACTGCCGACGCCGCGCAGTACCCGCAAAGGAGGAATAAAAGACAGAACAACTTTCGGGAACCTCGCATGTGTGTTTCCTTCGATAGGTACGGAGAGTCGGGGCGACGGGTTCCAGTTCGACGGGATCTCTGCGCCCTGCGGGGCCTGAATCTTTCTTTTGGCTTTACCCAGGACTTACGTCCTGGGCTGTTGTCTGCCGCCCCTGCCGGGGCTGTGTCTTGCTCCGCAGACAGACGGCATAACCCCTCGGGGTGTGGTGATCCCAGTCCGCGGGCGAGGGCGCCCGCGTCACACAACGGTCAACATCCGCGGACGGAGTGTCCGCGCCACCGGGCTTTAGCTGCGTGGCAAACACGTAGGCTTGCCGCCGCGCGCGAGATCCTTCACCCAGCTGAAGCCGGGTTCAGGATGACGTCTGTATGTAGTGGGGATTCGGTTGCACGGTTTCGCCTCACTATGATTGAAGTCGGATGCTTACTTGGTCGGTAGTGTGGCGCCTGTGCGGGGCCTGAAGCTTTTTTCTGGTTTTACCCAGGACTTTCGTCCTGGGCTATTGTCTGTCGCCCCTGCCGGGGCTGAGCCTTGTCTCGCTGACAAACGGCAGGATCCCTTGGGGTGTGGTGATCCCATTTCGCGGGCGAGGGCGCCCGCGCCACACGGGTTTTGGCTACGTGGCGGACGAGTGGGCTTGCCAGTGCGCGCGAGATCCTTCACCCGGCTGAGGCCGGGTTCAGGATGACGTCTATGGGTTGTGTTTTGCTGCCGCGACTTGGCTTGTTACGAGAGGCGTGTGATGCCGGGGAAGCCGTCGAAGCCGGCGTCGAAGGTCAGGATTTGTTCGACTCCGTGTCGTTCCATTACCGCCAGGTGGACGGCGTCGCGAGCGGACATCTGCGGGTGGCCTAGAACAATTTCTTTTGCGCGCTCGGCGATGGGGTGATCGATGGGCAGGACTTGGTCAACGACGCCGAGCAGGGCGTCGAAGGCTGGCTGGATGGCGTCACGGCGGTTGATGGCGACGTAGCGGTGCAGGATCTCTTGCAGCACTTCGGCGTCGGTCACCAGGCGCTGGCGGTCGCTGACCAGTTTTTCGAGCAGTCGTTGCGCGTCGGTTTTGTGGGGATGGGGCGCGCCGACGAGGTACATCGGGATATTGGAGTCGATCAGAATCACGGATTTACGCCGGTTCCGTATCCCTTCTCGATCTCGGCCAGCATACTGTCGATGTCCGCCGTGGGATAGTTGCGTTGTGCTGCGGCGCGGATTACATCGAGTTTCTTGCCGGTGCTTCCCAGAGGCTCGCGGCGACGGGCCAGGTCCAAGGCTTGGCGGACCCACTCCGCCAGGGACATATGGCGGGAGCGTGCCATTTTTTGAATTTCGCGATATTCCGGGTCCTGTAAAATGACTTGCAGTCGTTTAGCCACACAATGAGCTTAAATGACTCATTATGATGAGTCAAGCGAAGATGACGAGATGAGCTTGCCACTCCGCGCGAGATCCTTCACCCGGCTGAAGCCGGGTTCAGGATGACGTCTAAGTTTTGTGTGGGATTCGGTTGCACGGTTTGGGGCTTTGCTTCTGCCGGGAGGCGAGGTGGGGAATTCGCAAATTCGAGGGCCGCGGGCGGGTGCGCCCGCGCCACACAAGCTTATTGAGCTTTGGCTTGCAGGAATTCGCGGACTACTTGTTTTACATCTCGGTGCTGGCCGTCGACGGCGTAGTTTAGTTGTCGCATTTCGGCGTCGGAGATTTTTCCGGCTAGCTCATCCAAGGCTGGCTTTAGTTCGGGATGGTGGGCCAGGGCTTCCTGGCGGATGATGGGCACGGCTTCGTAGGGAGGGAAATAATGTTTGTCGTCTTCGAGGACGAACAGGTCTAGTGCGGGGATCAAGCCATCGGTGGTGTTGCCGGCGATCAGGTCTACCTGCTTGTCTTTCAGGGCGCGAGTTAGTAGGCCCAGGTCCATGATTCGGGGGTTGTCGGCGAAATGCAGGTTGTAGGTGGCGGCCAGGCCTTTGTAGCCGTCGGGACGCTCCATGAATTCGTAGCCGAATCCGGCGCGCCAGTGCGGAGTGTAGGTGGCGGCTTGGCTGATGGTCTTCAGGTCAAGGCGGCGGGCATCTTCGCCGCGGATTTCTATCGCGAAAGTGTCGTTGAATCCGAATGGCGCGCCGACTTCCAGATTGAATTGTTTCTCATACTTTGTTTTGACTTCGTCGTAGATTCCTTTGCGATCGGCACTCGGTTTTTCTTTCAGGACTGCGGTCAGGGCGGTGCCGGTGTACTCGGGGTAGATGTCGATGCGGCCGGCGAGAATGGCCTGCTGGCAGATAAAAGTTCCGGCGAGATAAAAGCGGCGCTCGACGGGAAGATGGGTTTTGTTTTCGATTTGCTGGGCGATTAGTTCTCCGAGGATCAGTTGTTCAGTGAAGTTTTTGGAGCCGACGACGATGCGGTTTTCGCGGGAGGGGCCGCATGCGGTCAGCAAGACGATCAGGAGGAACGAGAGTCCCAAGATCGTTTGGCTGGAGTCGTGCGGGTTGCCATTTGGGTGGGCCATGTTTACAGGATCAGTTCTCGGTTCGCGGTTCCCGGTTCTCAGTTTGGGCTCAGGCGTTTTTCCAGCCAGCCCAGGCTCAGGTCGGCTAGTAGGGCCATGGCGGCGGCGGGGATGGCTCCTGCGAGAATGACGTCGTTGTTCACCATGGCGAGGCCGCGAAAAATATATTCTCCTAGGCCGCCTGCGCCAATGGCGGCGGCGATAGTGGCTAACCCGACTGAGATCACCGTGGCAACCCGAACGCCGGCGATGATTACTCCCAGAGCCAGTGGGAGTTCCACTTGAAAAAGAAGTTGGCGATCGGTCAGGCCCATGCCTCGTCCAGCCTCGACTACGGCGGGGTCAACGCTCTGAATGCCGACGTAGGTGTTTCGAATCAGCGGCAGCAGGGCGTAGAGAGCGAGCGCGAGAATGGCGAGGCGATCGGCTCGGGCTCCGATCCAGGGCGCGGGCAGGAGGAATCCGAAAAGGGCGAGGCTGGGGATGGTTTGAATAATGTTGGCTCCGCCGAGCACGGGTTTGTTCAGCGCAGGCCAGCGTGTGATCGCGATGCCGAGAGGAATTCCGATCAGCACGGCCAGAAGGGTGGAGATTCCGACCAGCCACAAGTGCTCGAGTGTGAGTTCGAGAACTTCCGTGTGGTTCTGTAGCATGAATTGGTAGAGGTTCATGGGTCCTCGTTCGAGTAATTGCCGAGCTTCGCTCGGTGACGGGCGGGACGCCCGTCCTCCATCTCGGTTCACAAGCCGGTGCCGAAGGCGTCTTTGTAGGCGCAAGGCAACGCTTCTTTGGAAGCTAGAAACTGGTCGGGCGTTTGCAGGGTGACCACGCGGCCGGCTTCCATCAGCGCGATGCGTGTGCCGAGTAATAAGGCCTCGCGCAAGTCGTGAGTGACGAAGACGACGGTTTTGCGGAGGCGCTTCTGCAGTTGGAGAAATTCGCGTTGCAGTTCGGTGCGGGTGATGGGATCGAGAGCGCCGAAGGGCTCGTCCATGAGGAGGATGGGCGGATCAGCCGCCAGGGCGCGTGCTACGCCTACCCTCTGTCGCTGGCCGCCGGAAAGTTCGCGGGGGTAGCGCGAGGCGATGTCGGGATCGAGTCCGACGAGCTGCAATAATTCCTCGACGCGTTTGCCGATTCGATTGGCGTGCCAGTTCTCAATCCTCGGAACCAGGCCGATATTGCGCGCCACCGTGAAGTGGGGGAACAGGCCGACCTCCTGGATGACGTAGCCGATCATGCGGCGGAGGCGGATTACGTCCCACTCGCGAATCGGACGCGCGTCGACGCGAAGTTCGCCTTCGCTCGGAGTGAGAAGACGGTTGATGAGTTTGAGGGTCGTGGTCTTGCCGGAACCGCTGCGGCCCAGCAGGACTAATGTTTCTCCGCGCTGAACTTCGAGGTTCAGATCGTGGAGTAGTTCGCGGCCATCTTTGCCTTCGCCATTCAAGCGATACGAGACGTTGCGGAATTCAATGGCGGGCTGCGTGTCGGGAGAATCGTCCATGCGCTGTCTCACAAGAGTTCCCGCCGCTCGCTCCGAGGGCAGGATGCCATCAGGACAGCCGGCAAGATGCCGGCGCTACTTAACCACTTCGTATGCTGCCGGCGGCAATCCCGTGATGCGAATGCCGGAGTGGCCTTTGTGCCGGATGTTGAGGCCGATCAGCAAGGCTGTGATCTGTTCGACGATGCGCGCGTTCTCCAGTTTGCCGCCGTCGAGAGCGCGAACGCCGGGAATCTTTTTGGCCAGGTTGCGAACGATCTGGCTGGCATTCGGATCATCACTGCAAACAATCACATCGCAGTCGACGGGGCCATCGGCATTCAGCAGTTCGGCTCCAATGTTGTGAAATGCGGCCACAACCGAAATGCCTTTGGGCACAAGCTCTGCGGTCTCTTGCGCCGCGGAGCCTTGCCAGACGCCGAGTGTGCGCGTGGCGCGTCCGCCCACGCTTGCGGCTAGCGGCACCGTGGTATCGATTACGATGCTGCCAGGACGAATCGCCGGCTTGAGTTGTTTGAGCAGAGCGGCGTGGCCTTCGAAAGGAATGGTGAGCACCAGCAGGTCCGCGGCCCCGCAGGCGGCAGTGTTTTCATCGCCGGAAACGTTCGCGCCAGGGGCTCTCTGTTTGATTTTGTCGGCGGCATCGCGGGCACGCTGGGCATCTCGCGAGCCGATGATCACGGTCTCACCGGCCTTCGCCCAGCGTAACGCGAGACCGAATCCTTCGGGGCCGGTGCCTCCGAGAACCGCGATGGGCCGGGGCGCGCTCATGAGATGGTTGTCATGCGATCTTCTATGCAAACTCGGGTTCGAGCAACTGCTCGGCGGTCAGTGCCTCGGCCGGGAGCTTGAGATTGATTCGCGTGTAGACAGTATTGCGTTCGGCGGGGATACGGCCAGCTTCCAGGATCAGCGCTTGAAAATCTTCCGGGCTGGTGTACTGTCCGGCCGTCGCTCCCGCTTCGCGCGAGATATTTTCTTCCATGAGGGTTCCGCCATAGTCGTTGGCGCCGGCGTGCAAACACAGCTGAGACAAATTGCGGTTCAGTTTCACCCACGATACCTGAATGTTATTAATGGCACCGGCCAGGAGAACTCGCGCCAGCGCATGGATCTTGAGATGTTCGGCAAGCGTGGGACCAGATCGTGCAATTCCCTGATGGAAGAGCAAAGTATTCTGATGGACGAATCCGAGCGGAACGAACTCGGTGAAGCCACCGGTTTGCTGCTGGATTTCGCGGAACAACAGAAGCTGATTGACCCAGTGCTCGGGCGACTCGACGTGTCCATACATCAGCGTGGAGGTGCTACGGATGCCGCAGGCGTGGGCGGTACGTATGACCTCCTTCCATTGCTCGGTGGAAAGTTTGTTGCGCGAAAGCACGAAGCGGACGTCATCGTCGAGGATTTCGGCGGCCGTTCCTGGCAGAGTGTCGAGGCCGTTGTCACGGAGCATGAGCAGGTAGTCTTGGAGCGGCATGCCGGTGAGTTCGACTCCGTAAACAATCTCCATGGGCGAAAAAGCGTGAATGTGCATGCCGGGAACCGCTTGTTTTACTGCGCGCAGAATGTCGCGGTAGTGAAATGGCGGCAGGCCGTGGGGCAGCCCACCTTGAATACAAACTTCAGTGGCACCGATTTTCCAGGCTTCGATTGCCTTCTGGGCGACTTGGTCAAGGCTGAGGAAGTAGGTGTCGAATTCGCGCGGGCCGCGACTGAAGGCGCAGAACTTGCAGCCTACGAAGCAGACATTGGTGAAATTAATATTACGGTTCACGACGTAGGTGACGATATTTCCGGCTAACTCACGACGCAAGGCATCGCCGGCGACGAGCAGGCCGAGGAGGTCGTCGCCTTCAGCGTTTGCCAGCAGCGAGCACTGTTCGCGGGTGAGCACGCCGCCGTCCAGTGTTTCCATTACTTGCTCAAGCGCGGTGCGCAATCGAGGGCTGACACGGGGAGCTAAGTCCGACCATTCGAGTGAAGGAAAGTTTTCCAGTTCGGCCTGGGCAAGAGTGCGAGTCATAAGTCCTCCAGGAAACAAAAACCACATCAACGAAACAAATCAGTAGCCGCCGGGCGAATCAGATCTTTGGCTCGTCCACGCCCCGGCCGGTAGTGGAACCCTCGAATGATACACGCAGGCGTGCGAGCTAGCTTGCCGCAGACAAGGCCGGCGGCGCAAGCCAGTTCATCGGCGACGGCTTCAATGGTCACGCGTAAGGGGTAGCCGTGAGGATCGTGATCTCCACGATAATCGTGCAACGCTTGCATTCCGGCAACTCCAATCGCAACCTCGGTGAGACCTTCGCGCCAGGGACGCCCGAAACTATCAGTGATGACGACTGGGATAGAAAGGTTCAAGCGTTTTTTCAGTTCGCGGTGGAGTTGAGCCGCGGAGTGGTCCGGGTCTTTCGGGAGAAGAAGTGCATGGCGGCCACCATCGACGTTCGAAGCGTCCACGCCGCTGTTGGCGCAGATCAGGCCGTGGCGCGTTTCCGTGATCAGAACCCCGCGCTTGCGTCGCACTACTCGCTTACTCTCTGCGAGGGCCACTTCCGTTACTCGCGCGTCGAGATTGTAACGGCGTGCCCAAGTGCGGGAACTTGCGGAGGGCTTGATGCCATCGAGTTCAACCAACATGCCTTCCGCCTTAGATACGATCTTATGTTTCACGATGAGGATGTCGCCTGCTCTCAGCGACAACTTCGGATGCTTGAGAGCCCGGAGAAGTTTGTCCGCCAACGAGTCTCCAGGGCGAATTTCTTCGGGGAGAACGACGGGGATGATGCGCAGCTCGCGGGATTTGTGGAAGGTAAACATGCCGTACCGTACGCATGCTAGTGTACGAAAAAAGTCGATGCTCGGCTGGAGGCGAGGCTCGCGGTGAAGCGGAAAATGCGCTGCCGAGCTTCGCTCGGCCTGGACGGGCGAGGCGCCCGTCCCCACATGAGCATTGCGACTTTATGCATTACTCATTTGCTGCCAACGACAAATCGGTGAGGTTCCACTGCCTGGCCATACGTTGAGCGCGGGTTTCACCGGGGGCTTTCACGAGTTGCCGCAAGTCGGCGGGGTTGTCGATGTCGAGAGCAATGCCAGGGAGCGATAGAACCACACACGGTTTGTGGGTCGCGCGCGCGGCTGCCAGATGTGGTTTGAAGCTATCGTTTCCAAAGCGCAAGGGGAACAATCCCGCAGGACGCCGCCAGGCTGCGTTTGTGCCTCGTCCGTCGGCGGCTGGAGCGAGTACAGAACCCTCGGCGGGTGCGGCTTCCAGAATTTGTTCGAGCTCCTGAACCTGAATCAGTGGAATATCGCCAGGAATGACGAGCGTGCTGTCTACGCCACGAGACTCGCAGAGCCTGGTTGCCATTTCGATGGCATCGGTCTCGCTGCGATTAGCATTGTCGGGAATGATTTGGAATTCGAATCGCCGGGCCAGTTCAATTGCAAAGGGATCGCTAGTGACGACGCCAACCTCCGGCCGGCTTGCCCATGTGCCCAGCGTTTCCAGGACATCGAAAAGCATGGCCTGAGCCAGTTCGGTTCTAGTCGGCTGATCGAGCAACGACGCCAGCCGCTGCTTGGCGTTGGCCAGGCCTTTAACGGGGATAAGGATCACGACGGGTCCGCGGCGCGGGCGTTTTCCGCGCTCAGCAGGGCAAGAACGGTTCGCGCCAGCCTGGTTTTGTCGTCCGCGGTGCGCATGATGGTGTTGGTGCAGTGTACGCGCAGTCCCGGCCGATCCAATTTCTTGGCCGCTTCAACATCGCGGACATCCGCAATCAGAATATCCAGAAAATCCTCATAAGCCTTGGCGACGCCGGCGATGGAGACTGGCAGTCCTTGCGCCGCCATTAGCGCACCCGCCGGTCCCGACACTGCCGCGTCGTTAACAATCGGGCTGATGGCGGCGACGGTAGCGGAGGTTTGCCGCAACGCTTCCCGGATGTCGGCGACGGCGAGGATTGGGCCGATACTGGTGGCGGGATTGCTCGGAGCGAGAATCACGGCACTGGCCGACATGATGGAATCGACTACGCCGGGTGCAGGCTCGGCGTCGGTAGCTCCTGCGAAGCGAACCGATTTGACCGGGTCCTGATACCAGCGCTGCACAAAATACTCTTGAAAGCTGAGATCGCCGACCGGCGTGTCGATCCTGGTTTCGACTCGCGAGTTGCTCATCGGCAGGATCTGCGCCTGCACCGCCAACTTGCCGCAAATCGCCGTAGTAGCTTCGGTCAGCGTCTTGCCCTGCGCGAGATATTTCGACCGCAATAAATGAACGGCGAGGTCGCGGTCGCCAACATGGAACCAGATGGGCTCGGCTAGCTCTCCCATGGCCTGCAGGCAAAAGAATGTGTCACCCTTTACTCCCCAGCCGCGTTCCTTGCTGAGCAATCCGGCCATGGCATAGGTGATCGAATCCAGGTCGGGAGAGACGTACAGTCCCCACCACTCCAAATCGTCTCCCGTGTTCACAATGAACGTGAGTTGTTGCGCTGAGGCCACCTGCCGCAGGCCTTCTACGAACTTTGCGCCGCCAGTGCCGCCGGTGAGCACGACGATCATGCGGACCTCCGCGCGTAGCCTTCGCTATCGACCGCTGCTTTGACTTTTTCGGAAAGCACGCCGGGCTGTATGGTCAAGGCCGACACGAACTCAGGATAAACCGGCAACCGCTGACGCAAGAGATATCCTTTCGCTTCGGTCCGTAGTCTCAGTTGTTCCAGATGCGGCCACGGCTTTTCCGGATTGATGAAATCTGGCGTCAAGGGCGAGATTCCTCCCCAATCGTTAATACCCGCATCGAGCAACTCATCATAGTACGGTGCGGACAGATTGGGTGGTGCCTGAATGTTGACATCCGGCATAAGCAAGCGGGCGACCGCAATCGTTCGCATCATTTCACCCTGCGTAGGCTCCGGCCAGTCGCGCATGGGAATCTCGGGTTTGGCGCGAAAATTCTGAATGATTACTTCCTGAATATGCCCGTAGCGGCGATGTAGTTCGCGGATCGCGAGCAACGTGTCGACGCGATCCTCCGGAGTTTCGCCGATGCCTATGAGCAAGCCCGTAGTGAAGGGAACATTTTGTTTACCAGCTTCCTCGATGGTGTGGAGACGCTTGACCGGGACTTTATCGGGGGCATTGTCATGCGCTGCGCCGTGTGCCAGAAGCGAAACATTCGTGGTCTCGAGCATCAGGCCCATGCTGGGAGAAACTTTCGCCAGGCGCGCGATCCATTCCGCACTCAGCAGTCCCGGATTCGGATGCGGGAGCAAACTGGTTTCGCGGAGCACCAGTTCGCACATGGCCTCAAGATAATGCAGAGTGGATTTGTATCCCAGCCCGCGCAGGGTTTCGCGCATTTCAGGAAATGCGAGTTCGGGTTTATCGCCGAGGCTGAAAAGAGCCTCGGTGCATCCCATATTCTCGCCCGCGCGCACAACCGCCAGCACCTCGTCCGGAGTCATGGTGTGTGCGCCTGCCCGGCCCGGATCGCGGCGGAAGGTGCAATAGCCACAGTAATCGCGACAGAGGTTGGTGAGCGGAATAAAAACCTTGCGCGAATAGGTCACGACCCCCGGCTTGAAGCGCTGCCGGGCTTCCCTTGCAGCCGAAAGCAACGCCGGAAGTTCCTGGTCGGTACAGCGGACCAGTTGGCAAGCGCCCTCTCGCGAAAGGGGAACTCCGGAGCGCAGTTCGTCCGTATACGAATTAAGGTGCCGCCGTTCAGTCCAAGCTGTTTGGCCTACACTCACGCTCACGAAATCATACATTAGGTTTGCCTCGAAGGAGATGCTGTTCAACAAGAAAGCATCGTGAACATGCGAGACGTGATAAAACTTGAAAGGCACAGAACGCTTGCACGGACGGGACACGTAGAATTCCATCACCAGCGGGGACTCCAGTTTTCCATGAGCGTTACTCAGGCGGAATTCCGTAAGGCCATGGGCAGCTTTGCCACCGGGGTTACGGTCATCACTGTCGACTACGAGGGCGAGGTGCAGGGGATGACCGCCAACGCGTTCGCTTCGGTGTCGCTTGATCCATTGCTGGTGCTGGTGTGTGTCGATCATCGCGCGCGGACTCACGCTCACCTGCATGCCAGGAAGCGTTTCGGAGTGAATGTTCTGGCCGAGAACCAACGCGCCGTTTCCGAGTACTACGCTGATCCGAGTCCAGACCACCGCCAAGCCGAGCAGAAGGCCGGAGCCCGCTTTGATCGCACGAAACATGGTACCCCGGTCTTGCACGGAGCCCTGGCGTATCTGGAGTGCCGCTTGCATACCGCGCAGGATGCCGGCGACCATACGATTTTCATTGCGGAAGTAGAGGACGTGGTAGTACGGGAGGGAGATCCACTGCTGTATTTTCGAGGCGGGTATCGGAAGATCGGGGCGGAAGTTTAGGACGCGCGTAGGGAATTGAGCCGGCTTCCTCGCGGTGTTATTCCGATACCAGTAGTCGTGAGAGGAAGACGTTTGTTAAGCTTATTGGCCCAGCGTGCGCTTTGTTCCCTGAATCCGTTTCGCGAAAGATGATCGGGAAAGCCGCGGGTAAAAACAACTAGGGATAACAACTAAGGATAACGATGTATCCGCGAGCGTTTCACTATCACCGCGCTGGTTCTCTAAAGGAAGCGGCAACCATGCTTAGCCAGCTTGGTGACGATGCGAAGCTGCTGGCAGGCGGCCAGAGCCTTATTCCGCTGATGAAACTGCGTTTTGCCAATCCGGCTCATCTCGTGGACCTGAATTTTATTTCTGGCACGTCCTACATTAAGGATGACAATGACACTGTTCGCTTCGGTGCGCTGACCCGGCATGCGGAAATCGAGGCATCAGTTGCGGCCCGAAAGATTCCGATCCTCCACGACTGCGCTACCGGCATTGCGGATGTTCAGGTGCGGAATCGCGGCACGATTGGCGGTTCGCTCGCCGAGGCTGATCCCAGTGGTGATTGGGCGACGGTGCTTTTCACGCTTACTGCTGAAGTTCGCTGCCTGGGAACAGCCGGCGAGCGGACCGTGAGCCTGACAGACTTTATCAAAGACGCATACACTACGGCCCTGGCTCATGACGAATTAGTCAGCGAGGTGGTGGTGAAAATTCCACCTAAGGGAAGCGGCGGGACTTACCTGGCGTTCAAGCGTTCCGCGCCGGTCTATCCCACGGCGAGTGCTGCGGTGCAGCTCACGATGGACGGCGATGTTTGTCAGGATGCGGCGATCGCTCTCGGTTGTGTTGGACTGACCGCCATAAGAGCGAGGGATGCCGAAGCTGCGCTGAAAGGGCAGAAGCTTACCGAGAAGACAATCGCGCGCGCGGTGGAAGCATCTCGGGCCGTAGCCGATCCGCAATCCGATATGCGCGGTTCAGCCGATTACAAACGCACTCTCGTCGGTGCCCTGGTGAAGCGGGGAATTGAGATCGCGGTTCGCCGGGCCCGCGGCGAGCAGGTTGAGGTGGGCCACATTTATGCCTGACTGCTTTTATGTCTGACAGCATTGAAAACATTTCGATTCAGCTCAAAGTCAATGGCAAGTCGCACTCGCGGACGGTTGAGCCGCGCAAGCTGCTGGTCGAGTTGTTGCGGGAAGATCTCGATCTCACCGGGACGCACGTGGGCTGCGACACGACTTACTGCGGCGCATGTACGGTGCTGATGAATGGCGCAGCGGTGAAGTCATGCACCATATTTGCGGTACAGGCGGACGGCGCGGAAATTCTGACGGTTGAGGGTCTGGAAAAAGACGGTGAGCTTCATCCCATCCAAAAGGCTTTTGGCGATTGCTACGGACTGCAGTGCGGGTACTGCACGCCGGGGCTTATGCTGTCTGCCTTGCAACTGCTATCGCGAAACACGCAACCAACCGACAAAGAAATGCGCAAAGCGATCGCAGGCAACACCTGCCGCTGCACTGGATACCAGAATATTCTGAAAGCAATTCAAACCGCTGCGCAGAACATGAAAGGTGCTTGAAGCATGGCCATCAAGTTTGCCGGCGACTTTGAAGTCAAGCGCACGCCGGAAGAAGTTCATGACTTTCTCGTCGACCCGAACAAGTTCGCGGCGCTGCTGCCCGACTTTCAGGGTCTGTCGGTACAGGACGCGACTCATTTCACGGTGAAGGTTAACGTCGGCATCTCCTACATCAAGGGTGTTGCGGAAGTGAAAATGGAATTGGCCCAGGCCGAACGTCCGAAAGGCGCGCAATATAAGGGGCAAGGAAGCGTGGCCGGAGGTAATGTTGCGCTGACGGCGGGCTTTGATCTCTCGCCGCTCGACGGCGACGGCGGCACAAAAGTGGCTT
>Ga0209415_10004133_pt1 | contig 26696 bp, 21 predicted proteins | sample PeaSoiSIISIP2007_FD_187696 | JGI IMG/M metagenome (GOLD analysis project Ga0209415, IMG submission 187696) | Peat soil microbial communities from Weissenstadt, Germany - SII-SIP-2007 (SPAdes) (version 2) | ecosystem: Environmental > Terrestrial > Soil > Wetlands > Peat | place: Germany... | reverse complement strand
GTGTCGCCCGGCAGAAACGACCGGGCCGCGAGCTCCGTGGCGTACCGCGCGAGTCCTTCGTCCAGCCATCCCTCTTCCACGCCCTGGCCGGTTGGGCGATTGAGGACGTGCTGGGTGAAGTTGATCATGTGTTCGAGCTCGTGCGCGAACGTCGAACCCATCAACTCTTCCACCGTCGCGATCGAGTGGGCGCAACTGACCACACTGTCGGGGTCGGGGACGACGGAATAATACACCTCGCCGTTGTTGTACTCCTGGGAAAGGCCAGGGTAGACGTCGCCCGCAAAGAAGAACCCGGCGATGAAACCGTTTTGCTCGCAGTCGGTGCGCGTGACGAGCTCGTTCACGACCGGTGACATCAACGCGAGCACCACGCCATTGGTGTCGATATCGGACACGGCGCCAAACGTGTTGATGTCGATGGGGTAGATCTTTTGGTCGAGAATCTGGAGCAGCGAATCGAGCGTGGTGGCCGACATCCCAGCCGTCGGCCCTCCGAGCGGGCTCAACGTGTCGATATAGATCGCGACGTTGATGCCAACGGCTTCAGCCCGCGCCGACACGGTCTTAGTTGAGTCGCAGGCGAAGTCGGCACAAACATGGAATGACCGCAGGTTCCCGACGACCGGGGCCGCGTGCGCGGGTCCCGCCCGGAACGTGCCCCGCACCGTAGGCGGCGCATTCCAAGGTCGCGCGGGGCTGTGCAGGTACGCGTCGAACTTGGCCGCGTTGGACGGGCGCGGTGGTGGTACCCAGGCCCGCCGCTCCGGCATGTAGGAGGCCACGACGCCGGCAGGCGAGACGCCGGCCAGGACGAACGCCGAGGAATCCGTGGGAATGCCGGCTGCGGATTGGGCGATGACCAGGTACTCCGCCGAATCGGTGCTCGAGGCGTTTGCCGGGAAGCCGAAGCAGGAGCCATTGGCGTTGGGGTTGAGCGCGATATAACCCCCGGGGCTCAAGGCGGGAATCGAGAATGCCGTCTTCGGGCTGCAGTCGGCGGTCGATTGCGTGGAATTGCTGCAGCCGGCGACGAGCGCGCTCGTGAGGCCGATCGCGACCAGCGCTCGCGGACCCAAGCGCCGGGCGCGCCGTGGTGACACGTTGGAGGAGGCGATCTTCATGCTACCGGGTGAGGCGTGGCCTGCCAGTGGTGCATCCGATCTGCGGTATCGCGTTCGAGCCTCGTGTTTCGCATGCCCCGGCAAGCAACTTTCGCGACACTCGGCCCGGGACTTGGCCACGTCGCCGTCGTCGTTCGGCACCCAGCCCGTGCGGGGCGACCTCGATCCGGGTCGCGCCCAGGAAAAGGCCGGACGACCTGCCGAACCTCGTGACGACGAAAGTATCGAGGTGAGTTGGGAAGATTAACCGCTCCAGGGCGCAACGCAAGACCGTGCCGCGGCGAGGGATGACTCGCTTCGCCGCGTGGATTCGGTTGCCGACCGAGCACCCGTGGTCGCCTGCGCTGTTGCACGCTGAAGCGAACGGTGCACGTCCTTCTTCTGAAGAGGCACGTCGCTGTTCAGTGGACTGTCTGGGCCGCCCCGGCGCGTCGATCTGTGAGCGGTCGCGATCAATCAGGGGTAATAAGGTGAGAGTCGTGATCTTCGGGGTAATAAATGGGTAGTTTGGTAGTCTAATTCAGCTACGTGAGCGGGGTTCTTTCGCTTCTCGATAGGAGGCGCGGGAGTCCGATCTAGGGATATGTCTCCCTGCGGCAATTCGGAGGGGTTTGAGCGATGCGTTCTCGAGTTCTTTGGGTAGCAGTGGTCGCCGGCTTCATCGGGTGTGGGGAGTCCGATCTCCTCTCGAACGTCGCGAACACGCTCGGCGGGGGAGGGCCTTCGTCGGTAACGATCGTGGTCGGCGACAGTAACGCGGTGCCTGGGTTCAGGCCGAATTTCGATACGGTGGCCACGATCGACACCGTCGAGTGGTCCGTCCTGTCTGAGGATCTCGACGCGCCGTACAACATTACGTGGGACGGTGCCCCGCCCGGGGCGCAACTCCCGCCCAACTCGGGCGACCTGATGGGGGGAGCCATATACGACGCGCCAGCGTTGACGACGCCGGGCTATTACACCTACCACTGCACCCATCACAAGGGAATGAGTGGCACCCTGTACGTGCTGATGGCCGTGAACAACGCCAAGCAGAGAGATCAGACCCGGCGACCCTGACGTGTTCCTCGGGCTCCCCGCCTAGCGGGGAGGCCAAAGCCGTAGCCGCAGGGACTTGGAAAGAAGGAAGGGGCGGCCATCTTGCGCCGCCCCTCCAAGACCACTGGACCCGCGGGTCCGACCACTCAGCCCATGTGACCGGACGTGGCGTAGAAGTCGCGATACGCCACGATCGCGCGAAATACTCCCTGATCGATAAGGTGGGCGATGAAGACGGGCAGGTCGCCCGTCTTCGCCTTAATCACATCGGCGCCGTCCGGCGTGTCTGTGAGCTTCAAGCCGCGGTAGGTCCCGGTGAGGTTCGCTCCGAGCGCCTCGAGGACCCACGGCTTCGTCTCGGTCGTCGCCTTGGTGACGATCACCTGCCGCACGGTGCGGTCCATGCCGAAGCCCACCGCGACTTCAATCGGGCCGTGCGGCGTGTCCACCCGCACGAACTCGATGACGCCGACCTCTTTCCCGCTCTCCTTGCCGATATAGAAGGTCAGCTCGCCGTCGGGGGGGCTCCAGTTATCGGCGTCTTTCCCCAACTTGTCCCCGTCCGTCTTGCTCAAGTGGAGCTGGCGCATAAAGAACTGCTCGGCATCGGGCAATAGCTGCTTCACCGCGTCCGTCCGCTTCACGAGGACGACTGTCGGGGTGATATGGAGGAGCGTCGCGATCAGCGCGCTCGCGAGTACTTGCTTCATCGGGCCTCTCCTTGTTTTTCCGGCATCCACATTTGCCAGTACGCGACTACCGTAATGATGGTCATGTCGAATGCCATGATATAGCCGCCGAGTAGCACCAAGAACGCGAATTGGGGCGAGACGAGCTTTGTCAGCCACATCCCGCCGAAGTTGACCCACGGTGCCAAGAACAAGAGCGTGATGAGCACGAACGTGCTCTCCCGTTTCATCCGAAGCCCCAAGACGACGATCGACAGCGCGGCCGCGATGAGCGCATACATGGGCATGTGCACATGGGTGTCCTGCACAAGGAGTTTGCGGTCGACCGTGTACGCCTCGGCCCCCATCTCCTCCTCGCTCATCGCGTGTTCGGTGACAGTCGTGCTTTCGGGTTGCATCGTCATCGCCGCCATGTTCATCTCGGGCGACCCGTAAGTCACGGCCACCGGATGCGGGGTGAACCCGGCGTACAGGCCCACCATCCAGCTGCCGAACAGGTACGTCACGCCGAAGGTGGCAAGCAAGCACGTGACGAGCCACTTCACCCGGATGTCTGCATGTGGGAGATCGTAAAGCATGGTTCAGTGTCCCCTTTGGCTAGAACATGAAATTCACTTGGACGATCGCCTGAGTATCCTGCATTTCTACGCCGCCGGTGTTATTTGGGAAGAACGGCGCCGTCGAGTAGTTGACCCGAACGCCGGCCTTGACCCACAGTTGTGGCAGGTGGAACGTCGTGTGCTCGATATTTGTGATCATCCGGGCCTGCCCGGTCCCGATGAGGAACATCGGCCCGATCGTAACGGAACTCAGCACTTGTGACATGCCGGTCACCACGCCCTTCGTGTCGTCCAGATCCTCGTACCGAGCGGAGATACCCCAGTTCTGGGCAAACCGCCACACGGCCTCGAACTCCCCGCCCGCCCACCGATCCGGTGTCGACGTCCCGTTCGCCTGGTGACCGTCATCGAGCTCGAGCGCCAGGATCCAGGGTCCGGCCTCCCATGTGACATCGGCGAGGACAAGCGTGCGCTGGAACGCATCGGTCGAGTCGGCCTGGGGTCCGTAGATGCCAGTGAGGCCGATCGTCATCCCGTCCCAGGGGAGCCATTCCACCCGTAGGGACGCCGTTTTGCCGTTATTGATTGCCTGCTCGACGTCCCAGCCGTCGGAGACGGCGGCGACGAACTGCACGCTGCCGACCGGCGTGAAGCGCACGATGGCCCCCGTGAGCGCCGAGGGGCGCGCGTACTGGAAGATGAAGGAGGGGGTCGGAACGAAATCGAGCGGCGGGTCGTCCTGCTCCACGCCCCCTGGGGACGGCAGACGACCGAACTCGAAGCTCCAATTCGGCATCGTGTGCGGGGTCCAGATCAGGTAGAGGTGATCGATGTCGATACCCACCGAGCTCGTTACGCCCGGCGCCAGCGTCGTCGTCAGTTGTCCGTAGAAATAGGCGTCCGGACCTGCCTGTTCGTACAGATTGACCGAAATGATGTCAGCCGAGAAGCTGTTCGTCGGTCCCTGCGGCCCGAGGCGGTCGTAGTTCGCACTTGCGACCGCATAGCCGCCGATTTGGACGGACGGCGCGTCCTCGAGTGTCACAGGCACGTCTTGGGCGACCGCGACCTTGGCCATAAGCACCAGGAATACGGCGCAAAACGGCATACTACGCATGAGTCCCTCCCGAACGCTGTTGTAGGTTGAGACGTCTTGCAGTTTTTGAGACGCTGCGAGCTCAGCCTACGCGACGATCGGGGGGCGCGTCTGGGGTGCGAAGATCCAGGAGTGGAAAGAGAGGACTGGCGGGCGAGGCGCCCACCGTGCCGTCGGGTCAACGGTGACCGTCGGCAAAATGAGCATCGGCAGCGCGATCGACAAGGTTTGATCGAAGGCGCCTGTCATTTGGCCGCAGACGCACGGCCCCGGATGGTTCGGCATCGGAGCCGTCTGGCCGGACGCCATTTGCATCCCCGCGTGGTGACACACGAACGTGGCCCGCAGCAGTTCTGCGCTCGGGCCGGCCGCAAACCAAAGGCCCGCCACGACTAAGAGCAGCGCGCGAAACGCGGTATGTCGGGGATGCATTCGAGCCACATTACACCACCTAAAACGGGCTGTCAACGGAGCGATACCCCGAAGCTCCCGAAGCGGTGCGCCCAATCGTTAAGATCGGCCCTGACCTGCGCACTGCGAACGAATGGCGGCCTGGTCTATTTCCGGGCGGCGACCGTGCACGGGAAATCCGTCAACGGGCGATCGGCTAGCTCCTCGGCCGTCGCTTGACACACGGGGGGCGCGAGGCTACGGTGGGGGGGCTTTCAGCCCCTTTTCGCTACTCCCCTTCGCTCTCTAAACGGTCCGAGCTATGAACGTACGTATGGGTGTGGCCATCGCTGTCGCTGTGCTGCTGGCTGTGTGGGTGTACGTGGCCGAAATGTTCGGAATGCCCTGGTTCGTCGGCTTGATCGGGTGGGCGTGCTTTGTTGCCGCTGGTGGGAAGGTGAAGGGCTTGACGCAGGCCATCGCCGCCGGCGTCGCCGGCATGGCTTGGATTGCGGCGCTGTACTTGGCCATCATGGTCGCACATCAGGAGAGCTTGGAATGGCTGGCTGTTGCCGTGGCCGGTCTCGCGGTGGTCCTCGAAGCGAGAATATCTCTCCTCTCCTTCATTCCCGCCGGACTGTGCGGCATGGCGATGATCGGGGCGGGTGGGCCGATGGGCCTCATGGACGCTCCGAGCAACATGAAGCTCGGGCTCGCGTTCGTGATTGGAGCCGTTGTTGGCTTCATCGCGGACACGGCGGGCAACAAGCTCTCTAAGAAGTAGCCCGGCACGCTGGGGGGACGTCGCCAAACGATGGCAGTACAAGGCGTTGGCCGCCGCTCCGACCAGGTCACCGGTGAAAGCTGGCGGTGACCATCCAGTCGACCCGGGAGTCTAGACGCAGGGAGAACACCTGAGCCGTGGGTGCACGGTGTGGAAGGCGTGAAGAAGAAGCGGCAGTACCTGACAGCAGTCCGGAGCGGAAGGGTACAGCCCTTCGTCCGCGACTTGCGCAGTTGGTTGAGCGACCATTCACCGGAGGAACGATGTCAGAACCCAATTCGCCCCGCGTGTCGCTGCCCCGCGTCATGGTGGTGTTGGCGGGCGCGCTTCTCATGGGTGCCTCGTTGCACGCGCAGGCGCCGACCGCCGCCCAGATCGCCGAAGGCGACAGCCTCTTCAACACCCATCGCGTGGGTGCCTGTTGGGCGTGCCACGGCCACGCCGGGAAGGGCACCGACGTCGCGCCGCAGCTCGCGAACAACCCGAAGTGGCTGAACATCGATGGCAGCCTCGACGCCATCAAGGGAATCGTCACGAACGGCGTCCCCAAGCCGAAGAAGCACTCCGGCGCGATGCCCCCGATGGGTGGCGCGCAGCTGACCCAGGAGCAGATCGACGCATTGGCGGCCTACGTCTACTCGCTGAGCAAGCATTAACCCGTAGGTCCAGGGCAGTCCGGGAGAACCGGACATTCGCCGCAACTGGAGATCGTGGGGGTGCGAATCGTGAACGATTCGCACCCCTTTTTGCGTTCGGTCCTGCGGGATCGTGGTCCGGGAGCGCCCAGAGCCTATTAGTCCGCGGATCGTGGGGCCCGGCTTCGACCCAAGCTCCAAGCGAGGAGCGCTCCGGCGGCCATCAGCGCCGCCATGATCGAGAGCGCTCCACCGAAGCTCTCCGTCTGATCGTGGATCACGCCGATTGCGTACGGACCGACAAAGCCCGCGAGGTTGCCGACCGCGTTGATCGCGGCGATCGCACCCGCTTGCGCGGGCCCGGAGAAGAGCCCCGCCGGGATGCTCCAGAAAGGACCGAAGGCCCCTGAGAACCCGACGGCGGCGACGGTGAGGGACGCCGTGGCGAGCATGGGAGAGTCTCGCACCACAGCAGCTAAAGCGAATCCGGTCGCGCTTCCGAGCAGGGGTAGCGCCACGTGCCGATACCGTTCCCCGCGACGGTCCGAGTGCGCGGCGACGGCGACCATCCCGAGCATCGATGCAATGGCCGGAGCGACGCTCAGCAGGCCGACCGTGAGATCCGACATACCCGATGAGCCCTTGATCACTTGGGGGAGCCAGAGGCTCTGGCCGTAGAGCCCAAAGACGATGAAAAAGTATAAGAGGCCCAGGCGCCACACGACGGGGGCTCGCAGAGCGTCCCACACCGTACTTCGGTCTAGCGCCACCACACCGCGCTCACTCGAGAGGCGGTCGAGCAGCAGGGCGCGCGCGTCCGGCGCGAGCCATCGAGCCTCCGCGGGGCCGTCCGTGAGAAACCGCAGAGCGACGACGCCGAGCACGACCGAGGGCAGGCCTTCCAAGAGGAAGAGCCATTGCCACCCGGCGAGGCCGCCCACGCCGCGCAAGCCGAGGAGCGCTCCCGAAACCGGGCCGCCAATGACGCCCGCCGCCGGGACCGCGGTCATGAAGCTTGCAACCACGCGCGCCCGCGCGCGGGCCGGAACCCAGTTCGAGAGGTACAGAATAGTCCCAGGGAAGAAACCCGCTTCGACCGTTCCCAGCAGGAATCGAAGCGCAAAAAAGCTGCGAGCGCCCCGCACGAACATCATCGACACCGCGATCACCCCCCAGCCCATCATGAGGGCGCCGATCCAGCGCCGCGCGCCCACGCGGAGGAGCAGGAGGTTGCTCGGGACCTGGAGAAGGCAGTACCCGAGAAAGAAGATCCCCGCACCCGCTCCATACCCGGTTGCGGAGAGGCCCAAGTCACGATTCATCTGCAGCGCGGCGAAGCTCACGTTCACGCGGTCGAGATAATTCGCGATGTAGAGGGCAAAGAGGAACGGCACGAGACGGCGCGTCACGCGGCGCACGGTGGCGCGCTCGAGGGCGTCAGGCTCGGGAATGCTAAGGGGTCCGAGGGAGTCCATGTTGGCCTAGTCTGCACCGCTGCGGAGGGCGGGGCTAGATTGGGCCCCGTGCGCGCGTTGCACGGGGTTGAGCGAGACGGCCGGATCGTGGCCTCTCTGGACGACATTTCAGCGCCCGTTCCAGCGGCCGGCGAGGTCCTCCTTGAGGTCGCCGCGTCGGGCGTCAACCGCGCCGACCTGTTGCAGATAGCCGGTCAGTATCCGTCACCTGCTGGCGAGCCGCCGGGCTTGGGCCTCGAAGCGGCCGGAACACTCCCCTCAGGCGCCCGGGTCTGCGCGCTCGTCGCCGGTGGGGCGCACGCGGAGTTCGCCGCTGTGCCCGAAGGCCAGCTCATCCCGCTCCCAGCCAGCATGGACTTCCCGACGGGCGCCGCGATCCCCGAAGCGTTCCTCACGGCATTCCTGAACCTCGCCGTCGAGGGTGGTCTTGAACCCGGGCACACGGTGCTGGTGCACGCAGGCGCCTCAGGCGTTGGGCTCGCCGCGATCCAGGTCGCGAAGTACTTGGGCGCTCGCGTCGCCGCGACCACCCGCACGCGCGCGAAGCTCGAAGCAATGGAGGCGGCGGGGGCTGATCTCGTGCTCCAGTCGCGGGGCGGGGAGTTCGCGCAAGCAATCGAGGCACGATGGGGGAGAGACGCCGTGCACGTCGTGCTCGACCCCGTCGGACAGGCCACGGTCGCGGGTGACTTGGCGGTTCTGGCGCCTCGCGGACGCGTCATCATGCTTTCCGCGATGAGCGGCGGCGCAGCGACGCTCGATTTGGGCATTGTGCTCCGCAAGCGGGCCGAGATTCGCGGGTCGACACTTCGCGCACGACCGCGGTCCGAGAAGGCCGCGCTCGTGGCGCGCTTTCGACGAGAGCTCTTGCCGGGGTTCGAGGCGGGCAGTCTGCGCGCGAACGTGGACGCGGTCGTACCTGCGGCGCAGGCAGCAGAGGCGTTCGAGCGGATGCGAGCCGATGCGAACACCGGCAAACTGGTGCTCCGCTGGAGAGAGCGTTGACGGGACATGGTCCAGCGCCCTTGCCCTCGCCCCGAGGCACGCGCAGACTCACACACTTTTCGATTGGGGGTGCCATGAGACTTCTCTCGATAATCGGGCTCGGGTGCGCGGCGGCGTTGATCGCTGCTCTGCCCCTTGAGGCGCAGAGCCCCGTCGCGGATGCGCTCCGGGCCGCAACCGGCCGGGCAGCGAGGAACCTGCCGGCCGCGGCTGACGAGATGCCGGCGGACAAGTTCGGCTTCAAGCCGACTGCGGCCCAGATGACGTTCGGGGAGCTCGTGCTCCACGTCGCCGGTTCGAATGCGAGGCTGTGCAGTTGGATCTCTGGTATACAGGCACCCGACCTGCCGGCGCTCGCTCCGACCGATCCCAAGGACAAGCTCCTTGCGCGTCTCGGAGAGACCTTCACGTATTGCACGAGCGCGCTCGCGGCGCTCGACGACTCGAAGCTCGCCGACAGCGTGCCGTTCTTCGGCGGCCGCAAGGTCACACGCGCGGCGGCCATGCTCGCGCTGGCCGGGGACTGGGCGGACCACTACAGTCAGGCAGCGATCTACCTGCGGCTGAATGGATTGCTCCCGCCGACCGCACGCCGTGACGGGATGTAGGCAACGCAGCTAAATGCGCGTCCTTCACCGGGCGGCCGTCGCGGGCATCGTCGCGGGGGGCTGTGCCGTACCGACCTCGGGTCGGGTCGCGCTAGATCGGGCGAGCCAAAGCGCCGCCTGGGCGCCTGCTCACCCGGCGGGTTCAGGCGTTCGGGTTGCCGCGGAGAGTCTCTTGCCCGGCATGCCGCCACTGCTCGATCCGAACAACGTGTATGCCGCCGCCGCGGCGAACCGCTTGAGCCCGACCGCCGCGCGAGCGCTCGCGCGCGTGTACGTGCCCAACGGCATCGACGGCACCGTGACGGTCATCGATCCCACGACCTACGAGGTGGTGCAGACGTTCCCGACGGGCGCCGTGCCCCAGCACGTGGTGCCGGCCTACGATCTCGGGACCCTGTGGGTCGCGAACCAGGGCGGAAGCACCCTCACGCCGATCGACCCGGCGACCGGTCTGCCGGGGCCTCAAATCGCCGTGGACGACCCCTACAACCTGTATTTCACGCCGGACGGCGCCCTCGCCATCGTGGTCGCGGAGGGGCGAAACCGGTTGGACTTTCGCGACCCCCATACGTTCGCCCTGCGGGACTCCCTGCAGGTCGCCTGTCGCGGCGTCGACCACATGGACTTCACCGCCGATGGGCGATTCGCCGTGGCGAGCTGCGAGTTCTCAGGTCAGCTGCTCAAACTCGATGTGGCCGCGCGTCGGATTGTAGGCTACCTCGCGCTTCCCGCGACGACGGTGGGGCATGCGATGCCTCAGGACGTGCGCTGTGCGCCGGATGGGCGCGTCTTCTATGTGGCCGACATGACGGGGGACGGAGTCCACGTGATCGATCCCGGCACCTTTCGCCGGATCGGCTTCGTGCCGACGGGGACCGGGGCGCACGGTCTGTATCCGAGCCGGGACGCGAGTCACCTCTACGTGACGAACCGGGGTTCACACACGGCGAGCGGCGGCCCGCACGGGCCCGGCTCAGTGAGCGTGCTCGCCTTCGCCAGCCGCTCGGTCGTGGCTACCTGGCCCCTACCCGGGGGCGGAAGCCCCGACATGGGGAACGTGACCGCAGACGGTCGCGAGCTTTGGGTGTCTGGGCGGTTTGATTCGGAGGTCTACGTCTTCGACACGGGCAGCGGCCAGCTCACGCACCGCATCGCTGTGGGCCGCGGGCCGCACGGATTGACGGTTTGGCCCCAACCGGGCCGGTATTCGCTCGGACACACGGGGAACATGCGATGAGCGGGCTTAGGCCCCGCGGCGCGAGGAGGGGCTGATGGCGATGGCGGGGAAGCTCGTGTTCGTGACCGGCGCGAGCTCCGGGATCGGAGCCGCGTGCGCGCGGCGCTTTGCCGCCCAGAGCGCGCGCTTAGCGCTGTGGGCGCGCCGGGTCGAACGCCTCGAGCAGCTCGCGGCGGATCTTCGCGCGTCGCATGGTGTGTCGGTGAACGTCGCTCAGGTGGACGTTCGCGATCGGGAAGGCGTGCTGCGAGAGGCCGACTTGCTGATCCACGGTGCCGGAGTGCCGGACGTGCTCTTGAACAACGCCGGTCTCGCGAGCGGCTTGGCGAAGCTGCAGGAAGGCGATTTCGCCGACTGGGACCGGATGATCGACACCAACATCAAGGGCCTGCTGAACGTGACGCGGGCCGTCCTGCCTCACATGGTCGCGCGGCGGACCGGGCACGTCGTGAACATCGGCAGCACCGCCGGCCACCAGGTCTATCCGGGCGGAAACGTCTACAACGCGACCAAGTTCGCGGTGCGCGCCTTGAGCGAAGGGATGAACCTGGACGTCGCGGGTACGGCGATCCGGGTGTCCAGTGTGGACCCCGGGTTCGTCGAAACCGAGTTCTCGGAGGTGCGCTTCCACGGCGACCGCGAGCGTGCTCGCGCGGTATACCAGGGGTTTCGACCCCTGAGCGCGGACGACGTGGCTGATGTCGTGTCCTACGTCGTCAACCTGCCCGCCCACGTCAACGTGATCGATCTCGTTCTCGCCCCGACCGCCCAACGCAACATCTACGTCGTGGACCGCGCGCCGGCCGATCCGTGACACCTCAGCCGAGCAGGAGCAGGGTGTCGTACAGTGCGTGCGTCCAGGCCGTGATCCCGAAGCCCCGGAGCACGTAGAGCGCGCTGAAGAACACCCCGGCGATCATCCGGAAAACAAAGGAATAGAGCGACAGGCGGTCTCCGTAGGGTCCGATGTAGTGCACCGCCGAGAATGCGAGCGCTCCGGCGAGCACGCCGAACGTCGCGGCGCCCTCCTCGGTCCAACCCAGTAACGCTCGCGCACCGCCCGCGAGCGCCGTCACGAGGATCACCCGGAACAGCAATTCCTCGTAGAGCCCCGCGCCTAGGGAGAGCATGAGGCGAGATGGCCATCCGAGCGCCGTGATGGGGTAGGCCCCAATGAGCATCGGCGGTCCAACTACGCGTGACGTCAGGGCGCCGACCACAACCCCGAACAAGAGGGCGAGCCCAACGGCCTCGGCTCCCATACAGAGGAAGATCGCAGCCGAGAGATGGCGGCCGTGCGCCCGCATGTCCCGCGCGACGAGCCACAGTCCAACAGCCGTCACACAGCACAGAAACGCGATCGGCCCCCAGCGCCCGGCAACCGCGACGAACAGAGTCTGGAGCATGACGTCCGCGCCGTTGCGGAGTGCATGGCTTGCCCCGCCCGACGTGAAGGCCGCGAGCAGCTGATAGCCGACGAGGAGGGGGAGCGCGAATACGAGGCTATAGCGCGGGGCGCGGCTCAGCCGCCAATAGCCCTTGAGCCCGGTGGCCACGTGAGCGGGAGACTGCTGGGCTAGCGGGAAACGAGGCGGCGCGCGCGCGACCGCGCGGCCGGTCCACCCGTGCGACTGGGCTCGTTGCTCACTCGGGCGGCTCGCCTCGCCGCAAGCGATCGAGCGCTTTCGCCACGGCGCTACGGGTGTCCGGGTAGCGGAGGTAGGGCTCGACCGCCTCGAGGCGTGCCACGGCCAAGTCCGGACGCACGGAGAATTGGAATGCCTGCACGACCCAGCGGCGCACGTAGGACCGCGCGTCGTTCAGGTGATTACTCAAGGAATCAAGCGCGCGGCCATAGCCCGCATTGGCGAGCGCGGCGAGGGCGAAGGCCGGGGAGCGGAAATCCCCGAGCTTGGCCGCGACGGGATCGACGAAGCTCGTGTCGGCCGACCGCACAATCGCTCGCAGGGCAGTCGTGCGAATGACCTCCTCATAGGAGGGCGTCTCCAGTGCCTCGCGGATTACGGCTCGCCGGCCCGCGCTGTCGGCGGTGGTGAGCGCGCCGACGGCGGCCGCGCGAACCTGATAGCTCGAATCACTCGAGATCGCCGCGCGGGCCAGCGCCGCGGCTCGCTCGCCTCCCAGTTCTCCCAACGCCTCCATCGCTGCCCGGCGCACGGTAGCCGAGGTGTCGCGGGCGACGGTCTCGAGTGCAGGAACGGCGCGCTCGGGCGCCACGGCCGCGAGGGCCTCAGCCGCCTCGGCTCGCGTGAGATTGTAATCGGCTTGGGTCGCGGCACGGACGAGGGCCGCCACCGCGACGGAATCCGTGCTTCGCGCCGTGAGCTGTTTGATCACCCAGGACTGGTTCCAGAGGTCGTGATCGCGCTCGAGCTGGGTCGCGAGCCAGGTGGTCGGCTCCTCAAACGTGAGCGTCTTGAGGATCGTGTTGCCGTCGTCGAAGATCACCATCGTCGGGGCGCTCGGGAGGTGGTCGACGGTGATCGTTTGCTCCCTCATCGTGAGCTCCACGCGTTGGGTCACGTCGCCGCTAGAGGTCCCGACGCGGATCGTGACCGGCATGCGGAATGCTGTGGGCGTGGTGTAGGTCAGCCCGGTCGAGTCGGCATGCGCCGTGTCCACCTGCGTCTGCCGCACCGTGAGAGTCAGCGTGCCGGGGGTGCTGTCGTAGGCTGCGCTGACCGAGAATTCGGGGAAGCCCGCCTGATAGACCCACTCGTCCCAGAACCACGACAGGTTCTCACCCGTCGCCTCGAGTACCGCCTGGCGAAGGTCGTCGGACGTTGCCGAGCCCAGCGCGTGCCGCGTGAGGTAGGTGTGCAGCGATGCCCAGAACCGCTCGGGGCCGAGGTAGCGCTCGAGCATCCGCAAGACCAGCGCCCCCTTGGGGTAGATGTTGTTCGATCCCAGCGACGCGAGGGGCATGCGGCGGCGCGCGTCAATGCGAAGAAAGTCGGTGTACTCGTCGAGATAGTAGTCGTCTTCGGCCGCGGGACCGAGCCGCGCGCGCCAATACTGGCCGGGCATGAACTCGGCGAATCCTTCGTTGAGCCAGAAGTTCGCCCAGTTCTCGGTCGTCGTATAGTCGCCGAACCACTGATGGGCAAGCTCATGCGGGATCAAGATCCACGAATACCACGGACGGTCGCGGTAAGCCCGCTCGTCGGGCAGGTCGTCGATGAGCGTGGTCGCGCTCACGTTCTCCATGCCGCCGAAGAAATCCGCGACCGTGGTCTCCGCGTACTTGGCCCAGGGGTAGGGGAGCCCCGTGAGGTGCGAGTACACGTCGATCATGTCCGGCGTCCGGCCGAACAGCCGGCGGGCGAGCGCGCTGTCTTCGTGGTACACGTAGTAATCGACCGGTACCCCGTGCCATGCGTCATGGATTCGGGCGAGCGGGGCGACAATGATGGACACCAGGTAGGTGGCGGTCGGCAGGTCCTGGCGCCACGTCACGGTGTGCGTGCCGCCTGCGTTCGGGCGATCGCTCACGAGTGCCCCGTTCGAGACCACGGTGTACGGCGCGGGAACGGTCGCCACGAGCTCCCAGCTCATCTTGTCGTTCGGGAAGTCGTACGTCGGAAACCAGTAGTGATTATTCATGTCTTCACCCTGGCTCCAAATCTGCTGCGGGCGGTGCGCACGGCCCTCGGGCGTGATGAACGTCAATCCCTGACCGTTATCGACCCGGCCGTGATAGGTGATCGTGAACCGTGTCGTGTCGCCGAACCCGACCGGATGCTCGGGGAAAATGACGAGCGTGTCGCGTAGCGTCGAATACCGCAGGCTCGTGCCCGAGGGAGTCGTGATACTCGTGATCGCGAGCTCATGCCCGGCATCGAGGATGATCGAGTCGAGGCCCGGTCTCAGCGCCACCATGGTCGTCGCCACACGGCCCTCGAACGTCGTCGAGTCCCAGTTGAAGTCCCAGACCTCGATCCGCTGGTGGACCAGATGGTAGTTGTGGGACCGGGTGTATCGGTCGTTCGCCATGCGGGCTTCGTTCGATTGCCCGCTCAGCGCGACTGGCAGAGCGATCAAGGCGAGAAACGTGAATGCGAGGCGCATCGAGAGCTCAAGGCTTGAGTGCGGGGAATCTACACCGGGCTTGAGAAGTGCCGGAATGCACTCGGCCGTTCCCCCGAGCTCAGAGCGTGCGACGGAAGCGGAGTCCGATGGATTGGTAGCGGTAGGCTTCGCTTGGGAGCCCGGTCGTGCTCGTCGCGGCCGCACTGTTCGTGATCACCGCCACGAGCCCGATCTCGTTATCGGATCCCCACTCACGCGAGAGGGTGAGCCCAAAGTGCCATTCGCCTTGTTCCGCCGCGCCGCTGACGACCTGCTGCGCCCCGACACCGGCGTCCGCGCGAAGGCTCCACCCCCCAGGTTGTGCGGTGCCCACCAATCGGCCCTCGACCACCGTAAACCGATCCGGCGCGAAATAGCCGTCATCGTAGTCCGTGCGGTAGGAGAGGACCTGCACCGCAGGCCCGACTTGGACACCGTGAACCACCCGGACGAGCGCCGCCGCGGTACCGGACAGGCGGCGGTTGCCATCCGTGAGCCACGTCCCGCCTGCCGTGCCGGAGACAGACCAGGAGGGTGACGGTGAATACTCGAGGCTCAGGTCAACGCCGTCCGTGACCAGGCCACGAGCGATGAGTAGGGCGGTCTCGTCGAACGGCGCGTGCGCGTATTCGACGCTCGCATTGCCGTCGTGGGCCAGGCGAACGTCGACCCCGAGTTCGCCGGTGGGTAGCGTGGCCACCGGACCGGGGCTCGGATTGAGCTGCCGCCCACCAAGGCCTGCTCGCAGGACGGTGCTTTGCCCGAGCGGCGCGCTCACCGAAGCATCCGCTCCGTAGCTCGCGCCCGCAGTCGCTCCCAGGGTGGCGCGATGCCACAGCCCGGTCAGCGCGGCGTGCCAGTCTGCGCCAAGCGGCGCGGTGTACGTCGCCTCCTCGCTCCATCCATCGTTGTTCTCGCTGTCCCCTCCGCCGTCGGTCGCCGTTTCGAAGGTTGGACGCAGCGCGGCGTGCGCGTCGCGGTCGAGCTTGACGGCGGTCGAATCCGCGGGCGCGAGGTGCCGCGCCCGGGCGGCGTACGGAGCGGCGAGGCCCGGCCGGCCTCGCCAGTAGAGCGTTTGGGCGAGGCCAACCAAGAGTTCCGCGTCATCCGGGTGCTTGTCGAGCGCCGCGCGCCATAGTCGCTCCGCGCGGCCTAGGTCGCCTCCCCAGGCTACCGCGCGGGCCTGACCCGCAAGGGCGTCGGCGCGGTCCGGCGAGCGCGCGATGACGGAGTCGTACAACGCGTTGCACGCGGCCACCTTTCCGGCCCACCCCAGGACGGCGGCTTCGGACACCATGATGTCTTCGTCTGAGGGGTCGAGCCGGCGTGCCCGTGCGAAGCGCTCGAGCGAGCGGCTGAACTGGCCGTCCCAGCCGTCCAGGACGGCCAGGCGGTAGAGAGCGGTGACGTTGAGGGAATCGCCCGCAAGGACCTGCTCAAACCCGGCGCGGGCCGCGGCGCGATCGCCCCGCCGGAAGGCGTCTTCGGCGGCTGGGAGCTGTGCGCCAAGCCGCCCTGCCGCGACCAACGTTGCGACCCCGAGCAGGCGCGCCGGAGCGACTAACCACGACGAACGCATGCTCCGCCGCACGGTCTTCTCTTGGCTGATAGGAACCGTCCCTCGAGAGAGACGCGGGCAAACGACGAAGTCGATAGTCGCGGGCCCGCCCGACGGGTCACACATATATGAAGCGGCGGAGCAGGGTGCAATGCGCGGGTTTGGGACTTGGCTCGATGAGCCTCGGGTTCGCAGATTCCCTTCCATGTCCAACGCCGCGGCGCGCGCCGAGTCTACCTGTGAGGCCCGAAGCCTCGAGAAGAGCGACGAGACCCCCCTCGCCGGCAAGCGAGTCAGCGGGGGTCGCCGCCTGCGGGCAGCCTGCTTCGCCGTGCTCGTGATGTCCGTCGCTGTCGCGGCCCGCCTCGCGGGGCAGGGGCCCGGAGTTGACGCGGACCTTGAGCATCGAGCACGGGCGGCGGTGCAGTGGCTCGAGCAGCAAGTAACTCCCAACCGCGTCGTCCCAGATCCCGACGCGACCCGACGCGGCCTGCTCGTCAGCTACGCATTCACGCCCCGCCAGTTCCCGAGTGGCTACCATCGGTCGGCCACCTACGACAATGCTGTGGCGGCGCTCGCCTTCCTCCTGTCGGGGAACCGGGAGCGCGCGGCCGTCACCCTTGACGGCCTCGCTCGTCTCGTGCGGCCCGATGGGAGCCTCTGGTTCAACTACAACACGGCCGATAGCTGGCCCACCGAGGCGGATCATGAGAGCGCGCTCGTCCGAGCCGGCAGCGTGGCGTGGGTGGGCTACGCCCTGATCTTTTACCTCGCTCACGTGCCGCTACAGTCTGCTGACCCCGGGGACGCCCGGGAACGGGCCGCGTTCCTGGCCGCGGCTCGCCGGCTAGGGACGTATCTCGCCTCCTTACAGGTAAACGAGCCGGGCGACGCTCGCGACGGTCTGCTCCACCTGGGCTATGGGTCGATCGCCCTGACATATGACTCCGTGGCGAAGAACGTCGTCGAGCACTACGACGACCGACCCGCACTGGGCATCAGCACGGAGAACAACATCATCGCATGGTTCTTTCTCAGGCGGTTGAGCCTTGTCACTGGCGACACGCTCTTCGCGCGTGTGGCAGGTCGAATCGAACGCTCGCTCCGCACCGTCGCCTGGAATGCTCGGCTCGGGCAGTTCAATCAGGGATTTGGCCCGACAGGAGTTCCGGACTCGAACAAGGCTTTGGACTGCGCCGCTCTCGGTGCGCTGTTTCTTGAAGCCCACGGGGACTCGGTCGCGTCGCGGCGCGCCCTTGCGGCGGCGGAGCGGTTTTATCGCAGTCGAGACGGCACCACGAGTGGGTATCGGCCGTACGGGGATCGCCCGATCTACGAGGACCGGGCGGTCAGCGCGTTCTTCTTTCCCGGCCGGTCGGGGCTCACGTGGCAGGAACTCCCGGTGGTGTGGTCAGAGGGGTCGCTGCAGGTCGCCCTGGCCTATCTGCGCGCGGGACGGCGCGAGCTCGCGCGTCGAATCGTGGAAGACTTGGGCGCGCTGCAGGCCCCGGATGGGGGCGTCCGATATGCCTCGACCGAGGTCCCTTATGAGATGGCGAAGGTCCCGAGTGTCGCCGGGTCGGCGTGGTTAGTCATGATGGCCGCAGCGATTCGGGGGGACACGATGGCACTGGACATTTTGCGATGAACACTACGAGTGCGTTCCTCCTGTTCGCGGCCCTCGGCCACCCGGGTGCGAATGACAAGTTGCGAGCGCCGCCCCCGACCTGGGGCGTCGCGGTGCTCGAGGCGGGAACGAGTCCGGACGCCGCACAGGAACAGCTCGCGGTGCGGGACGCCCTGGAGCTCGTGGGCGTTCCATTCTTCGCTACACGGAGTGTCGCGGAGGCGACCCGCCGGCCCCTGGTGCTGATCAGCGGGGTCCTCACGAACACCGACTTTTCGGCGGCTGAGCGAGAAGCGCTATACCGCTACGTGGAGCGGGGCGGCGTTCTGCTGGGCACTGAAGTCCAGGGCAACACGTTCTTTCCCCTCTTTGGGCTCACGGGAGCGACCGCGAGCCGCACGAACTTCCAGGTCAATTTCACGGCCGTCGCCGATGCCGCGCTGCGGTATGTGAACCGGGCCGAGGAGCGAACGATCTCGCTCGGCGACCCGAAGCTCTATTCCGAGACGATCTGGTCGACGGAATACGCCGTCTCGTGGGGCACCCAGGTGCTCGCGACCTACGGGAACGGAGCAGCCGCGTTCACGCTCAACCCGTATGGCCGGGGGCTGGCTTACGCCCTGGGCTTGGGGTTCAAAGAGACGAGCCTGATTCCTGAGCTCGCGCGCAGCTACGAAGCGGCCCGCCGCTGGATCAATTGGTTCGAGCCCTCAGGCGATGTGTTTCGCCTGATCCTCAGAGCTCTGTACGAATCCACCGTCCATCCCTTCGTGCTGGTGCACACTGTGCCCGACGGCAAACGGACGGGTCTTTGCCTTTCGCACGACGTCGATGCGCGGGAGTCGTTTCGCAACTCGGTGGTGTTCGCGACGATGGAGGCGAGTCTTGGCGTGCACAGCACGTTCTTCGTGACCACCAAGTACTTCACCGACTCGACCGACATCGGGTACTACACCCCGGACCGCGTGGCCTGGATCCGCCAGGCCCTCGCGCTCGGGGCGGAGATCGGCTCGCATTCGGTGAGCCATTCGGAAGGGTTCGAGCGGTTCCCGGTCGGCTCCCCCCAGGTCACTCGGCAGGTGTACGACTCGTCACACCCGACCGTGTTCGGCGAGGTCCGCGTGAGCAAGGAGCTGCTCCAGCGCGACTTGGGGACTGAGATCGAAGGCTTTCGCTCGGGCTATCTCCTCTACCCAAACGATCTGGAGAGTGTCCTCGAGCAGTCGAACTACCTGTTCGACTCGAGCGTCTCGGCCCAGTGGGTGCTCACGAACTTTCCGTTCTTCGGCTTTCGGCACCGCTCGATCGGGAGCGAGCACAGCAGGATTGTCGAGGTCCCGGTCACCCTCGACGACTCGCGCGGCGAGCAGGAGATTCGAAACTTCCTGACCGCGGAAACGCAGGAACAGGCCTTCCAGACGTGGATGGACGTGATTCATGCCAACGCCAAGAACGGCGCCCTTTCCTGCTTGTTGATTCACCCCACCGACACGACCTACAAGCTCGCTACCGAGCGGCGCCTGATCGAAGCCGTCCAGGGGCCCACTGCCTGGATCGGCACGGTCGGGGCGCTCGCTCGCTTCTGGCGCGATCGAGCGCGCCTGCATCCCACGCTTGTATCGCGGCGGGGCTCGCCCGTCATCGTCCTCGAAGGAATGACCAGCGAGGTACCCGTTGGGCAGGCACTGGTCGTCGAAGGACTCAGCGCGCCTCCCCGCGTGGTGACGGCCGACGGGAAGGAGGTGTTGGTCAGGCCCCAAGTGGCGGGTGACCGGACGCTCTTAGTGTTTCCTTAGCTGACTGGGAACTGGGCGGCCACGGAAGTGGCACCACGGCGGGCTGGGATATCCGCTGGATCTCGTTGCTGGCTATGGCATTCGCGAGCCCCGAACCCAATGTTGTACCATGTTCGGCACGATGCTGGCGGCGGGGCGCCCGACGTTCGCACGCCGCGTCCGTATCTGGGCCGCCTGTCGTAACCGAGATCCGCGGTGACGAGTCGCCATCTCCTCGCGATTGTAGCGCTCGGACAGGCCGTCCTGTTCACCGCCCTCATCATTCTTATCACCCTGAACCGGTGGTTTCGGCTCCGTCGCAGTGCCGAGCAGCGACCCCACAAGGTCGCCCTCGACCATGCGATGGCGCGCTGGGCGACTGGGCAGATTCCTGTCGGGACGGTGGTGTCCGGGTTGGGGCAGCTGCCGACGCCGCTCATCGTCGATGAGCTCGTGACGTGGTCCACGAAGGTTTCGGAGGACCGCTGGCGGGAGCTTACGAGCGCGCTGCAGCACCCGTGGTGGGCCAAAATCATCCGGTCCAACAGCAGTTCCGCGCGCTGGTGGAAACGCCTCGAGACCGCGCGCTTCTTGTCGGTGGTCGCGATGCCCGCCGACACGGCCCGGGTGCTACGCTTGCTGCGGGACCATCACCCCGCTGTCCATATTGCGGCCGCGGCGACGCTCGAGCGGGTCGACAACACCGCGCTCGCTACGGCCGCGCTGGAACGGTTGCCCACACTCGCCCCCACGGTAAGCGCCTACTACGCCGGCATGCTCGTCCGCTCCCGTCCCTTCGTGGTGCAGCAGCTGCTCAAGCTCCTCGGGCGCACGAACGACCCCGCGCTGCCGCGATTCGCTGAGTTTGCCGCGCGCCTAAAAGAACCGGCGCTGCGCGGGCCGCTCACGGCGCTCGGCTCCCACCCTGACGGCGAGGTGCGCACACAGGTCGCGCGGGCCCTCGGGGGCTACCGCCACCCGGAGTCGTTCCCGGCGCTCGCCACGCTTGCCGCCGACAGCGCCTGGCCCGTGCGTGCCCAGGCCGTCCGGTCGCTCGGCATCCTTGCCGACCCATCCTCCCTCCCGATCGTGCGAGTGGCACTGCGGGACGCGGAATGGTGGGTCCGGTTGCGCGCGGCCCTTGCGCTCACGCGGTTCGGGTCAGCTGGCCGGAATGCGCTGCTCGAGGCGGACATCGGGCCGTCCGCGAACGCTCGGCAGATGGCGCACCTCATCCTTGGGTTTTCAGCGGACGCCCTCACGGAGTTCGCCGCCTGAACCACCTCGTCCACGCGGCGGACTTCTGGATCCTGATCTATTTCGTCGCGTTGAATTCGTTCTACGCACTCCTCCTGGTGCTGTCGATCCCCGAGATCTGGACGCACACCCGACTCGCCGAGGACCACGATTTCCAGCGGCTGCTGCGAAGCGAAGCCCTGCCGCCCATCACCATCCTCGTGCCCGCGTACAACGAACAGGCCACGATCACAACGAGCATCACGGCGGCGCTCGCACTCGAGTACCGGCACTACGAGGTGGTGGTCGTGAACGACGGATCTCGTGACGAGACCATCGACGTCCTGCGACACGCCTTCGAGCTCTACGAGATTCCCCGCACGTACCCCGAGCAGATCAAGACGAACTCTCTTCGAGCGCTCTACCGATCACGCACCGAGCCCCGGCTGCTGGTCATCGACAAGGACAACGGTGGCAAGGCCGACGCGCTGAACGCGGCGTTGAACGCGAGCCGCTTCCCCCTCGTTATCGCGGTGGACGCGGACACGCTGATCGAGCCTGACGCTCTCCCGCGGCTGACCCGGCCGTTCCTGTTGGGTCGCGAGATTGCGGCGGTCGGCGGCACAGTGCGCGTGGCCAACGGGTGTCTCGTGCAAAAGGGGCGCGTCGTCGACGCGCGGGTGCCGCGCCACTTCTTGCCGGGTGTGCAGGTGGTCGAGTACTTGCGGGCTTTCTTGTTCGGGCGGCTCGGCTGGAACCGGCTGGGCGGCAATCTCATCATCTCGGGCGCGTTTGGGCTGTTTCGCAAGGATCACGTGCTCGCGATCGGTGGGTACCAGACGTCCAGTCTCGTGGAAGACCTCGATCTCGTCGTTCGACTGCACCGCTACCTGCTCGGCCGCAAAGTGCCCTATGAGATCCCGTTTATTCCCGATCCGGTTGCATGGACCGAGGTGCCCGAAACCATGACCGTCCTCGCCCGCCAGCGCGAACGGTGGCACCGCGGTCTCGTCGCGGCGACTTGGACCTACAAGGGCATGCTCTTCAACCCGAAGTACGGCCGCGTTGGAATGATCGCCGTCCCGTTTTACACATTCGGCGAGATGCTCGCGCCCGTCGTGGAGGTGTTTGGGTACATCATCACGGCGTTCGGCCTCTCGATCGGAGCCGTTAACGTCTCGTTCGCCGGAATGTTCGTCCTCGTCGCCTGGGGCTATGGGATGCTCCTGTCACTATGGGCAGTCGTCCTCGAGGAAGTGAGCTTCCGACGCTACGGCCGGCCGGGCGATCTCCTGCGACTCCTGTTCTATGCCACTTTGGAGAACTTCGGCTACCGGCAATGCACGGTCTGGTGGCGCCTGCGGGCGTTCTTCTCGGTCTGGAAGTACCGGCACGTGTGGGGTGATATGACCCGTCGTGGCTTTGAGGCGGTGAGGGAGTAGCGGGCCAAGCGTGCGCGGCAGCGCTTCCGGAGTACCGCTCGGAACAGTATGGGGCTAAACTTGGCGACGCCGCCCGCGGTCATAGTTGCCTAGGGACACAACGCGCTGGTGACTGGAGGCGGTGCGAGCGCAGATTGCCGACCACGTGGTGGCTGTAGCTCAAGTGGTTAGAGCGCTGGACTGTGGCTCCAGAGGTTGAGGGTTCAAGTCCCTTCAGCCACCCCTCGGTCGCGGCTGTTCCGGCGCACGGTGCCGGGAGATCAAACCCGCCAGGTGCCGTGACCGCCGATCCACCAGCGGTGGAGGCTGGAGGCCTTGGGCCGGGTCTGGCCCGCCGTTCCCCGCCGCGCTACAATCGCGCCATGCCCACTGCCGTTCCGTGCACCCAATGCGGCCGTCCGATGGCAGACCAGGCGAAGCGGTGCCTCTATTGTGGCACCTACCGGATCACTGCCACGCCGGGGACACCGGAGTTCGATGCCCAGACGAGAGCCGCCGCCGAGGACGCCAAGCGCGTGGAGCGGCAGAAGGCCCTCTACGGTCAAGGCGTGGGCCTTCGCGAGGGCGCCCGCAAACCCTCGCTGGCCGAGCGGTTGCGCCACGAATCGTTGCCGGTCCGACTCGTGGCCGGGCTCCTTGCGATCCCGCTGCTCGCCGTTTGGCCGCCGTGGGCGATTAAGTGGGTGAAGGAGCTCTTCCTGACATAATCCCGATACCGGATGGACCGGCGATCGGGCGGGTTGTTCGATCACGATCTGGCAGACCCAACGCGGGGGCGGATCCGACTAGGGCTCGCGGCCTCCAAGAACGGCTTGCAGCTGGCGCAGCACCTCCCCCAAGCGAACCTGCTCTTCTCCGTACTCGGCCCAGTTGCCAGCGCGTTGCGCCGCGATCGCACTCTGATACACCTCGACCGCCTGCCGAATCAGGTTGACGGCGCGTCCCTCGGTGGGAGGGGCCGCGGTGGACCGCTCGGCCCCGGTCGCGGCAGGTCCTGCGCCGCCGCCGAATAACCGCGCCAGCCCGGCTTCGAGCGTTTCCTCCATCACGACCTGGTTCTGGTAGGCGATGACCACGCGCTTGAGCTCGGGAATGCCTCCGCCCTCGGCTCTGAGGTACAGTGGCTGCACGTAGATGAGAGACCCCTCGATCGGGATGACCAGCAAGTTGCCGCGGAGCACTTCGGACCCGTGTTGGTCCCAAAGCGAGACTTGGCGCGAAATGTCTGGGTCCTGGTTGATTCGGTTGACGATCTGGCTCGGTCCGAAGACGAGACTCTGTTTGGGGAAGCGATACACGACCAGCTGCCCGTAGTGCTCCCCGTCGTTTCGCGCGACCATCCACGAGGCCAGGTTATCCTTGCCTCGCGGCGTGAACGGCACCATGAGGATGTACTCCGCTTCCTTTTCCTCCGGCAGCCGCATCACCATGTGACGTAAGAAGGGATCTTGCTGCGCGTCTGGCCGCGACATAACCGGCTTCTGCCACTGGTCCTCGCGGTGGTAGAAGACATCCGGTTCGGACATGTGGTAGGTCGCGTACAGATCTGTCTGCATCCGGAACAACTCCTCGGGGTAGCGCAAGTGCGCTCGCAGATCTGCGGACATCGAATCGAGCGGTTGCAGAATGCCGGGGAAGGCTTTCGCCCACGTGCGTACGAGGGGGTCCGTCGGGTCAGCCAGATAGGCTGTGACGGTGCCGTCGAAGGCGTCGATCACCACCTTCACGCTGTTGCGGACGTAGTTCGTCCCGTCGTCGACCGGTTGCGCGTAGGGGTAGAGACTGGTCGCGGTGTAGGCGTCGAGGATCCAGCGAAGCCGGCCCGAATCGGCGACCACGAGGTACGGGTCGTTGTCGAAGCGCAGGAATGGCAATGCCATCCGGGCGCGCTCCCCGATGTTGCGGACGTACATCGCACGGCTATCGTTCGCGATGTCACTCGACAGCAAGACATTCAGGGAGCCGAAGTAGGCTGCGAGCACGATCCGCCGCAGAAACGAGCCGACCCTGACTCCCCCGCTGCCCGCGTAGGACGTAAAGATGTTCGCGTCCCCCAAGGGGTAGTCAAACTCCGGTTGGCGGGTCCGGGCGAACACCCACGAATCGGTGAGCTCGCCGTAATAGATCTCGGGGCGCGTTACGCGCAGCGACCCCGTGGACGCCGGCGGCAGGTCCTTGATGAACAGCACGGGCAGTCCCTCGGCCGTCACCTGGTTCACGGGCCCGAGCGTGAGTCCCATCCCGTGCGTGAACGTCAGCCGCTCGTTGATGAACGTGCGCGTGGGGAGCGAGCCTGAGTTCAACTCGCGAGGCGAGAGGAGCACCTGGCGGTACTGACCGTCGATCCAATAGCGGTCGTCGTCCACGGAGACGAAGTCATAGTAGGTGCGGATCTCTTGGAGCTGCGCGAACGTCTGGAGCAGCGGCTCGCGATCCCACAGCCGGACGTTCTGAATGGTGGTCCGGTTGGCCTCGATGTCCGCCTCGGTGAGGCCAGCCTCCCCGGTCAGGTCGCGGGTCACCACGCGGTCGAGCCCCCAGGCCCGCCGGGTAGCGTCGACGTGGAAGGCGAGCTGCGGCATCTCCTTTTGTAGCTCGTTCGGTGCCACGACCAAGCGCTCGACTAGGGCGGGGTATACGACAACGCTGAGCAGGGACACCCCGAGGTACAGCCCGATTGCGACCAGCACGCTGCGGACCAGACGGTCGCGGCGAGCGCCCCAGAGGACGAGCCCTCCACCCGCCACGGCGATGACTCCCGCGACGCGCAGACCGGTGAGCTTGGCGTGGAGATCGGCGAAGCTCGCCCCTACGAGCGGCCCCGTGGTCGAGTACAACAGGCCCGGGAGCCGCACCACGTAGACACGCAACGCCGCCAACAGGAACAGGAGGGCGATCAACGCGGCGACGTGCAGTCGGGCCGGCGGCCCAACGGTCACATGTCGCTGGAACACGACGATGTCCCGATGCACCGTGTACAACAGCAGGGTCGCGAGCAGCGCGAGCGTCGTCAGGGTCGTGGCGACGCCGATCCCGCTCCCGATGACCGGCACCGTGAACACGTAGTAGCCGAGGTCCCGGCCGAAGACTGGATCTGTAGTGCCGAAAGGCGTTTGATGCAGGAATTGGAGCACGCCGAGCCAATCTTGTGTGACACCGATGCCGAACAGCAGCGCGACGCCGAGCGCTCCCGGAAGAGCTAGGCGGCGTGAGAGCCGCGTCACGTCCACCGGTGCGGCCGCGGCACTCAGTTGCACCACGAGCGGGTTCGGGACGAAACCGCGCTGCGCCAAGCGCAGGTTCGCATACAGGAATGCGAACGCCAGGATACTTGTGCCTGTGCCGAGCAGCGCCTGGGCCGCGAGCTGGGTCGTGAACACGCGCTCGTAGCCGATGGCTGCGAACCAGAGCCCCTCAGCGACAAGGTTGACGAGGCTCGGGATCACGAGGAGGACGACGACCAACACGACCAGCACGATGAGGCCGAGGTGACGCGGCCGGCGTGAGCGCACGCGCGTTAGCCGACGTGGAGCGGTCATGACGGCCAAGCTAGCACGAAAGTTGAGCTTGACCCAGAGGCGTACGTCAACCGATCGATTACCATGGCCGGTCGATCCTCGCGGCCACGAGCGCTTTTAGGGGGGTACTTGCGTCACTGCCACGGTACGTCGTACGCCCGGGACTTCCGGCGCGCCGGCGTCTCCGAGGCGAGGTGATGAATCTGTGCGGCTCGTACACTAGATCGAGGTTCGACCGCTACAACATCGTCGGTGAAGCCGACCTGGCGGCCGCCGCGGCTGAGCGGTTCGGCAACGGCAAACAAGCACAAACATTGAGCCTTCCACGGAAACCCAAGATTCCCTAACTTCCAGCCGCAGCGATTCCTAGGTCCGTAGCTCAATTGGTAGAGCACCGGTCTCCAAAACCGGGGGTTGCAGGTTCGATTCCTGCCGGGCCTGTGAGCGCAAGCGCTGAAACCGCTTGCGATGGACGGTTAGAGCTGAGCCGTGACCTCTCCCATCCGACTTCGTTGGGGCGATCAGATAATTGCTTGGGACGCGGCTGACGAAATTATCCCTCTTCCCCACCGATATCCCCTCCGAAGAGAGAGTGGGAATGGGAAGGTGTGTAGCTGGGTAGGCGCATGGCTCAGGGGGGTACATCGTTGGGGATCTGAGATAATTTCGAGCCGATCACTGTGGCCCAGCGGCTCTTGACTCCTCCGGGCACCCTCCCATGTTCAAAGTGTATTGGAGTTCACCCCGTTCCGTGGACGGGTGAGGATTGGGCCGCTCACGCTGCCGCATGGCGCTGTTCGTACGTGAGGG
>Ga0209415_10004132_pt1 | contig 26696 bp, 24 predicted proteins | sample PeaSoiSIISIP2007_FD_187696 | JGI IMG/M metagenome (GOLD analysis project Ga0209415, IMG submission 187696) | Peat soil microbial communities from Weissenstadt, Germany - SII-SIP-2007 (SPAdes) (version 2) | ecosystem: Environmental > Terrestrial > Soil > Wetlands > Peat | place: Germany... | reverse complement strand
CTGCCGAGTTCGACGGGGCTGACCGACACCGAACAACAGGTCGTCATCGATCGCGTGGTTGATGCGCTGTCGTGATGATCGTCGACGACTGGGAGGACACGGCGTCGCCCGATACGTCCTGGTTCCACGGCTCGGTCGCTTGAAAGATCCCACCGACGACGCTGAAACCCGTGCACGTCGTCGCGCCCGAGCTCCCGCTCGTGCTGCTGCCGCTGGTGCTCGTCATCGACGTCGAGCCGCTACTGCCGCCGCTGCTGTGGGTCCCGGTGCCGCGCGTCCCGCTGGAAGACCCCGCGTGGCTCGACGACGAGCGGTTCGAGCTCCCGCCGGAAGATGAGCCCCCATCCACGCCGCTGCTCGAGGCCGTGCTGCTCCCGCACGCAACGGCCACGACGACGACGGACACGGAGCCCAGAGCTCCTCGGAAGATGCGCATGTGAAATCCTCGCACGAAGCCGCCATGCGCGGGAAGGGCCGCCGCACCGGGCCTCCGGTCGCTCACGCCTCGAGTTTCCGGTGGCGCGCTCGAGACGCGCCCAGCAACCTCAGCGGCGCGAGAAGGGCGTACCCCATCGCAGCGGTCACGAGAAGGGCGCCGATCCCGTTCTCGAGAGCCAGCATGACGGCGCCGCTGGACGCGACGACGCCGGCGACGCCGTTGATCCCCCACAGCCACGGGGTCTCGTCCGCGAGCTCGGTGGCGTAGACGCGCATGCCTGCGGGGAACGCCATCCCCATCGGGAACCCGAGCGCGGCGGTCACCGCGGCGGAGAACGCGATGCGCAGAGAGAGCGGGAGCGGCGCGGCCCAGCGTGCCGACGCGGGGAGCGCTGCGGAAGCGGCGACGAGAACGCTGGCGAGGACGATCGACAGAACGACGCCCCCCATGGGCGTGTCGACCGCAAGCCGGTCGGAGACGAGCGAGCCCAGGCCGGCCGATGCGACGAGACTGGCCAGGACGACGACGAGGCTGAACGCCGGGTGACCGAGCACCAGCGAGAGCCGCTGCAGGAGGGCGATTTCGACCAGCATGAACGCGATGCCGATCACCGCGAAGTAGGCGAGCGCGCCGGTGAGCCTCGCGCCAGCCCTTCCGCTCGGCCGCGCGCGCCGCCACAGGGGAAAGACGATGGCGAGCGCCGACAGGACCACCGACGAACCGAAGGCCATCACGATCGCGAGAGTCGCACGGCGATTCCCCTCGATCACTCCACCGGCGTCGAAGGGCATGGGGAGGAGCCAGGCACGCACGCGGAGCATGTTGAAGAAGAAGGGGCGGTCGTCCGTCGGGGGCCGCAGGTCGAGCACGGGTCCGAGGGTGATGGCGTCGAGCGCGACGCGATCGCGCGCGTCGAGGATGCGTCCGACGAACGGGCTGTCGTCGGGTTCGCCGGGGGCGACGAGGAGCTTGAAGCCAAACGTTGCGGCGCTCGCCTTCACGTGCGCGACGTCTTCGGACGTGAACGGATCACGCGCGAGCAGAAGTGTCGCCACGAGGCCCGCCGATGCGAGGATCACGTGGTCGCGCGGCCTCGTCACTCCGCGCTCCTGCAAAGTCGCCACAGCCAGTGCGACGAGGCGCGCGGCCTCGTCTCGCGATCCCCCCTGGAACCATCGCGACACGGTGAACACACCGCCGGGCGCCACCCGCTGGAGGAACGTGCGCCACGCGTCGACCGTGTAGAGCCCGTTTTCCCCCAGCGCGTACGCGCCGGCGCCGGTGGCGGCCCACGTGTCGACCAGGGACATCTGCACGACCGCGAACTGTCGCTCGCTGCGGGCCATCCAGCTCCGGCCGTCATCGTGGATCAGCTCCACGCCCGGATAGGTGGGGACCATCGTGGCGGCGCCGAGCGGTCCGCGCAGGATGTCGAGGATGCGTCCGTTGAGCTCGACCCCGACGACCTCCCGGTGGCCGGCGGTTAGCGCTGCCTGGATGTCCCGCGAGCCACCCACCCCGATGACGGCCATCGGCCCGGTGGGGCGGACGGCGTGGACGAGGCTCGTCACATCGCAGCTGAGGAAGGCGAGCTTCGTCGGGTCCTCCGTCGCGTAGAACGCCGTCCCGGCGTCGCCATCGATCGTGAGCCAGCGCTGCTTGATCCACGGCGCCTTGCACTTGGTTCCTCCACCCCACAGCTGGGCGGGGATGGCCCCTTCCTTGGTGATCTGGATACGCGAGTGGCTGTTCCAGACCTCGTACTCGACGGCCCCGCGTTCCTCCGCGTGCCCTTTCACCCAAAGAGGCACGAGGCCGCTCGAGCTCGCGCCGTTCGCGATGGCCACGCCGACCAGCACCACGGCGGTCACCACGCCACGACGCGCGCGACGCCCGTCGTCGCCGGCGCGCGCGAACCCCACGGATGCCGCTGCGGCCACGGCGCCCGAGAGGATGATCGCGCTCCCGGCGTCGAGCACCTGGAGAACCACCGGCACGAGCGGCGCCCCAACCGCGGCGCCCACGAGATCGACCGCATAGAGACGGCCGATGGGCAGCGCCGATCGCGTCAGTGCCGCCGAAACCGCCGCGCCGGCGAAGACGAACGGCATGGCGAGGATCGCCGAGAACACGAGGAAGAGGACCGCGGTCGTCGCGACCCCCTCGACGCGCAGCGGAACCAAGAGGAGAAGGACGTAGGCCACCGGCATGGCGATCGCCGCTTCGAACGCCCGGTCGGCGATCGACGCCGCGAGCCGATCGTCCGCGTAGTCGTCGGGCCGGAGGTAGACGACGACAGCGCCGGCCGTGAGCCCGAAGAGCCCCATCCCGATCACCAGGAAGGCGAGGGAGTACCAGGTCAGCACCGACAGGAGGCGAGTCTGGAGGACTTCGAGCGCCAGCGTGGCCGCGGTCACCCCGGCGAGGCCGAACAGAAACGGCCGCGGGCGGAGGTTCGGCATCGCGGCGAGCGTAGTCGAAACTCGGCGTTCGCGGGGGCGGCCGAGCCCGCCGCTCAGTTTGCCTTGCAGAATGCGCCCACGTGCTCCTCGGCGGCCTTCAGCATGGAGGCGGACGCGCTCATCTTCCCCAGCGCAGCCTTCGCTTTCTCCTCGTTCGGAGGGTCTTCCTCCGCCGCGGCGAGGAGGGCCTCCTCACCGTCGAGCCGAGTCTTGAAGCCCGCCTGAAGCTCGTCACGCAACTTCCGGACCTCCGCCAGCTTCGGGCTCAGGATCGCGAGCGCGGCGACGCTCGTGCTGTCCTCCTCCGAGTTTGCGCGCACCTTCGTCAAGTGATCCCCCGGATTGCCGCGGACCTCGCCGCTATGGTTGGCGTTGACGATCACGACCAGGCGGTTGCATTCCTCGACCTTGTTGGCGCAAGCCGCCAGAGAGACCGCGCAGACGGCGACGGCGCCAATCGAGAGCGTGTTCATGGGCGTGGCCCTCCTCTATTACAAGGTTCCCCCCGCTTTGCCCCCCCCGCAAGGGCGGCGTACGTCACGACCCGAACCGACCACGCGAGACCGGCTGGTGGCGGCAGGCTCGCCACTACGCCGCGGTCACTGGCCGCCCGGTCATCCACACCCCCCTTCGCGGGCGGAGCGTCACCGTCGGATCGAGCTGGGCCACGAAGCCCGGCACGAGCGACAGCTCCGTCCGCTGGACGAGGGTCGCGAGGAGAAGCTTGGCCTCCATCATGGAGAACGCCTCGCCGATGCACTTCCGCGGGCCGAGCGCGAACGGGAAGTAAGCTCCCTTCGGTCGCGTGGCCTCGACCTCGGGGAGGAAGCGATCGGGATCGAACCCCTCAGGGTTGGGCCAGAATCGCGCGTCGCGATGGGTCAGGTAGGGACTCACGAAGACCCAGGTCCCCTTCTCGATGGTGTACCCGCCGATGACGTCGTCCCCGTCCACGGACCGCGCGATCATCCAGACCGGCGGAAGGATGCGCATCGACTCCTTGAGCACGCGCTCGGTGTACGGGAGGGACGCGAGATCTGCGAGCGTCGCAGGGCGATCGCCCAGCGCGGCCACGACCTCGGCCCGCACCCGGCGCGCGACGTCCGGGTGGCGCGACAAGCAATAGAGAGTCCACGTCAGCGCGTTGGAGGTCGTCTCGTGGCCCGCGAGGAAGATCGTCTTGGCCTCGTCGAGGAGCTGCTGATCGCTCATCCCCTCGCCGGTTTCCGGGTCCTTCGCGGACATGAGCATCGAGATCAGATCGCCGGCCGTGTCCGCCTCGCCCCGGCCGCCGAGCGCCCGCCGCTCGGCGATGATGCCGTTCACGATTCCGTCGAGCGCGGCCAGGTGGCGCGTGAAACGCCGGTTGCGCGGCGTGGGGATCGGGGGCGGGAGCTGGACGAGGTGGTTGATACGATGGAGGACGGTGTGGAGCAGCTCGTCGAGGGCGTGGCCGACCACGTTCGCCTGCGCCGCGAGGTCCGTCGAGAGCATCGTGAGGCCGATGATGCGCAGAGTCACGGCCGTCATCTCGCGCGCGACGTCGAAGGGTTCGCCCGTCCTCAGCCTGGACCCCCATCCGTCGATCATCTCGTTCGTGCAGCGCACCATGGTGCCTGCAAAATGCGCGATGCGTTCCCGGTGGAAGGCGGGGTTCGCGATCCGCCGCTGGCGCCTCCAGAGCTCTCCTTCGCTCGTGACGAGGCCGAGCCCGAGCACGTCGCGGAGCTTCCTGTAGCCGCGGGTCTGCTTGCCGTAATTTCTCACGTTGTCGACGAGGATGTGCTGCACGTGGTCGGGGTGGCGCAGGAGATGGGCGCGGTACGGGGCGACGGGAAAGCGCATGCGCACCACGTCACCGTGGCGTGCGGTGGCCTCGAAGATCGCCGAGAGCGGCCGCTGCGAGAACGCGATGCCCGACCCGAAGAGTGGGTGCTCCGAGTAGAGCGGGGCGAGGATCGGCGCTGTGGGGTGGGCGACGGCTGCGGTCGAGGTCATGCACGACTCCGGTGGATCTTCGGGGTGGGTTGCCTTCACCGAGGGATGTTGAACGCGTAGTTCACAGCCCCGGGCGGGCCGCGGAACGGCGCCACACGCGCGCGCCCGAGTCGGTCGAGGATACAAGCGCCTTCGGGCGTGTCCGCGTACGGCGGGCCGATGGTGATGCGTGCAACCGCGCCGTCCTTGCTGAAGGTCGCACGAACCGAGCCTGGGCCGCGGACCGCGCCGAGGCTCTTGCACTCGGTGAGATCGCCGCGCGCCGTCTCGAGCGCCGCGTTCGCGCGGGCGCGCGTGAACACACCTGCAGGAGGCCCGCTCGGCGTCGGTGACGGCACGTCGTCGCCGAGCTCCACGGGGGCGCTCGCGGACGGGGTCGCCGTGGGGACCTTCGCCTCGGCGGAAGGCACGGCGGACACGGTCGGCGCGATCGTCGGCATCGCCGAGGCAGATGCGACGGCGAGGTCCGGGTTCGATTCGTGGCCTCCGGCGCAGAGCCTCGCGCACACCGCCACGAGGAGCACGCCACCGAGCACGGCCCCTCCGAACGCAGCCCTCGCCCGAGGTGCTCGATCGCGCGCCCGCGCCACGAGCCATGGCCACGCGCGGGTCACCGTCCAGACGCGCACCCGCGTCCACAGCACGGCTGCGCGCTTCGACGTCCACTCAACGGCGAGGCGGAGGCGCTGGCCGATCGTCGGTTCGAGCAGCGCGGGGAGGAACACCTCCGGCTCCGGCGCATCAGGCGCGCCAGGCACGTCCGCGAGAGGCTCGTCGGCACGACCGCGCGGAGCCGTGTCGACGGTCGGCGGCTCCCGGCGTCCGGCAGAGAGCTCGTCCGAGCCGGATGACGGCGCTCCGGGCGGAGGGGGAGCCTGGGGAGGCACGAGCTTGGCGAGGGGCGTCGGCTGGATTCCGACCAGCGTCCCCTTGATCAAGGGGTTCGTCGAGCCGGAACGTCGAGGTGGCGGGTCCGCCGGCGAAGGCGTCGGGATCGGCGACAGGGCGGGCGCGAGCGGGCGCGCGAGCGGTGGCGGCGGCGGGAGGTGGGACGGAGACGGAACCGGGCGGCGCTGCACGGGCGAGGGCGTCGCCGGCGCCACGTGATGCGCGGAGGAGGGGTCCGCCTTCGGAGGTGCCTCAGCCATGCCTCGACAGCGTATGCCCGACTTGCCTCGCTCGCACGCGCGATGCTTGCCCCGCACGATGCGGGGAGGGCCACGGCATCCGGCGGCGGGCAACTCCGGACAGGCCTGACGTCCCGTGGTCGGCTTCGAAATGGCGGTCCGCGGGGCAGATTCGACTCCTCCGCGTCCGCATGAGCGTTACGCTCACAACGTAAAGCGCGAGCGTGGGGACGCGCAACGCGTGCACTCTGCCGCAGTCGCCGCGGTCCGGCCTCGCGCTGGATGCTGAAGAAGCGGCCCCGTCGGGCGGCTCGCGCCATTGGCGCAGAGGTTGCTCACCTCGTGCGTCGAAGGAGACGAATCATGGCCTTCTGGGTGCGGTCCTGGCTGGCGGGCTGGCTCGTGGTGCTCGCCTCGGCGTGCGCGGCGCCACCGCGAACGACTGCGCTGGCGACAAACGACACGAGCGCCGACGTCGACTCCAGACACCGAAACCACGGCGGCGTGGTGCGGCTCATCGGCGTCAGCTTGAGGGAGCTGCCGCTGACGCCGGAGCAGCGGCGGAAGCTCGAGGCGCTGCGGGAGGACGTCATCGCGAAGATGCAGCCCATTCGCGACCTCGGGACCGAGCTCGCGAGCGTCCTCGCGGGCGGCGTCGCCTCGGGAACCGTGGACCGCGCGAAGGCCGAGGCCATCGCGGCGAAGCTCCACGATGCGACCCTCGCCCAGCGCGAAGGTCGGGCCGATGCCTTGAACCGCCTGCACGCGACCTTGACGCCGGAGCAGCGCGAGGCCCTCGTCGACAAGATGCAGGCGCTGTGGGCGCGCTGGCGAGAGGAGTGGGAAGGGGCGAGCACGTTCGTCGAGCCGCCGCCCGACAACATGGACATCCTGCAAGGGAAGCTGGGGCTCACTCCCGAGCAGATGGCGCGCATCCACGCCCGATTCGCTGCGGCGATGCAGGGGGTCGTGGCCGAGTCCTTCGCAGAGGACGCCGCGGCGCGGGCCCAGGCGTTCGGGGCCGCGTTTCGAGCCGACGCGTTCGACGCCGAGTCCTCGGAGCCCGCTCCGCCGCACGTCGGCACGTTCGGGGCCATCCGCATGACGCGTTTCTTCGAGGCGTTCGCGCCGGAGCTCACACCGGCAGAGCGCGTGACTCTCGCGCAGATGATCCGCGACCACGCCTGGCGTCACGATCAGCCGTAGCGCCGCGGCTACGTCGACGGCGTCTCGTCGCGCAACCGCATCGGCCCGAAGCTCGGCGGGTCGCGGGCGACCGGATTCATGCTCTCGTAGAACGCGCGGATCCTCTCCATGTCCGCGCGCGTGTCGCCCGTCATCTTCATCGCCGGTCCCAGCCCCGCGCGCTTGCGCCCGTAATCGAGATACCCGGGCACCACCGGCACGTCGGCGCCGAGCGCGATGCGGTAGAACCCCGATTTCCAGTAGTCGGCCCTGCGGCGTGTCCCCTCCGGTGGGATGGCCAGCACGAAGGCGTCGCGCTTCCGAAACTGGTCGATCATCTGCTCGACCATGTTCTGCGAGCGGCTGCGGTCGACGCCCACGGCGCCCACGCCCCGAAGGACCGGCCCGAGCGGGCCCTTCACCCAGGCGTCCTTGACCGTCCACTGGATCTCGACGCCGATGCTCCGCGTGAGCAGGACGAGCAAGAGGCCGTCCCAGTTGCTCGTGTGAGGCACCGCGAGCATGACGTACTTCTTCTCGGACGGGACCGGCCCTTCGAACTGCCAGCCAGCGAGACCGAGCGCGCGAAGCGCGAGGGGGGAGGAGCTCACCGGGGCGTATGTAGCGGGCCGGAACGGATTTGACACGCGCGAACGGGCGCCGAGAGCGCATCGGCCCCACGCAGGCCAGAGACCCTCTGTCGGTGACGACCGAGCCGCTCGAAGGGTCTCACGCGTCGAGGCCGGCACCGCTCACGAAGAGCGTGTCCAGCACGTACGGCTCGGGCGCCGGCCCCGCGAGCGTCGCTACGGCGGCCGCGATCGCTCGACGTGACGCCCCGGGGGGCACGACGAGCATCGCCCAGCGTGCGCCGCCGGGTTTCCCCCACACCCTCCCCGATTCGATGGCGACGCGCGCACGCCCTTCGACGACCGCAACGCGCATGTCCGCGGGCTTCACGCGCGCGACGGCGCGTTCCGCGAATGCCATCCGGTCGAAGCGCTCGGCCGACGTCTCGGCCTCGTGAAGCTCGCGGTCGCGCGCGACGTCGAGAACGAGCGTGGGCATGGCGGTCCGCGAGGAGGATAGCAGAGGTCAACGGCGTGGACGAAGGGCGCTCCGAGGCGACGATCTCGACGATGCCGTAGGGCTGATCTCGCAGCGACGCGCGCGTCAACGCGCGGGGCGCTCTGCCTCCCGCGCCAGAATCCGGACGCGCAACCCAGGCCCCTTTTGCCTCAGGGTGACGGCCGGACGGAGCTCGAGGCTCTCGCCCGCGAGCAACTCGACCCGAAAACGCTGCACGATGACCGCGAGGAGCAACGTCGCCTCCATCATCGCGAAGTGGTTGCCGATGCAGATGCGTGGCCCACCACCGAACGGAAAGTACGCGAACCGCGGAACGTCCTTCGCGCGCTCGGGCGACCATCGATCCGGATCGAAGCCTTCAGGGTTCGGAAACCACCGGGCGTCGCGGTGAACCACCCACTGACTGGCGACGAGCTGCGCGCCCACCGGGATCGCCACTCCGCGTAGCTCGAACGGCTCCGTGGTCTCCCGCCCGGTCGCCCAGGCCGGCGGGTAGAGTCGCATCGTCTCCTTCAGCACGCAGTCGGTGAACGGAAGCGCCCGGACGTCGTCGGCCGCCGGGAGCCTCCCGCCCAGAACCGAGGCAACCTCTGCGTGAAGCCGTCGTTCGACCTCGGGGTGCTTGCTGAGAAGGTACAGCGCGTGGGAGAGAGCGAGTGAGGTGGTCTCATGCCCCGCCAGGAAGAGCGTCATCACCTCGTCGCGCAGCTGGGCGTCGCTCATCCCGTTGCCGTCGTCGTCGCGGGCGTCGAGGAGCGTCCCGAGCAGATCGTCGCGCTGCTCTCCCGCGCGGCGGCGGGCGAGGATGTCGTAGACCACCCGGTCGAGCGTCGCGACGGCGCGGTTCACGCGGACATTTCGCGGCGTCGGAACCCACTTGGGTATCCGGAGCACCACTTCCACGCTGCGGGAGAAGAACTCGTTCAGCACTTCGAGCGCGCTCCCCACGGCAAGGACGTCGCTCGCGCGCATGCTTGCGCCGAAGAGCACGTCTGCGACGACCTTCATCGTGATCCGCGCCATCTCGCGGTGCAGGTTGGCCGTCTCACCGCTCCGCCACTCCCCTAGCGCCTCGTCGGTCACGCGCACCATCGCGGCCGCGTAGTCATGAATGCGCTTCGGCGAGAAGGCCTGCGACATCAGCTTGCGCTGGCGCTTCCACAGATCCCCCTCGCTCGTCAGTAGGCCCTGCCCGAGCACGCGTCGGACGATGCTGATCGCGTGGTCGCGCTTCATGATCCGCGCTTCCTTCACCAGCATGCGTTCGATGTCGTCGGGGTGGCTGACCACGACCCATGGGCGCCCGAGCACCTTCACGCTGACGACGTCGCCGTACTGCTCGGACATCCCGCGCAACCACGCGAGCGGGTCCGACGCGAAACGGAGTGTGTTGCGCAGGCCGTAGATCGCCGACGGGGCCTCCGGGTGGGGCGCGGGATCCGGGTCGTTCTTCATCGCGCGACACCCTAGCTCGGCCGACGCGTGAAGTCTCCGCGTAGAGCGCGCGTTCGTCCCGCGGACGGCGCTACAGCAGACTCGCGCACGGCGTCCTGCACGCCGCCGTGAAGCAATTGTAAAGAGCCGTCGCGTTCGAGTCTTCGTTGATGCAATTGGGGTGCTCCCCGACGGCGCAACAGACGCCGTCCCCGATGCACGTCCGGCAGTTGATGTCGCCCTGGCAGAGGGCCTCTTCGCTGCAGCACGACGCGGCCAGGCAACTGTCGCACGCGGCGACGCCGGACGACGGGAACTGGCCGCACGTCCCGGCATCCTTCCCCGCGTCGAATCCCGCCTCCACGCACTTCGCCGACGTGCACGTCGATGACCCGCTGCACGCGAGGCAAGCCTCCCCACCCGTCCCGCATTGAGCGGTGGTCGTCCCCGCCACGCAAGCCCCACCCTCGCAGCACCCGGCGCACGAAGCCGCGTCGCACGTGCACACGCCCGCGACGCACTCCAGCCCGGAGCCGCACGTCCCCTGAGGACACGCGCCGCCACAGCCGTCGCTCGCTCCGCACGCCTGCCCCGCGCAGCTCGACGTGCACGCGGGCGCGCCGTCGAGAGTGCCGCCGTGGGCCCCCGAGACGCGGCCATCCGACCCGCCGTCCGCCGCGCCACCGCCGCAGATGCACGAGAGGAAGCCCCCGCTCGAATCGCAGACCTGGAGACCCGTTGGGAGGAGCGCGCCGGGACACGCGCAGGCGCGCGTCGCACCGACGGTGCAGCCCGATCCGAGCGTGGACACGGTCGAGCCGGAGCACGCCGCGAGGGCGGCAGCTACGAAGCTGGCCATGACGAGCGAGCGCGAGCGCCATCCCGGCATGGCGCAACGGCCGGGACGCGCTCGGTCGCGGAGGCCGCTCAAGGAGGCGGCGCGACGCACTGACCCGCAGAGGAGCAGTTGTCGCCCGCGGGGCAAGTCGGGCACGTGAGGATGTTGCCGCACCCGTCGCCCGCGATGCCGCACTCGATTCCCTGCTCCGCGCACGTCTTCGGGATGCATATTGGCGGCGGGCCCGCGTCACCGCCGTAGCACTGGCCGGAGAAGCAGGTCTCACCCGCGGGGCAGGTACCGCACGAGGCGATGAGGCCGCCGCAGGTGTCGCCCGCGGGCCCGCAGGCGATGCTCTGCTGCGCGCACGTGAGCGGAATGCAGTTCGGGTTGCCGCCCGTGCCGCACTGGTTGACGACACCGCCGCCTCCGCACGTGTCGGGCGCCACGCACATTCCGCAGTTCGGGGTCAGCCCGCCGCAGCCGTCGCTCTGCGCGCCGCACGTGCCCGCGGGGTAGTTCGCGCACGTCAGAGGCGTGCAGATGGGCGCGCTCACGCACGACGTCAGATCGAACAGCATGTACGCGAGCAGCTTCTCCTGGGCGGTCATCGCTCCGCCCGCGCACTGGGTCGGGAACGTCTTGCCGGTCGCGCCCGTCGCATTCTCGACGTGGAAGTCGCTGAACACGCCGCGCCCGCACGCCGTTCCGCCGACAGGAGTGTCGAACGTGTAGTGCATCGGGAAGCTTGCCGGATCCGTGGGCGTCTCCGCGGACATCCAGAGCTCGCCGGACGCATTGACGGCGGAGATGTCGTTCCGGACGACGCTGACGGGGATCTGCCCGAGCGTCGTCGACGCTCCGACCGCAGCCTGGAGCAGCCACTGCGAGAGCGGCGCCGTCGGGACCTGGTTGATGAACCCGGTGAACTGCTGGTTGCCGTACGAGTGGTGGTTGACGTTCCACGTGGCGGTCGTCGCGTACGCGGCGTTCTGGAAGAGCCAGACGTAGCTGTAGTGGGTCGTAAAGAAGCGTCCGCCCAGCGTGCCGTAGTTGATCAGGTTGCCGAGCGCGTTCGGGAACCCGTTCGCCGCGTCGTAGAGCGCCTCGCCCCCCTTGCACGGGAAGAGGATGGCGTCGTACGAGTTCATGACCGTCGAGCTCTCGATGAGCGCGTCCTCCGCCGGGGTGTTCCCATCGATGATCTGGCCGCCGCTCGGACCGGGCTGGCCCGAGATCCCCGTCTCGGCGTCCCCTTTGTAGAAGTGCACGCGCTCCGGGGCGGTGGGCACGCCGGCCGCGATGACGGGGTCGACGAACTCCGACTGGGCGATGCCCATCTTGAGCAGCACGCACTCCATCGTGTCGACCGAACCTGTGTCGATCGCGAAGAGTGGGATGTTCCCCTGGAGGTGGGTGCTCGGGAGCGTCAGGTGCGCGGGCAGGACGTTCTGCGTGCAGGGGTTGATGGTCTCCGTGAAGACGCGTTGCCACTTGCCGAGCTGCACGACGATCGTCACGCTCGCGCCCGTCGGGGGGTTGGGCAGGGAGAAGCTGCCGTCGACGCCCGTGAACGTCGACACGAACGCGGGGGCCCCGGCGCAGCCGCACGTGCCGTTGACCCCTGACGGCGGCGTCAGCACGGAGCCGGCCGGCACGTAGACGAGCGCGTTGTAGATCGGCAGGTTGTCCGCAGGGTCGTACACGTAACCCGTCAACGACGTCGTCGACCCGCCGTCACACTTGCTGGAGGAGGACGTCGGCCCGCACACGTTCGCGACGTTGCCGTATCCGCAGATCTCCCCCGCGGGGCAGTCGGGGGTCGTCGTCGACCCGTTGGCGTTGCAGTTGAGCGTCCCGTTGCAGCCGTCGCCGGCGAGGCCGCAGGTGTAGCCAAGGCTCGCGCATGTGCGCGGTGTGCATGACGCGCCTCCGTCGCCTCCCGCGCCCTCGCAGATGTTCGCGTGACCGCCCGCGCCGCAGACCTTGCCGGCAGGGCAATCGGGCGTCGTCGACCCGTTGGCGTTGCAGTTGACGACCGTCTCGCACGTCACCGCCTCGCCGCAGTCGAACCCGAGCTGCGCGCACGTCTTCGGCGTGCAGACCGCGCCTCCGTCGCCTCCGCTCCCCCCGTCCCCGCCCGAGCTCCCCTTGCCGCACACGTTCGAGCCGCCTCCGCCGCAGGTCTCGCCGACAGGACAGCCCTGGTTCGCGGCATCGCCGCCGCAGTCGATGGTCTTGCCGCACGTGACCGCTTTGCCGCAGTTGTAGTGGAGCTCGGCGCAGGTCTTCGGCGTGCAGCCACCTCCGCTGTCGCCACCGTTCAGGATCGGCGCGTCGGTGTGCGTGCTCGCGTCACGGTGCTTGCCGCCGTCTCCGCCCTTGGTGACGCCGGTGTCCTTGAAACCCGCGTCGAACAGGCTCGTCTTGCTCGAGCCGCCGCAGGACGCGACAGCGCAGACGATCGCCCCGCCGATGAACGCGAGGTACGAGCCTTTTAGGACGGCATTGCGTGACGACATGGTGGTGTCTCCTCCACTCGCGGCGGCCAGCGCGTCGACGCGGCGTCCCCGTGCGTTGTAAAATTATACTCTAGCTGAAGCCTCGCGTCGCGCCCCTCGCGCACGGGGTGGCGGTTCTCTCCCCTGCATCGCGAGCGCTTGCGCCGGCGCGTCGGGTGCACACATCGTAGGAGGGCGTAGGTGCTCCGCGAGCCGAGGACGCGGCCCGTCCGCCGATCAAAGCGGCGGGATCTCGAGCGACGCGCCCGATGCGTCGGCCTCGGCGAGCGCGTACCCCGTCCGCCACAGGTCGCGGAGCGGCGTGACGGGGTTCGGCAGGTCGGCGAGGCTCGCCGCGCGCACGAGCGAGTCCACGAGCGCGGCGTGGGCGAGCCCTTCGACGACGAGGGGCCGCGCGGGAAAGCGGACAAGCGCCGCGTCGCGAACCGCGCGCGCCACACCCTCGCTCCGCGAGCGGACGACGCCCTCCGCCGGATCAAGGGCGATCGCGGCTCGCACCGTGGCGAGTGGCCGCGCGAGCAGGCCGATCACGCACTCGGTCTCGCTCTCGGTCGCGCGCCATCGGACTCGCGCTCCGATCCGCGTTCCCCACGCACCCAGCGACGATCGCAGCGCGCCCATCGCCGACTCCGCCGCCTCGACCCCGGGGACATCCGAAGCGAGCGCGATCGCAGCGTCGAGCTGCGCGGCCGCGTCGCTGCCGCGCCAGCGCTTGTGATCGTGCCAGGACCGCGGAGCGATGCGCGCCCAGAGGTCCATGAGCACGCCGTCAGGGTCCGTTCGGGCGAGGGTGAGCCACTCCCTCTCCAGATCGGTCATGAGCCGAGGGACCGTACCGTCGTTGGCCGCGAACACCGCCGCCCGCGCGCGCTCGATCCGACCGGCGCACTCGGCGAGCGACGCGGCGCGCGCGCCCTCGATGATCCGCCGCGCTTCGCGATGACGCTCGCCCTCTCGGACGCACCGCTCGGCGTCCGGACGCGCGGGGCGGAGCACCCTGTCGAGCACCGGGAGCCACGTCCCGAGCGCCGTCATCGCCGTCCTCGCAGCGGTCTGCTCACGGGATCAAGCGTACCGCGGGGCGCACGCTTCGCAACGTCCGTCGCGCGCGGCGCGTCCCGACTACGCTCCCCCGGTCCCCGCCTCGCCCGCCTCCCCCGCCACGCGCAGATCCGCCTCCAGCGCGGCGATCACGTCGCGGTACGCCTCGACGTTCCGCGCGCTGACGCTCGCCAGATCGCGATGGGCATCCAGCACGATCCGCCCCAGCTCGAGCGAGGGCGCGCTCGTCCTGTCGAGCGGGAGCTCCGCGAGCGTCGTCGCGCTCTCGTCGAACGGGTACTGCTCGAGCATGACGAAGAGCTCGTCGAACGCCGCGGCGCGGAGGGTCGCCGCGACGTCGTTCTCGGGGCACGCGAGGACGGCGCGGCGCGCGCTGCGTCGGAGCGACGCGCGACCGATGCGAGCGAGGAGCCCCATCGCGGTGCTGTCGATGGCGTCCACCGCAGAGAGGTCGACGAGCACGCCGGCGCGCGCGTCGGCGCGGAAGAGCTCGTCCACGCGCTGCCGGAGCGCCTGCGCCGCGACGTATCGGATCGGACCCGTCAGCCGGAGCACCGACGTCGCGTCGACTTGCCCGTAGAACGCGCGCGGGGCCGACGTGAAGTCTCTCAAGATGGTCGTCCTCTCGTGATGAGCAGCATGGCCACGTCGTCCGGCAACGCGCGGTCGTGGAGCGCGAGCTCTTTGCACACCTGTTCGACGGTGACGTCCCTTCGCCCGAAGAGCGCGCGGAGGAACGCCTTCTTGGCGTCCAGATCGGCGTGCGGAAGGATCTCGAGGAGCCCATCGGAGAACACCGAGAGCACGAGCACGGGCGGGAGCTCGACGCGGTGCTCGCGGTAGCGCGTCGCCGGCAGGAGACCGATGGGCACGCCCGGCTGCTCGATCTCCGCCGTGCGTTCGCCGTCGAAGAGGAGCGGCCAGGGGAAGTGACCCGCGTTCGCGTAGAGGAGGGAGCTGTCCTCGTCGTCGATCACGCCGTAGAAGATCGTCAGGTGCCGTTCGAGGTCGTCCTTCGACATCTCCTCGTTCAGCCGATCGAGCAGGCGCGCGGGCGAGAGCACGAGCCCGTCGCGCGTCTGGACGTGCGCGGCCGCGTGCCTCTGCACGAACGTGCGAAGGAGCACGGTCACGAGCGCCGACGACACGCCGTGCCCCGCGACGTCGGCCAGGTAGAAGCCCCAGCGGCGCTCGTCGATCGGGAAGGCGTCGATGAAGTCGCCGCTCAGGTACGCCGCAGGGACGACCTCGCGGCTGAACGTGAACGAACCGAACTGCTGGTGGTTCTTCGGGAGCATGCGCGCCTGGATCTGGCGGCCCGCCTCCTCGTCGTCGGTCAGAAGGCGCAGCGTCGCGGTGAGCTCGCGATTCACGCGCTCGAGGCTCTTCCGGTAGCGGCGGTTCTCCGCGAGGAGCTCCGCGCGTTCGAGCGCCCGCGCGACGGCGTGCTCGATGACCTCGAGCGCCGCGACCGGCTTCTCGACGTAGTCCCACGCCCCCAGCTTGAGCGCGCCGATCGCGTCCTCCAGGAGGCCCGCGCCCGACATGACGAGGACCGGAAGATCGGGCAGCGTCGCGTGGACCTCCGCCAGGAACTCGAGGCCGTCCATCCGCGGCATCCTGAGGTCGCACATCACGAGGTCGGGCGTCTCGCGCCGAACCTCCTCGAGGCCCGCTCGGCCGTCCGCCGCCTCGCGCGCGTCGAAGCCGAGACGCCGGAGGTACGTGACGACGGCGCGACGCGCGCCCTCCGTGTCATCGATGACCAGCACACGCTTCGCCGGCTTCGCTTCCCCCACCATCCCCCGCCTTCCCTCGCGCCGTGCGAGCGTACTACGGATGCGGGGCGTCTGCCGCCGCCCTTCGGATCGGCCCCCCTTGACGCCCCGCGGCGCTCTCTCGTCTACTCGGGAATCATGGATCGGCTGCGCGCGTTCGCCGGCGTGACGGTGTTGGCAGGGATTGCTCTGGTGCCCGTCGCCGTGCGGAGTGCCCACGCGCAAGCGCCGTGCAACCGGCAATGCGACGCGAGCCAGCGGGACGCGAGCGGGTGCTGCCCCGGGGCTGCCGCGCCGAATCCCCAGCCTGCCCGTCCGCCTTCGGCCGCGAGCCCGAAAGGGGGGACGTTCGGCGACAAGTGCGCGACCAGCCGTGAGTGCAGCGGAGAGCTCCTCTGCCTCGATTATCGCTGCCAGCCGGCGCCTCACGCCGCACCGCCCGCGCCCCCGCCTCCGGCGCCGCCCCTCGCGGCGACCATCGCCTGCCCGCCGACGATGGCCGCGATCGCGGGCGGCACGTACGTGCTCGGCGCGAGGTCCGCCACGGTGGGCGCATACTGCCTCGACCGCACCGAGGTCACGGTGAACCAGTACGGCACGTGCGTGGCCGGCGGGGCGTGCACCGAACCCGTCGCGTACAACGGCACGAATGGTCAGTTCGCGGCCTTCTGCAACTGGCACTACCCCGGACGCGCGATGCACCCCGTCAACTGCGTCTCCTGGACGCAGGCCGTGTCGTACTGCGCGTCGGCCGGGATGCGATTGCCCACGGAGGAGGAGTGGGAGTGGGCGGCGCGCAACGGGCCGCAAGGCTCGACCTTTCCGTGGGGCGACGACGCTCCGACCGCGCCGCGCGTGAACGCCTGCGGCACGGAGTGTCCGCCGAACTCGGCCGCGAAGGGGTATGCGAACTGGGGATTCATGTACGCGGCGAACGACGGCTTCCCCGAGACGGCGCCCGTCGGGAGTTTCCCGGCGGGGCGCAATCGCTGGGGCGTCCTCGACCTCGCGGGCAACGTCGCGGAGTGGACGTCGAGCCCCTTCGACGCCACGGGCGCGCGGCGCGTCTTTCGCGGCGGCGCATGGCAGGACAACCAAACGTACAGCGTCCGCGCGACGAGCCGGGACAGCCAGGCTCCACAGTGGCAAGGGTGGGGCATCGGCTTTCGCTGCGCGAGGTGACCGCGCGCGGCCGACCTCGACGGCGCTGAGCGCCAGCGTCGCACGGCACGACCACCGCGCCGCAGGCTGCTCCGACAGCCGCCCTCGCCCCTCGTCGCGCCGCTCGAGTCACACCGACCGCCGCTCTCGCTCTGCCGACCGCCCCCCAGGTCCCCGCGATTTCCGCGCGACGACTTCCCAGAGCCTCCCTCCGTCTGCCGAGAGCCTCCCTCGGAGTGGCGAGAACCTCTCTCGCCGTTCCGACGGACGCCGCAGTCGCCTCCCCTACCCCTTCGTCTCGCTCCGCAGCCGCTCCCAGCAGCCTGCCGCGCTGACGAACGAGAGCTCGACGTCCGCGAACCGCACCGTGTCGCCGTGCGCGAGCGGCGCGCTCGGCGGGCCCTTCGGCGCGAGCCGTGTGCCGTTGATCCACGTCCCGTTCTTGGACCCCGCATCGGTCAGCGTGAAGCGCCCTCCGCGCTCGCGGAACACCGCATGGACCTTCGACACGTGCCGGTGGTCGATCGCGATGTCGTTGTCCACGGTTCGGCCGACCGTGATCATCCCCGGGCGGCTCGCGGCCACCTTGCACACCATCCACACCGGTCGGCTCGTGGGGGCGTTGCGGGAGCGCACCGTCATCGGGTCCTCGAGGAGGCCGTCCGTGTCATCGGCGCCGGGGGAGATGTCCACGGGAGCGCCGACGAGGAACGGGAACGGGTTCGCTTCGACGAAGGCCGGCTGCGACGACGCGAGCGCCGCCCGGACGAAGTCGACCGGTTTCGACGTGAGCTCGGCCTTCCGCGCGACGTCGTGCGCGACCATGAACGCGTCGATGCGGTCGAACAGGACGTCGATGCGGGTCGACCTCTGGATGTAGCCCGTCGCGCGTGACTCGGCCGCGAGCCACGAGCTGATGGCGTCCGGCTGGCGCGACAGGAGGACGACGGGGCAGTCGCTGCGCGCGGCGCTGACGAGCTTGCGGAGCTCGGTCGCGCTGGGCGGGCTGGCCCCGACCTCGATGAGGACGAGGTCGGGCTGCTCGCGCGCGGCGGCGTGGCGGAGCTCGGCGATGGATGTCAGGGAAATCGCAAAATCGCCGCCGACGGCCGCTCCGATGTCGTCGGGCGTCGGGATGCCCTCACACGCGAGGAGAAGCTTGCGCCGTGGATCCAATGAGACTGCTCCCGAGCCTGCGGGAAATCGTATCACGTTTTTCGCGCGCGGACGACGCCGCGGGGAGCGGTCGCGGCACATCCTCTCGGGCGGGCCGTCCCGGTGATAGCGTACAGGGGATGAGGCGCGGTGCAGAGCGGCCCGGCGCGTGGCACGTCCGGCGCGTCGTACTCGTCGCGTGCGGGCTGAGTCTCCTCGCCTCGCGCGTGCTTGCCTGCGGTTTCGCGCCTACCATCGACGACGGCGCGTTCGCGTGCAGCGAGGCGGGGGCGTGTCCTCCGGGGCTCGCCTGCGCGAGCGACGGGCGTTGCTACAGCGGGGCGCCTCCGCGCTGCGCCGACGGTGGAACGTGCGCAACGGACGGCCGCGCGGCGGACCACGCGGTTCGCGACGTGACAATCGACCACGCGGCGGTGAACGACCACGCGGCGGTGAACGACCACGCGGCGGCGAGCGATCACACGGCGGCGAACGACCACGCGGTCACGGACGACGCGGGGCACGACGCCGGGCTCGGTCCCGACGCCCGGCCGCACCGCGACTCGGGCGGCGACGCGGGGTGCACGACGAGCGCGGAGTGCACGGCACCCGACCTGTGCGTCGCGGGCGCGTGCACCTCTCCGACGACGCTCTGCAACGCGTGCAAGGCCGCGGGGGGGACGTGCGGCAGCGGCTCCGCGTGCGCGTTCGCCTGCGGCGCGGGGCCGTGCTCCGTCGACTGTCCGGCGGGCTCGTCGTGCACCGTGAGCTGCTCCGCGAGCTCGGACTGTGCGAGCGGCGTCACCTGCACGGGCGGCGGCGACTGCACCATCCAGTGCACCGGCAATCACAGCTGCGCGTCGGCCGTGACCTGCAGCGCGGCCGCGTGCGTCGTCGCGTGCACGGGGAGCCAGGCCTGCCTGAACACCGTGAGCTGCACGTCGGCGACGTGCGCGCTGACGTGCCAGGGGCCTCAGTCGTGCGGCAGTACGATCACGTGCGCGGGGGCGAGCTGCAGCACGACCTGCGCCGGAACCCAGTCCTGCAAGGGTGCGATCGACTGCACGGCGCCGTCGGGCACGTGCTGCGTCGCATGCACCGGGACGCAGGCGTGCGGGGGCGGCAAGTCGTGCCACGCCGGCAGCACGTGCGAGACGGACGCGAGCGCGTGCCCCTGAGCGGCCGCGCTCCGGGTGGAGCCCTCAGAACGCGCCGCGCACGACGACCGTCCCACCCGTCGGGCCCACCGTGACCGCCGGCGTCACGACCGGCTCGGGGCCCGTCTTCCGCCACCCGAGGAACGCGAGCAAGCCGCCCGCGGCGAGCGCCACGCCGCCCACGACGTAGAGCGCCGTCGCCGCGCGGGCCGACCGCGTGCCGTCGTCGTACGTCGCCTGATCCTGCGGCGTCCACGGGCCTCGGCTCGCCGCAGCCGCGGCGATCGCGCTCGAGTCCGAGCCGGCGTGAAGGCCGAAGTAGACGCCCGTCCCGAGAAGAGCGGCGCCGGCGACGCCAACAGCCACGCCCGCGACGCGGAGGGCAGGGCTGCCGTGGGTCGCCTCGACGGGCGGCGGCGTCAGGGGCGCCGGGGGTGGCGGCGGCGGCGGCGGTGCGAGCTGCGTCGAATCGGGCGGCTTCGGGAGGGCGGGCGCGGCACGCTCTGCCGCGAGCGCGTGCTCCGACTCGGCGACGAGGGCCTCGACGTCCTCGCGATTCGCGGCGTTCGGCTTGTCGTGCAGGAACGTCCGGAACGAGTGGATCGCCTGCTCGTAGTGCTTCAGCATCTTGTGGCACTGGCCGATGTTGAAGAGGAGGCCGGGCGTCGGATACTTCTCGTACGCGGCCGTGTAGCCCTCGAGGGCGTTGCTGAAGGCGCCCAGCTTGTACTGGACGGTCGCGGTGTTCGCGAGCTCCTTGGCGTCCTCGAGCGGGGTGCCGGCGGCCGCGGGGACGCTGACGGCCAGCGCGCCGAGCACGGCGGCGGCGAGCGCGATCCGCGCGGGAAGGCGAGCCTCACGACGCACCATGGTCGGGAGTCTACTCGAACGGGTTGATCACCGAGTCGCGATCGCTCGGCTTCGGCTTCGCGGACGCCGCGGGTCGCCCGGACGACGGCTTCCCTGCCCGAGGTTTCACCGTCGGGGAGCCTGCCGCGCTCGACGAGGGCGCGGCGGAGGCGACGGGTGCGCTCGACGCGAGTGCCTCCGGGCGGGTCGCGGCGGACGGCGCGGCCGACGGCGCGGCCGACGGCGCGGCGGCGCTCGCGGGCACGACGGGCGTCGACGACGGCGCGGCGGTGACGGATGAACCCGCGGCCGAGGGACCGCGCGCCTGGACGACCCCGAACGCGACGGCGCCCAGCACCGCGACCGCAGCGAACGCGAGGAGCCCGTTACGCCACGAGGACCGCGACGCGGGCATCCGGTGGACGCCGCTGCCGGACGCGACGCCGCCGCTCGACATCCTGTCGGTCCCGGGCAGCGAGAGGCGCATCGAATCCTCGGTCGGCGGACGCACGAACGTCCCCTTCTCGCGCGTGATCTCGGCGATGTGGTCGATGCGGGCGTGCGAGCTCTGCGGCGCGAACGGCCGGAGCTCCTGCGCGAGCTCGGCGATGTTGCCGAAGCGGTCTTCCCGATCCTTGGCGACGCACGTCTCGATGACGCGCGAGATCCCGTCGGGCACGGCCGGCACCACCGACGCGAGCGGGATGGGGGGCATCGTGAGGATGGCGGTGACGAGCTCGGGCATGTCATCACCGTCGAAGGGGACCTTGTCCGCGAGGAGCTCGTAGAGGACGACCCCGACGCCCCAGACGTCGGCTCGCGCGTCCACCTCCTTCGCGCGGAGCTGCTCGGGGGACATGTAGTGCGGCGTGCCGAACTTGTCGGTCTCTTTCGTGAGCTTGGTGTTGCGCCCGGACTCCGTGGCCTTCTCGGTGAGCTTCGAGATGCCGAAATCGAGGATCTTGACGACGGAGGCGCCGCCGGACTTCTTCGCGAGGAAGAGGTTGTCGGGCTTGAGGTCGCGGTGCACGATCCCGGCGGCGTGAGCCTCGGCGAGCCCCTCGCACGCCTGCAGGATGTAGTCGACGGCGCGCTCGGTCGGCAGGGGGCCGGCGATCTTCAAGAGCCTCCCGAGGTCGGTCCCCTCGAGGTACTCCATGACCATGTACGGGGCGCCCTCGATCTCGCCGACATCGTAGACGCGGACGGCGTGGTCCGACTGGATCCTCGCGGCGAGGCGCGCCTCGCGCATGAACCGCGCGACGACGATGGGCTTGGTGAGCGCCTTCGGGCGGAGGTACTTGATCGCGACCCACTGGTCGAGCTGGACGTGCCTTGCCGCGACGACGACGCCGAGCCCGCCCTCGCCGACGACGCGCTCGACGCGGTACTTGCCGGCGACAATCTTGCCGGGCGCGAATGCGGCCGCCTCGGCGGGAGGCTCGGGCGGCTCGGTGGAGCTCCCCCGTCCCGCGACGCTCTCGTCGAGGTCCGGCGTGTGGGCGGGATTCGGCGAAGGGGTCACCACGGCGCTCTCGCCCGCTAGCTTACCGCGGAAGGAGCCGCGGGGCGCGTCACTTCGAGTGGACGCGGAGGAGGTCCCAGCAGCCAGAAGCGCTCACGAAGGACAGCTCCAGCTCCGCGAGCCTGACGACGTCGCCGGACGCGAGGGGGCGGCTCGGGGGGCCCTTCGGCACGAGGAGCTCGCCGTTGACCCAGGTCCCGTTGCGGGAGCCGGCGTCCGCGAGGGTGAGGGCGTCGTCCTGAACGCGGAAGAACGCGTGCAGCTTGGAGACGTTGCGGTGATCGATGAAGACGTCGTTGTCCGCCGCGCGTCCGACGCGGATGATGGAGGGGAGGCCGGCGGCTACCTTGCGGATCGCCCACGCCTGCGGGGCCGGGCCGGTCGGCGTGTTGCGCGAGCGGACGCTCGGCGGGACGAACGAGCCGTCGTCGTCGTCGAGCAGCCCGACCGTATGCTCGGACCGAGTGGGCGTGCTGAGCATCCGGCCGACGAGGAACTGGAAGGGGCTCGCGGCGACGAACTCGCGCCGGGTCAGGCGCCGCGCGAGGGCGACGACGTCGTTCGGCACGCTCGACGGCGCCGCGCTGCGAGGCGCGGCGAGCAAGGACTCGATCTCCTCCTTGAGGATGTCAGGGGGGATCGACGCGGAGAGCGCGCCGCTCGCCTGCGAGTCGGTCGCCAGACGGGAGAGGCTGGCGATGTCGAGCTCCGAGAAGAGGACGACGGGCCCCTCGCTGCGGGCGTCCTCCATGACCCTCGCCAGCGCCGTCGGGGCGGGGGGCGGGATCGCGACATCGAGCAGGACGAGGTCGGGCGGCTCGCGCGCGATGGCGAAGGGGAGCTCGGACGTCGAGGTGACCGCGACCGCGAAGCCTTCACCGAGCGCGCCACGGAGGAGCGCGCCGAGCGAGTCACGCGCTTCGCGCCGATCGCAAGCAAGGAGGATCCTGCGCGCTGTCCCCATCCGGCGTTCCACCGCCTACCAGCATAGCGCGAGCGGGGGCCTGCGCGCGCGCCGTCTGCTCGCTCACCCGCCGCTGGCGCACCCGGGCGGAGCATTCGGGCCGAACGTGCAGAGGACGCAGGCCCCCGAAATACACTCGACCTGGCCCGGGTCCACGCAAGGGCACGCCTCGAAGACGATGCCGCTCGTCGCCTGGTCGTAGGCGGAGAGCGACGACGCGCTGATGGCCGCGTTGCCGCACCCGCAGTCGCCGCTGCAGACCTGACCGGACGTGATGATCGTGCAGTCGGTCGCCTGGGTACAGCCGACGAGATAGCTCGCCGCATCGATGTCGACGCACAACAGTCCCGCGTCGACCGTCGTGACGCCCGAGTCGGTCTCGCCCGCTTCGACGGTGGTCACTCCGCTGTCGGGGCCCGTCGTGACCCCGCCGTCCACGCCGATCGTCGTCGTGCCGCTGTCGTTGCAGCCCGCGGGCTGGTCCGGGCCGAAGCTGCAAAGCGTGCACGCGCCCGCGATGCAACGGGGCTCGCCCGGGAACGCGCAGGGGCACCCTTCGAGGGTGAGCGAGGACGTCGCCGCGTTGACCGCGAGGGCCGCGGCGGCGTTGACCGGCGTGTCGCCGCAGGAGCACTGCCCGTCGCACACGTCGCCCGTGCGGACCAGCTCGCAATCGCTGTCGCTCTCACACGCAGCGGCTGCGGCGGACACGACGACGTCGACGCACCCGGACCCACCGCTCTGGACGGTCACCCCGGAGGTCGTGCCCGTCCCCCCGTCGGAGCCCACCGAGCTCCCGCTGCCCCCGACGCCCACGGTCTTCCCGCCACAAGCTGCTGCGAGGGCGGACAGAAGGAGGGAAAACGCGAATGGGGAGAGACAAGTGCGGGGGCTCATGCGCTTCGATTGGAGCAAGATAGGTGCCAGCAAGAACACGGCGCGCACGCGGGAAACGCGCGCCGCGGGCGGCACACCGGGTGGCGCACCGCGATCGAGGTGCCGCAGGAGATCCCCACCCCGACCCACGACGGGGTGCGAGGCCCGTGAGGGTGGTTACTGCGCGCAGCAGAGCGTGCTCGGCGCGTTGAGGGTCGCCGAGCCCATGGGCGTGGGGGCCGCCGTAGGCGCGCCGCACGCCGTCCCCTGTGCGGTCGCCGCGTAGCGGTACGACTGGTAGACGTTGGTGGCGGGGACGCTCGTGCGGTCGCACGCGCCGTCCATGTCCACGGCCTGCCCCGTGCCGCTGCAGTCGCCGGATGCGTAGAACGTCCACGACTTGGCTCCGCACGTCGCCGTCGGGCCGCCGCACGTGCACGCGCCGCCGCAGCTGCGCGTGTCGTCGACGCTCGAGCCGACCGGGTGCGCGTCCGGGTAGGAGGCCGGGCACGTCACCGTGCCACCTTGGAGCACGCACTTGGTGCGGCTCGCGACGGTGGCCGTGCACACCTCACCGCCCGCACACCCCGTCGTCGGTTGCGGTCCGGTCGCCGTGCAGACGTATACGGGGGTCGAGCCCGTCGCGGGGAGCACCGTGCCCGCGTTCGCCGCGCAGCTCCCCCCCGTGGGCGGCGGAGTGCTCGTGACCTGCACGTACGCCGCGAACGTCGCGTCAGTAGCAACGCAAGCGCCGTCAGAGGCGGTCCAGGACGCGCCGGTCGGAATGCATGTGCCCGCCGCCGCTCCGATCGCGACGCTGATGTCTCCTACGACGCACGAGGGAGCCGTGCCGACCCCGCACGTGCAGCTGCACTGCGCCGGGTTGTTCGCCGGCGCGCTCACCGTAGCGCCGCTCGCGGTGTAGCCGGCCGGGCACGCGCTGTCGGTCGAGAGGTCGACGTTCGCGAGAGTCCAGGAGGCGGGGGGCGCGGGGACACACGCGTAGCCCTCCGCGATGCAAGCGGCGTTCGAGCAGTCGGGGGTGGCCGGACAGGTGACGGCGGAGTCGTGTCCCGCGTCGTGCCCGGAATCGTGGCCGGTGTCCGGTGCGACGAACGCGTCGCGTCCGCTGTCGCGCGGCGTCGCGTCTCCGGGCGGTGGCCCGAGCGCGTCTGCGCGCGGCGCGTCCGGTCGGCGCGCTCCCATGGAGGCGTCGCTCGTTCGCGTGCGCGCGTCCGGAGCGCGCCCGTCGGGGGCGCGCGTGGTGACGTCCTGGGCCACGGACGCGTCTGCGGCGCCGGCGATTTCCCCCGCAGCGTCGAGCCCGCAGCCGGCGACGGCGATGCACGCGACCGACGCAAGAGCGGGCCGCGGGACGAAGCGCATCACCTTCAGCATAGCGCGAAGCGGGGCCCCGCGATCCAAGTTCGTGCGACCGGTGCGGACACGTACGCACTTGGCACACGAAGGCGGGTAGGATGCCGCCACCAAAAAGGAGTATCTATGCGAACGATCGTGTTTGGTTCGGTGATTTTGAGCGCGCTCGCGCTCGGTGCATGTGAAGACAAGCCCTCCGGCGGCGCCACGCCGGGGACGAGCGCGACCCCCGCGCCCTCCGCGGCAACGTCGACGACGGCGGCGACGCCGAGCGCGTCGGCCCAGCCCGCGGCCCCGGAGAAGAAGAAGGTCGAGGCGCCCAAGGACCACAAGGCGCGGTTCAAGGCGCTCGAGGACGCCTACTCCGCGCACGACGCGAAGAAGGTCTCCGAGCTCTTCGCCGAGAACGGAGTGATGACGCGCCCGGGGCGCGACGACATCAAGGGGCGCGCCGAGATCGAGAAGCGCGTCGCGAAGAACTTCGAGGTCTTCAAGGACATGAAGATCACGCTGGGGCGCGTCTGGGAGAAGGACAAGCACACCGCCTTCGCCGAGTGGGTCGGCACCGGGACGAACTCGGGCGAGTGGCCCGAGATCGGCATCCCCAAGGCGACGAACAAGGCGTTCGGCGTGGTCGGCGCGTCATGGATCGAGGTCGACGACGACGGGTTCATCAAGGAGGAGAACAGCTTCCTCGACGGGCCGACCATGCTCGGTCAGCTCATGCCGAAGGCGGAGATGCCGGCGCGCGCGGTCATCACGGCCGCGCCGGAGGGCACCGAGCACTTCGAGCCGCTCGCCGCGAAGGAGGCGAAGGACGACAAGGCGAAGGCCGAGCTCGCAAAGGCTCTCGAGGCCGAGAAGAAGCACCTCGAGGCCGAGGAGAAGCTCCTCGCAGCGTTCAACAGCGACAAGCCCAACAAGATCGACGAGGGCCTCAAGCTGTTCGCCGACGACTTCGTCAACGTCGACTACACGCAGGAGAAGAACCAGAAGGGCAAAGGGGAGTTCAAGGCGCTCGTCGGCAAGTACTTCCTCGCGTTCCCCGACCTCCGGATCAAGAGCACCACGTCGTTCCCGATGGGCAAGTACGTCGTCTCGAAGTTCGAGTACACCGGCACGCAGAAGGGGGCGTTCGGCCCGATCAAGGCGACGAACAAGCCCATCTCGCTCCACCAGGTCGAGGTCGACGAGTTCAACAACGACGGCAAGCTCGTCAAGTCCTGGACGTGGGGGAACAACGAGGAGCTCCTGAAGGAGCTCGGCGTCACGCCGGCGCAGGAGAAGAAGGACGAGGTGAAGGAGGAGAAGCGAGAGGAGAAGCGAGAGGAGAAGAAGGAGAAGAAGAAGTAAGCCTTCTCCAAGGCCGGAACGGGGCGGCGCTCACCGCCCCGACGGCCGAGCGCCGCTACGTCTTACTCAGCGGCCCCACTTCATCGACGAGCGCCTTCTCGAGCGCGGCGAGCTTCTCGCGTTCGGCCACGATCGCGGCCTCGAGATCGCGCCGGCGCGTCTCGATCGTCGCGGGCTCCTTGCCGTGCTTGGTGAGCATCCCGGCGAGGACGTCGAGGACCGCACGGCGTGACGTCTGGACGTCGTCGATCGCTGCGCGCGCGGCAGGCACCGCGCGCAGCCTCGCGACGGGACTCGGCCCCGCCTCGACCGCCCGGAACGCGATCGCCAAGGCGAGCGAGCAAC
>Ga0209415_10004129_pt1 | contig 26704 bp, 23 predicted proteins | sample PeaSoiSIISIP2007_FD_187696 | JGI IMG/M metagenome (GOLD analysis project Ga0209415, IMG submission 187696) | Peat soil microbial communities from Weissenstadt, Germany - SII-SIP-2007 (SPAdes) (version 2) | ecosystem: Environmental > Terrestrial > Soil > Wetlands > Peat | place: Germany... | reverse complement strand
CGAACCCACACGGTGTCACCACCACCGGATTTTGAGTCCGGCGCGTCTACCAGTTCCGCCATCCGGGCAAGCCAGAACCGACAGTATATGCGATCGGCGCGCTTGGTAGTATGCGCACGATAATGCGACGCGAGGATTTTCACTTCGAGCTTCCCCCGGAGCTCATTGCGCAGCGGCCGGCCCCACAGCGCTCGGCGAGCCGTCTGCTCGCGCTCGACGGGACCGGCGGAGTGCATCGCGACCTCGCGTTTCGCGATCTGCCGCAGCTGTTGGTGCCCGGTGATTTGCTGGTATTCAATGATACGCGCGTGATTCCGGCGCGCGTTTTTGGGCAGAAAAGCAGCGGCGGCCGGATCGAGTTGTTGCTCGAGCGGGTGTTGAGCCCGCGAACCGCGCTGGTGCACGCGCGCTCGAGCAAACCGCTGCGCCCGCAAGCCTCGGTTGCGCTACCGGGCGGCATTACGGCCTGCCTGCTGGGCCGCGAAGGGGCGCTGCTGCGCCTCGAATTCTCCGGCGATGTCTTGGCATTTTTCGAAACCTTCGGGCAGATGCCGCTGCCGCCGTACATCACGCGGCCACCGGAGGCCGCCGATCGCGATCGCTATCAGACGATTTACGCGCGCGCGCCCGGCGCCGTGGCGGCTCCGACCGCAGGTCTGCACTTCGATGCGGCCGCGTTCGCCGCACTCGCGGCGCGCGGCATCGCGCATACGTTCGTGACTCTGCACGTCGGCGCGGGCACGTTTCAGCCGCTGCGCGACGCGGATATCGATGCGCACGTCATGCATGCCGAGACCGTCAGCGTGCCGGCGAGCGCTTGCGCGGCGATCGCAGCGGCGCGCGCAGCCGGCGGTCGTATCGTGGCGGTCGGAACTACGGTGGTGCGCAGCCTCGAGACCGCGGCCGCCGGCGGGCGCCTCGAGCCCTTCCATGGGGACACGAAAATCTTCATCAAGCCCGGACATCGATTCGCCGCGGTCGACGCGATCGTCACCAATTTTCATCTGCCGGAATCGACTTTGTTGATGCTTTGCGCGGCGTTCGTCGGGCGCGAACACTTGCTCGCGGCCTACCGGCACGCAATTGCGGCGCAGTATCGATTTTTCAGCTACGGTGACGCGATGTTCTTGACCCCCGCCGCCCAAGTGCTGAGACGCCCGTGAGCGCCGAGATGCCGCGGGATCCGCTTGCGATGCGATTCGAACTGTTGCGGCGGGACGGCGCGGCACGGCGCGGCCGGCTGCAGTTCGCGCGCGGATCCGTGGAAACGCCTGCGTTCATGCCGGTCGGCACCTACGGCACCGTGAAGGCGATGACACCCGAGGAGCTCGAGGCGATGGGTGTCGAGATCGTGCTCGGCAACACCTTTCACTTGTATTTGCGCCCGGGGCTCGATGTGATCGGCGCCCATGCCGGGCTGCATCGATTCATGCATTGGCGGCGGCCCATACTCACGGATTCCGGCGGTTTTCAGGTCTGGAGTCTTGCCGCGATGCGTAAACTCACCGAGCAGGGCGTGAGCTTCCGTTCGCCGGTGGACGGCGCCGCCGTGTTTCTCTCGCCGGAGGAATCGATGCGCATTCAGCGCGTATTGGGCTCGGATATTGCGATGAGCTTCGACGAATGCACGCCGTATCCTGCCGCCGAGGCCGAGGCGCGCGCCTCGATGGAATTGTCGATGCGCTGGGCTGCGCGCGGTTTTCGCGAATACTATCGCGAGGACCTCGCGCAGGGCAGTGCGCCAGGGACGCTATTCGGCATCGTGCAGGGCGGCGTGCACACAAGCCTGCGTCTGGCATCGCTCGCGGCGCTCGAGCAGATCGGATTCGCCGGCTTGTCGGTCGGCGGACTCGCAGTCGGCGAGACCGAGGCCGAACGCAATGAGGTGCTCGAGGGCTTGCTGCCGCATATGCCGGCGCTCAAACCGCGTTACTTGATGGGCGTCGGGCGGCCGCAAGACATCCTCGAGGCGGTGCGGCGCGGCATCGATATGTTCGATTGCGTGATGCCGACTCGGCATGCGCGCAATGCGCATTTGTTCACGCGCGCCGGCGTCGTCAACATTCGCAACGCGGTGCACCGTGAGGACACCGGTCCGGTCGAGGCCGAGTGCGGCTGCTATACCTGCCGGCACTACAGTCGCAGCTACTTGCGCCACCTCGATAAATGCAACGAAATCCTCGGTGCCCGCCTCAACACGATCCATAACCTGTATTTCTATCAACGCCTAATGCGCGAAATCCGCGCCGCCATCGAGGCGGGGTGTTTTGAGGCTTACGCGGCCGAGTTCTACGCCCGGCTGGAGCCCGCGCCGGCGATATGAGGCGCAGGCTGCCGGAGGCGCAGAGCGCTAAGGGGAAGTTTTAGGGCCGCGTTTCGGTATAATCCCCGGCCTTGTGCTGCGGCGTAATGCCGCGAATACGGATGTAAGCCTATGGATTTCTTTATAAATGTTGCTCAGGCGCAGGCTGCCGGAGGCGCGGGTGCGCAGGGCGGCATGTTCAACATGCTGTTCTTCATACCGCTGTTCGCGGCATTCTATTTTTTGCTGATACGGCCGCAGAACAAGCGCGCCAAGGAGCAACGCGAGATGGTCGCGAGGCTCGCCGTAGGCGACGAGGTCGCAACGACCGGCGGCATACTCGGCAAGATCACGGAAGTCGGTGAGCAATTTCTGACCCTCGAAATTGCGGCCGGCGTGCACGTCAAGCTGCAGCGATTTCAGGTTGCCCTGGTCCTTCCCAAGGGGACGGTCAAGAGCGCATGATTTCCTACTCGCGCTGGAAGATCGCACTCGTTGCGATCGTCATCATTGTCGGGTTCCTACTCGCTTTGCCGAATTTGTTCGGCGAGGAGAGCGCCTTGCAATTTGCGCGGGATCGCGCGCCCGTGCTCGAGGGCGACCGCAAGGAGATCGAGCAAGTCCTCAAGGACAAGGGCGTCGTACCGACGGGTGCATTCCTCGACCAGGGTCGCCTGACGCTGCGATTCAGCAGTACCCAGGATCAATTGAAGGCGCGGGACCTCGTCGCCGAAGCGCGGCCGAATCAGTACACGATCGCCTTGTCGCAGGCCTCGCGCGTTCCGGAATGGATGCGCAATCTCGGCTTGAACCCGCTCAAACTCGGACTCGATCTGCGCGGCGGCGTCAACCTCGTCTACCAAGTCGACGTCGAAGGCGCGGTCAAGCAGCAGCTCGATCACCATGAGCAGGATTTTCGCGCCTCCTTGCGCAATGCGCGCGTGCCCTATCAAGACGTGCTCGTCGACTATCCGCAGCGCCGCGTGCAGGTGCTGTTTCGTGATGCCGACAGCTTTGCCAAGGGCAAAGCGGCGATCCAGGCCGACAACCGCAACCAAATCTTGACCGACACGACCGTGGACGGAGCGCCGGCGCTGCAACTGCTGATGACGCCGCAGGAGATCAAGGAGCGCCAGACTTACGCGGTTCAACAGAACATCGTGATCTTGCGCAACCGCCTCAACAGCCCCGAACTCGCGGTCTCCGAGCCGCAGGTGTCTCGCCAGGGCGTCGATCGCATCGAGATTCAGCTGCCGGGCCTGCAGAATTCCGCCGAGGTCAAGAAGATCCTCGGCAAGACCGCGACGCTGGAATTTCGCATGGTCGATGAGACCGACAACCCGCTCGAGGCGGCGGCGACCGGTCGCGTGCCCTTGGGCGCCAAGCTGTATTACACGCGCGAGAAGCAGCCCGTGCTGCTCAAGCGCGAAGTCGTCGTGACCGGCGATGAATTGACCGACGCCTCGTTCCAGCCGAACACCCAGGAGGGCGCGGCCGTGTCGGTCGGTCTCGACAGCCGCGGCGCGAACAAGATGCTCAAGAACACGCAGGAGAATCTCGGGCATTTGATGGCGGTCGTATTCATCGACCGGTCGCGCGAGAGGAACGCCGAGGGCGTCGATGTCGACCGCACGACCGAAGAGGTCATCAATCGCGCGACGATACGCGGCGTGTTCGGCAATAATTTCCAGATCACCGGCGTCAATCCGATCGAGGGGCGCGAACTGGCGCTGCTGCTGCGCGCCGGCGGCCTGGCGGCGCCCTTGACCCCGATCCAGGAACGCGCCATCGGTCCGACGCTCGGCAAGGAAAACATCGCGAAGGGCGTCGATGCGATGGTGTTCGGCATGCTGGCCGCGTTCGTATTCATGGCGATTTACTACAAGGTCTTCGGCCTCATCGCCGATGTCGTGCTCTCCGCCAACGTCGTGCTGCTCACGGCGCTGTTGTCGATGGTCGGCGTGGCGCTCACCTTGCCGGGCATCGCGGCCGTCGTCTTGACCGTCGGCATGGCGGTCGACGCGAACATCCTGATCTACGAACGCATCCGCGAAGAGCTGCGCAACGGTGTCTCGCCGCGCGCCGCGATCACGGCCGGCTTCGAGCGCGCCTTTTCGGCGATCTTCGACTCCAATATCACGGCGCTGATCGCCGGCGTGGTGCTGTGGGGGTTCGGCGCCGGGGCGGTGCGCGGTTTCGCCGTCGTGCTGGTGCTCGGCATCGCGACTTCGATGTTCACGTCCCTGATGGGCAGCCGTGCCTTGGTACAAGTGATCTACGGCGGTCGGCGCAAGCTCGAACGCCTGGCGATCTGACGGCTTGCGGGCCTGAGGCAAGAAGCACATGGAATTTTTTCATAAAGTAACCCGCTTCCCGTTCATGAACACCCGTAAGATCTGGTACGGGCTGTCGGCGGCAGTGATCGTGGGGTCGCTCGCGATGGTGGCCGTGCGCGGGTTGAATCTGGGCATCGACTTCACCGGCGGCGTCGACGTCGAAACCAATTTTCCTCAGGCTCCCAATATTGAACAGCTGCGCTCGGCGCTCGACCGCGCAGCGGTTGTCGGCGCGCAGGTCAAAGCGTTCGGCAGCTCCCGAGACATCCTCGTGCGCTTGCCGCCCGACCCGAACGTGAAGGGCGAGCAGATCGGCGCGCGGATACTCGAGGTATTCAGCGGCATAGATCCCGGCGTCAAGCTCCAGAGCACCGAAGTCGTCGGCCCGCAAGTCGGCCAGGAACTGTTCGTCAAAGGCGCCGAGGCGCTGTTTGCGACGCTCGTGCTGATCGCAATGTACGTGCTGCTGCGATTCACCTCGAAGCTCGCCTACGGCGCGATACTTGCGGTCTTGCACGACCCGATCTGCGTGCTCGGGTTCTTCGCGGTCAGCCAAATGACGTTCGATTTGACCGCGGTGTCGGCGATTTTGGCCGTGATCGGCTATTCGTTGAACGATACCGTCATCGTGTTCGATCGCGTCCGCGAACGTGCGCGCAACGCCCGCAAACTCACGATCGCCCATGTCATCGATGAATCGATCAACCAGACCCTGTCGCGTACCATCATGACCAAGCTCGTGACCTTGTTGGTCGTGCTGGCGCTGCTGATATTCGGCGGCGAGACCCTGCATGGATTCTCCGCGGCGCTCGTGATCGGCATCATTGCCGGAACCTACTCGTCGATATACATCTCCGCGGCGCTCGCCCTCGACTTCGGTCTGCGCACCGACGATCTGTTGGAGCGCAAAATGGTCAAACCCGAAGAAATCGACGGCTTGCCCTGAGGGTTTTTTAGAATCGCTGGATCAGGCCGCCCGGCACCGCGATTGCTTCGCCGCGCGCTGCGGCGGGCTCGCTGCAGCGCGAATTGAATGGAAGCGCACCGGGAAAGCCGCTAGAGTCGGCAACGCACAAAAACATCACGTTGCGGGGAGCCAATCAATGGCGACGACTCGAGGCCTAGGGCGCATATTTCAGCGCAAGTCGGTGGCGCAGATTCAGGCAGAGCACGCACATGGTGAGCTCAAACGGTCGTTGGGCGCGCTGAACCTCGTGCTTCTGGGCATTGGATGCATCATCGGGGCGGGTATCTTCGTGCTGACCGGACGCGCCGCGGCCCAGTTTGCCGGCCCCGCGATCATGGTCTCGTTCGTCATCACCGGGCTGCTCTGCGCCTTCGTGGCGCTCTGTTACGCCGAGCTTGCGTCCGCGCTGCCGGTGTCCGGCTCGGCCTATTCCTACACCTATGCCTCCATGGGGGAGGGCGCGGCCTGGGTCATGGGGCTGCTGCTGCTGCTCGAATACGGTCTGGCGGCGTCCACGGTCGCGGTTAGTTGGTCGGGTTATTTCGTGAGCCTGCTCGCGGACATGCACCTGACGATTCCGGCCGTGCTGACGGCTGCGCCCGGAGTGCCCGTCGTGGACGCATCCGGTGCGGTGATCGCCACCGGCGTCATGAATCTGCCGGCCATCGTCGTCATCGGTCTCGTGACGCTGCTGCTGATTCGCGGCGTTACCGAGTCAGCGACGGCCAACAACATCATTGTTGCGATCAAGCTGGCGGTCGTCATTGCCTTCATCGTCATCGGCTCACGCTACGTTCATCCGGCCAACTGGGCGCCGTTCGTGCCTGCCGAGATTCCCGTTCGACCGCCCGGCACGAACACGGACATTTGGCACCAAGTCGGCCGCGCGCTGGTTGCCGTAGTCACCGGAGACAACACCTACCGGTACGGCATGGGCGGGGTCATCCATGGCGCGGCGGTGATCTTCTTTGCGTATCTCGGCTTCGAGGCGGTCTCGACCGCCGGCGCCGAAGCGCGCAACCCGGGCAAGGACATGCCGGTTGGCATCCTGGGCTCCTTGGTCATCTGCACGCTGCTCTATATCGCGACCTCTGCGGTGCTGGTCGGGATCGTGCCGTACGCGTCGCTCGACAACGCCGCGCCGCTCGCGGTCGCGGCGAATCGGATCGGCTTGCCATGGTTTGCACTGCTCGTGAAAATCGGTGCTCTCGCGGGCCTCTCGAGCGTGATGCTCGTGCTGCTCTACGGCCAGACGCGGATCTTTTACACGATGAGCCGAGACGGCCTGCTGCCGAAGTCGCTGGCTGTGGTCCATAAGACCTTCAAGACGCCCTGGATCAACACCATCATCGTGGGAATCGCGGCGATGGGGGCGGCCGGATTTTTGTCGCTCGATGCTTTGTCGGACCTCACGAACGTCGGCTCGCTGGCGGCGTTCATGCTGGTTTGCATCACCGTGGTTTATCTGCGGGCGACCAATCCCGAACTCATTCGGCCGTTCAGGACACCGTTCTATCCGCTGACTCCGGTTCTCGGAGCATTGATGTGCCTCGTCCTGCTGATGAGCTTGATGTCGACGCCGGCGACGCGGAATTTCTTCCTGATCTACCTGGCGGCTGGAATCGTGATCTATTTCGTCTACGGCATTCGCAGTTCCAATCTTGGACGTGGCGTCGTCGTTACCGGCCACGAGGCGAGCCCACTGGAGCTGCCCCACAAAGGCGACTTAGAGTAGGGGATTGATTAATCGCTCGCGGCGCGATCCCGCTAGTCGCGCAGCGCGGCCGGCACCAGCGGGCCGATGGTCGCGAGCAGCGCCTCGTAGACCTTCGGGTTTCCCGCGACGACGTTCTTGCCGAGCGCGTATTCCGCGCCGGCCGGAGTGCCGATACGGCCGCCGGCTTCTTGAATCAACAGCGTGCCCGCCGCCGTATCCCACGGCGACAAGCCGAATTCCCAGAACCCGTCGGTTCGGCCGGCCGCGACATAGGCCAAATCCAGTGCGGCGGAGCCGGGCCGGCGTACGCCGGCGGCCACGCCCATGACGGCTTTGAGCATCGCCAAATAATCATCGACATGGATGTCGCCCGCGCGAAACGGAAAACCCGTGCTGATCAGGGCGCCCTCGAGCGTGCGCTGCGTGCTGACCCGGATCTTCTTGCCTTCGAGCTGCGCGCCCTCGCCGCGCGATGCGGTGAAGAACTCCTGGCGCATCGGATCGTAGACGATCGCGTGTTGCAGGCGATTTTTCTGTTCGACCGCGATGGAGACTGAAAACGTGGGGAAACCATGCAGGAAGTTCGTCGTGCCGTCGAGCGGGTCGATGATCCAGACGAATTCGCCTTCGCCGCTGCGGCCGCTTTCTTCGCCGAAAAATGCGTGTTCGGGGTAGCTCTTGCGCACTGTCGCGATGATCTCGGCTTCCGCCTTGCGATCCACGTCGGTGACGAAATCGTTGCGGCCTTTGGTGTCGATTTTGAGCGAATCGAGCCTCGAGAGGCTCCGCACGATCGAATCGCCGGCGCGCCTGGCGGCGCGCATACCGATATTGAGCAGTGGATGCATAACGTGGCGCTAGAATAACAGAGCATGAGTGCTCACGTTCGCATCGTCCTCATTGATCCCAGCCACCCGGGCAATATCGGCTCGGTCGCGCGCGCGATGAAGAATATGGATCTCTCGGATCTGGTGCTGGTGCGGCCCCGCTCCTTTCCGCACGCCGAGGCCAACGCGCTCGCGGCGGGGGCCGACGATATCCTCGCGGGCGCGCGCATCGCGTCGACCGTGACCGAGGCGATCGCCGACTGCGCGTTCATCGCCGGAACGACCTCGAGGCCGCGTTCGTACTATTGGGAATTCACGACTCCCCGGGACGTGGCTTCGCGAATCGTCGATTTGCCGGCGGAGAATGGCGCGGCCCTGCTCTTCGGCTCCGAGCGCTACGGGCTCGGCAACGACGACCTGCAGTACTGCAACGTGCTCGTGCGCATCCCGGCAAACCCCGAATATTGTTCTTTGAATCTGGCGATGTCGGTGCAATTGCTGAGCTATGAGATTTTTCTGGCCCGGCACCAGCCCCGCTCTCATACGCAGCTCGAATTGCCGCTCGCGCCGTCGGCGGATGTCGAACATTTTTATGCACATCTGCTCGAGGTCTTGAACGAGATCGATTTTGCGGACCGCACCGGCCATTTGATGGAGCGGCTGCGGCGTTTGTTCAATCGTGCGCAGCTCGATCGCAACGAATTGAATATCTTGCGCGGAATATTGAGCCACGTGCAAGGTAGACGCGGCCAGTCGCGGGCCAAGAGCGGCGCATGAACACGTACTCCGGCCGATGAACGCGCGTCGCGCCTCATGAATGCTCCGGTCTACTTGGACTACGCGGCGACAACGCCCGTCGACGCCGGCGTGGCTGCACGGATGGCGCAGTGCCTCACGATCGAGGGAACATTTGGAAATCCGGGTTCGAGCAGCCATGAGTACGGCGATCGTGCGCGCGCGGTCGTGGAGGCGGCGCGTAGCCAGGTGGCTGCGGCGGTCGGCGCCGAAGCCAACGAGGTGATCTGGACCTCGGGGGCGACCGAAGCGAACAATCTGGCGATTTTCGGTGTCGCCAATTATTACCGCGACCACGGACGGCACATCGTCACGGCCCGGACCGAGCACAAGGCCGTACTCGATCCCTGCCGTGAACTCGAGCGCCGCGGCTGGCGCGTGACCTATCTCGTGCCGGAGCGCAGCGGCATCGTGGATCCGGCGCAAGTCATGCGGGCGTTGGAACGAGAGACCGTGCTGGTCTCGCTGATGCACGTCAACAATGAAATCGGCGTGGTCCAGGATATCGAGGCGGTCGCCGCGGTCTGTGCCCGCCACGGGGGCGTGCGTTTGCATGTGGATGCGGCGCAAAGCTTTGGCAAGTGCCGCGTCGATTTCGCGTCGTCCGGAGCCGACCTGATGTCGTTGTCGGCTCACAAGGCCTATGGGCCCAAGGGAGTCGGTGCCTTGCTGGTATCCGCGCGGCGCGGCGTGCAACTCGAGGCGCTGCAATTCGGCGGCGGCCAGGAGCGCAATTTGCGTTCCGGTACGCTCGCGACGCATCAGGTCGCGGGAATGGGCGCGGCGTTCGCGCTTGCCACGGCCGATGCGGCAGGCATCGAGGCCGAGCGGGGCCGCATTGACGCGCTGCAAAGCCGGTTGTGGCGGGGTATCGAGGCGGTGGGCGGCGTATTGCGCAACGGCTCAGCGGCTCTCTGCGTGCCGCAGTTGCTCAATCTGTCGTTCGAGGATGTCGAAGGCGAGAGCTTGCTGGCGGCCGTGCGTCCGCACCTGGCCGTATCGACCGGCTCGGCGTGTGCGTCGGCGACCAACGAAGCGTCCTACGTCCTGCGTGCATTGGGCCGCGATGAACGCCTGGCCGAGAGCAGCCTGAGATTCAGCCTTGGCCGCTACACGACCGAGGCGGACATCGATCGGGCGGTGCTAGCGGTCGCCGAGGCCGTGACACGGCTGCGACGAATCGGCGGCAAATGAACTACAGCGAACTGACGCGCCGTTATTTTGAGAGCGCCGGCGCCGCGGGAGTCTTGAGCGGCGATTGCGTCGGGCGCGGCGCCGCTGGCACGCGCCGCATGGGCACCTGGGTGCAATTCGATATTCAGCTCGAGCCCGGCATCGAGCCGCAGCGGCGCATCGTGGCGGCTCGATTTTTGGCTTTCGGCTGTCCACATACGATTGCGGTGGCCGCCTGGGTTTGCGAGCGGGCGGTCGGAACATTCTGCGCCGCGGCCTTGCCTGAACCGGCGCAAGCGCTCTGCCGCCGCTTCGAGGCCCCGGCCGAGAAACTCGGGCGCATGCTGGTGATCGAAGATGCCTGGGCGGCGGCCGCGGCGGCCGCGGCAGCAGCGGCAGCAGCAGCGACGGTGGCGGCGGTGGCGACGGCGCGGGTTACGATCTCGTGAAATACGACTTGTGTCCCGTGCGTTCCCCCTGGTGGCGTGTTATGTATACCTTTCAAGGGCGGGATTAATTCGGTAGGGCGGTGTTTATGGCGATATTGTTGACCGAGTCGGCTGCGGACCGGGTTCGAGCCCACCTGGCCAAGCGCGGTGCCGGGCTGGGATTGCGGCTCGGCATCAAAAAGACCGGCTGCTCGGGCTTCGCCTATGTCGTGAACTATGCCGATGAAATACGGGCGGAAGATGCCGTGTTTGAAGTCCGCGGCGTCAAGGTCATCGTGGATTCGGCGAGTTTGCCCTTGATCGACGGCACCCTCGTCGATTTCGTCAAACAGGGCCTCAACGAGGCGTTCAAGTTTCAGAATCCAAAGGCCAAGGGTGAATGCGGCTGCGGCGAGAGCTTCAGCGTCTGAAGGCCGCGACGGGCGCCCCACAGGAGCGCTATTTTTCCAAGTAATACAGGCACTTCGCCCGCCGCTGCAATTGCTTGGCGGCGCTCCCTCGGTTAAACTTCGCAGTCTTTGTCGGCCCCCCTGCCGGGCGGGCCGCGTTATTTTTAGTCTTCGAGGTCATCATGGCAGTTGAGCGCACTCTTTCCATCGTCAAACCCGACGGCGTCGCCAGGAACTTGATCGGCGAGGTTTACACGCGGTTCGAAAAGGCAGGATTGCGTATCGTCGCCGCCCGCATGTTGCAGTTGTCGCAGGCGCAAGCCGAGGCGTTCTACGGTGTGCACCGGGAACGGCCTTTCTTCAAGGACCTGGTGCGCTTCATGACCTCGGGTCCCGTTATCGTTCAGGTGCTCGAGGGCGAGGGCGCAATTGCCAAGAATCGCGATTGCATGGGCGCTACCGATCCCAAGAAGGCCGCGCCCGGCACGATCCGCGCCGACCTGGCGACGAGCATCGACGAAAACATCGTGCACGGCTCCGACGCCGCCGATACGGCGGCTCGCGAGATAGCTTTTTTCTTTCGCGACATTGAGGTCTGCGCGCGTACGCGCTAGCGTACGCCGCAGAATTCTCTTGAGGAATGCAACCGGTGGCGGGTGATCGCGTAAATCTACTCGGCTTGCCGCGCCTCGAGCTCGAGGCGTTCGTCGCGCAGCGGCTCGGCGCGAAGCCGTTTCGTGCGCGGCAGCTCATGAAATGGATCTATCGCCGCGGCGCAGCGGATTTTTCGGCGATGAGCGATCTCGCCAAGGATTTCCGCGCCGCGCTGCAGACGGTCGCGAAAATTTCGGTCCCGGAGATCGTGACCGAACAGATCTCGGCCGACGGGACCCGCAAGTGGATGCTGCGGATGGACGAGGTCCAGGGCATCGAAACCGTTTACATCCCGGAGCCCAATCGCGGCACGCTGTGCATTTCCAGCCAGGTCGGCTGCGCCATGGATTGTTCGTTCTGCGCGACCGCCCAGCAGGGATTCAATCGCAATCTGAGCGTCGCAGAAATCGTCGGGCAAGTGTGGCTCGCGCAACGCGAGCTCAACGACATGCGCTTTGATGCGCGTAAGATCACCAATGTCGTCTTCATGGGCATGGGCGAGCCGCTCGCGAATTATCGCAACGTGGTGCCGGCCATGCGAATTCTGCTCGATGACCTGGGGTACGATTTATCGCGGCGCCGCGTGACCTTGAGCACCTCGGGCCTCGTGCCGCAGATCTACAAGTTGGCGGAGGAATGCAACGTGGCGCTCGCGGTATCCTTGCATGCGCCGAACGATGAGCTGCGCAACGAACTGGTGCCGATCAATCGGAAACATCCGATCGACGAGCTGTTGAACGCATGCTGGCATTATCTCGAGAAACAAAACGGCCGCAGCGTCACGTTCGAATACGTGATGCTCGACGGCGTCAATGACAAGCCCGAACATGCCAAACAGCTCGGCCGCCTGCTGCGCGGCAGGCCGGCGAAACTCAATTTGATACCCTTCAACACTTTTCCGGGAACCGGGTATCGCCGCTCGCCGGCTGCGGCGATCGTTCGCTTCCGCGACATTCTCAATGATCTGGGCGTCATCGCGACGATACGCAAGACGCGCGGCGACGACATCGATGCCGCGTGCGGCCAGCTTGCCGGCCGAGTCACCGATCGCACCCTGGTGCGGCTCGGCAGCCGGGTCATGAACCCTTCCGAACGATCCGCGGCGGTAAGATGAAAATTATAACGGCCGGTTTATTGCTCGTCTTCGGTTTGGCGGCATGCGTCAGCAACAAGTCCGCGCCCACTCAGACGCCGGCGGCGGCGGCCTTGACCAACGCGCAAATCGCGATCGAATACATGCGCCTCGACAAGCTCGCCACCGCGCGCGAATTCATCGAACGTGCGCTGTCGCAGGATCCTGGCGACGCCAACGTTCAGGCCGCGGCAGGCATCGTTTATGAGCGATTGGGCGAATTGCCGAAGGCCGAGCGCGCGTTCGCCGCTTCGGCGCGCATCGGCAAGAAGGATCCGAACATTCTCAACAGCTATGCGGGCTTTCTGTGCCGCACGCACAAGGCGACCGAAGGCGAGAAGTTGTTCATGAAGGTCGTCCGGGATCCGCTCTATCAAACGCCGGAAGTCGCATACGTCAATGCCGGCGTCTGCGTGCGCACCGCGGGCAACAACATCGCCGCCGAGCACTATTTCCGCCAGGCGCTCACCATTCGCCCCAAGATGCCGGAGGCCCTGCTGCAATTGGGCGAGCTGCTGCTCGAGCGCGGCGACACGACCGAAGCCAGGCGCACCGTGCTGCTTTACTTGGCGGTGAACGAATCATCCCCGGATATTCTCTGGTTAGGTTTGCGCATCGAGCGCAAAGCGGGCGATGCGACGGCGGCCTATTCATACGCACAACGGCTGCAACAGGAATTTCCCGCGTCCGAGCAGGCGCGCATGCTCCAGTCCGGCCTGGCGCGATGAGCGAGCCGCTGAGAGCACCGGGCGCGCGCTTGCGTAGCGAGCGTGAACGCCGGGGACTCAGCGTGCAAAAGGCGGCTGACGAAATGCGGCTCGATGCATGGGTCATCGAGGCGCTCGAAAGCGATCAATACGAGCGTGTCGGACCGGCGGTCTACGCGAAAGGCCACTTGAAGAAATACGCCGGTATGTTGGCGATTCCCTGGGAGGAGGTCGTCGCGGCCTATGATTCCCTGCATCAAAATCTTGCGGATGCACCTGCGCAACCGCCTGCGGTTCGTATGCACTCGCCGCCGCCGCTCGTCAATAATCTGCCCTCGGGGCAAATCGCCGCAGCTGCGGCGTTCGTGTTGATCGTCGCCGGCGTGCTGTGGTGGAGACCGTGGCAACAGCGCGCCGCCGTTGCTCCGGGCGGCCCACAAGCAAGCGCGCAATCGGCGGTTCGGACGCCGGTTGGTGCGCAATCCGCGTCAAATCATCAGGGCGCGACCGGCGATGGGCGCACGGGCGATGCACGCACGGGCGATGCGCGAACGGGTGATCAAGCCCGGGCCGGAGAGCCGGCCGCCGTCGGTGAGGCCGCCGGGGCCGGTCAGGCGGCAGCGGTCAATGGGGGCGCTCTCGAATCGGCCGGTCCATCGGCGAACGTCGTAACCGCGGCAGGTACCGCCGGTGCCGGCGCTGCAGCTGCGGAAGCCGGCGCGGGTCGAGCGCGTCTGCGCCTGAGTTTCTCGACCGACTCTTGGGTCGACGTCCACGATGCGGCCGGCAAGCGCATCTTCAGCGGCTATGGCCGCGCCAACAGCGTCAAGATCATCGCGGGAGACGCACCGCTGCGGGTATATCTCGGCTACGCGAACGGCGTGCAACTCGAAATCAATGAACACGCGGTGGCGATTGGGCGGCCGTTCGTGCGCGGCGACGTCGCGCGCTTCGAGGCCGGCGCCGACGGCATGCTGCGCAGCTATCCGAACAACGCGCAACCACGCGGCTGACGGTGCTAGGTTGAGCAAAATCATCGAGCCTCTGCGCGGCGTGCACGATATGTTGCCGGCCCAGGCGGCCGCCTGGCAGTTTCTCGAATCGACGACGCGAGAGGTCTTCGCGTCCTACGGTTACGAGGAATTTCGCGTTCCCATCATCGAGCAGACGCAGCTATTCAAGCGCTCGATAGGCGATTTTACCGATATCGTCGAGAAGGAGATGTTCAGCTTCATCGACCAGGGCGAGGACCACATCACTCTGCGTCCCGAGGCCACCGCTGGAATCGCTCGCGCGATGATCTCCAACGGCTTGTTGCGTGAGAACCGATTGCGCGTCTGGTGCATGGGACCGATGTTTCGCCGCGAGCGCCCGCAGGCGGGACGCTATCGCCAATTTCATCAAATCGATGCCGAGGCGTTTGGCTTCGCGGGACCCGATGTCGACGCGGAGATCATCCTGCTGGCGGCGCGACTGCTGCGCCGGCTGGGCCTGTCGGGCGTGAAGTTGCAGCTGAATTCGCTCGGTACCCCGGAATCGCGCGCAGTTTATCGGGAGCAACTGATTGCGTATTTCGGCGCCCACGCCGCTGCGCTCGACGAAGACAGCAGGAGGCGGCTGCACGGCAACCCGCTCAGAATCCTGGACAGCAAGATTCCGGAAACCCAGCGCATCGTCGCCGGGGCGCCGCTGCTCGTGGAGTCCCTCGATGCCGATTCGAAAGCCCATTTCGCGGCCCTTTGCGCGCACCTGCAAAGCGCCGGCATCGAGTATCATGTGAACCCGCGCCTGGTGCGCGGCCTCGATTACTACACGCGCACCGTCTTCGAATGGATCACCGACTCTCTGGGTTCGCAGAGCACGGTGTGTGCCGGAGGCCGCTATGACGGCCTGATCGCGCAGTTGGGAGGCACGGCCACGCCGGGCATCGGTTGGGCCATGGGACAGGAGCGCATCGTCATGCTGCTCGAAAAAATGGCTGCGGTACCGGCCGGCGACCGGCCGCAGGTTTATTTGGTGGCGGTCGGGGAACGGTCTGACATTCTGGGGCTCCAAGTAGCCGAGCGGCTGCGCGACATCTGGCCTGGACTGCGGTTGCAGTTCAATCTAGGCGGCGGAAATTTCAAGACGCAATTCAAGCGCGCGGACAAGAGCGGCGCGCGCTACGCGATCATCGTGGGGGACGACGAAGCCGCGCGCGGCGTCGTTGCTCTCAAAGATTTGCGCGGCGAGCGGCCCCAGGAAGAATGTGCGATCGATCGAATCGGCGAATTGCTGGGCGGCTTGTTGGGTCTCGAGGCTTAAGGTAGCGGAGTAATCATGGCAGACGATTTATTAACCGAGGAAGAACAGATCGAGGCCGCCAAGCGCTTCATGAGCGAGAACGGCGCTTGGCTGATCGCCGGCGTGGCGCTCGGCGTGGCGCTGCTGTTTGGCTATCGTTATTACGAAAACTCGCGCAACGAGCGCGCCATGAAGGCTGCCGACGAGTTCGGCGCGATGACCTCGGCTATCGACAGAAACGATCGAGCCTCCGCGCGGCGAATTGCGGAGGGGATCGTACAATCCTATTCCGGCGGCCCGTATGCCGATCAAGCGGAGTTGACGCTCGCGCGTCTGCTCGTCGATGAAGGCAAGAGCGCCGATGCGATTGGACCGCTCATGGAGGTCATGACGGGTTCCAAGGATACGGAACTAAAAAATATCGCGCGTCTGCGCATTGCGCGCATTCAGATCGACCAAGGCAAGCCCGATGATGCGATTCAAACCCTCGCGGGCGGCGACTCCGCGTCCTTCGCATCGCGCTACCATGACGTTCGCGGCGATGCGCTGTTGGCGAAGAAAGACACGAGCGGCGCGGCCGCCGAATATCGCGCTGCGCTCGAGGCGAGCGATCCGCAGAATACCGACGCGGCCCTGCTGCAATTGAAAATCGCCGATCTCGGCGTGTCCCCCGCAGCCCCCGCGGCCGCTGCACCCCCTGAACCCCCCGTCAACAAGGCGAAACCCTGATGCGCTGTTTGCTTCCTCTTGGCCTAGCGGCCTTCATTATCGTCGCGGGCTGCAGTAAGGACAAAGATGTCGAACCGCCGGCGCGATTGGTCGATTTTCCGCAGACACTGCCGGTCAAGGAGATCTGGAGAGAGGGCTTGGGCGGCGGCAAAAAGCAAATGGTGCTGAGGCTCGGCTTGGGTCCCGCGCTCGATAACAAGATCGTGTTCGCGGCCTCGCACAAGGGCGACGTGATCGCCGTTGCCGTGGATACGGGCCGGCACCTCTGGGTCAAGAATCTCAAGCTGCCTTTGTCGGCGGGACCGGCAGCCGCTCTCGGCATGGTCGTGGTCGGCTCCAGCAAGGGCGACATCGTCGCCTTGGAGGGTGCCACGGGACACCAATTATGGCGGGTGCGCGTCAACGCCGAATTGCTGTCGCCGGCGGCGATCGGCGAGCACGTAGTCGTCGTACGGTCGGTGGACGGAAGGCTGCGGGGTCTCGATGCACAAACGGGCAAGGAATTATGGTCCGTCGAACAACAGGTGCCCAGACTGAGCCTGCGCGGAACGGGAACTCCGGTCATCGCCAAGGACATAGCGATTTGCGGGTTCGACAATGGCAAGGTAATGGCGGTTTCCTTGAGTACCGGGGACACGGTTTGGGATACCGCGCTTGCGGCGCCGCATGGCCGCACGGAACTCGACCGCTTGGTCGACGTAGATTCGGCCGTACGCGTGCTCGGCAACGATGTCTACGCGACGGGTTTCCAGGGGCGCACCGCCATGCTGGCGCTCGACTCGGGGCAGATCTGGTGGGCGCACGACATGTCGAGTTACCGCGGACTGTCGGTCGATGCCGAGAACGCGTTCGTCACGCAGTCCGACGGTGTCGTCGTTGCTTTGCGCGACCGCGACGGATCGGAGGTTTGGCACAACGACAAATTGAAGCGGCGCGGCCTGTCGACACCCGTGATCCTCAGCAGCGCGGTCGCGGTTGCGGATTTTCAGGGCTACGTCCATTGGCTCGATAAAGCCACGGGAGTCCTGGTCGCCCGCAAGCAAGTCTCGAAATTCAGGGTCTCGAACGCGCCGGTGGCTGTTGATAACACTGTGGTCGTGCTCACGGACGGCGGCGATCTCGCGGCGTTTCGCGCAACGCCGCCGGCGGCGGCGCCGGCACGGGCGACGAGCCCATAAGCGAAATCTCTTGCTGCCGGTAGTTGCGCTAATCGGTCGACCAAACGTCGGGAAATCGACGCTGTTCAATGCAATGACCGGGACGCGCGACGCGCTGGTCGCGGACCTGCCGGGGCTGACGCGCGACCGCCAGTACGGATTCGCGCGTCGTACCGATGTGCCGTGCATCGTCGTCGATACGGGCGGCCTCGTCGAAAACGCCAATGAAATCGAAAGTCTGATGATCGCGCAGACCGATCGCGCGATCAGCGAAGCCGACCGTATCATCGTCTTGGTCGACGGCCGCGCCGGAGTGACGCCACAGGATCAATTCGTCGCGCGCCTGGCACACCGCAGCGGCAAGCCGGTATTCCTCGCGGTCAACAAAACCGAGGGCTTCGACCCCGATATTGCGGTCGCCGATTTTCATGGGCTGGGCCTGGGCGAACCGCACCCGATCGCCGCGGCGCACGATCAGGGCGTGATCTCTTTGCTCGAAGCGGCTCTGGTCGGACTCGTCCCGGATCCACAAGACGGGCCCGAGATGACCGGCATCAAGGTTGCGGTAATCGGTCGCCCCAACGTCGGCAAGAGCACATTGATCAATCGCCTGCTCGGCGAGAATCGCATGGTCGCCTTCGATCAGCCGGGAACGACCCGGGACGCCGTACTCGTGCCGTTCGAGCGCGACGGCGAGCGCTATACGCTCATCGACACTGCTGGTGTCCGGCGCCGCGCGCGCGTCGAGGATGCGGTCGAGAAGTTCAGCGTCATCAAGACTCTGCAGGCGATCGAAACCGCTCACGTCGTTGTCGTCGTCATGGACGCGCAAGATACCGTTGCCGAGCAGGACGCGAGCCTCCTCGGCACGGTCATCGAGCAGGGGCGCGCACTCGTGATCGCGATCAACAAGTGGGACAACATTCCCACCGAGCAGCGCGATCTGATTCGCCAGCAAATCGAGCAGCGCATTCCGTTTGCCGATTTCGCGCCGCTACATTTCATATCGGCGCGCCATGGCAGCGGCGTCGGCGAGTTGTTCGCGTCGGTCCGCAAGGTCTATGCGGCAGCCATGCGAGATATGACGACACCGGAATTGACGCGCGTGCTCGAAGCGGCGATCGAAACTCATCCGCCGCCCGTGGTGAGGGGACGGCGCATCAAGTTGCGTTATGCGCATCAGGGCGGCCGCAACCCGCCGATCGTCGTGATCCACGGCAACCAAACCGATCATGTGCCCGAGGCCTACCGGCGCTACCTGGTCAACGTCTATCGCAAGGCGTTCGCGCTCGAGGGAACTCCGGTGCGCGTCACGTTCCGCGGCGAGGAAAACCCGTTTGCCGGCAAGCGCAATCCGCTCACGCCGAGACAGGTACGCAAACGCAAGCGGCTGATTCAGCGCAATAAGCGGTAACGCATAGCCTCGACCTTTGCATTAGACTATTTGCGTAGGGATGTCGCGGGGCGGGTCTGTGCCAAAGATCATTGGAACCAAAGTTTTTCGCATTGCCGCCGTCGTCGTAGGACTGATGGTGCTCTACGGCGCGGCGGGATTCGCACTGGCGCCGCGATTGTTGCGCTCGGCGCTGCTCGAGGACATTCCGAAGCAGACCGGCGCGACCGCCACCGTCGGCCCGATCCGGGTCAATCCGTTTCTGCTGCAGCTCGAAGTCAAGGATTTCTCGCTGACGGCGAACTCGGGCGACCGCTTGCTGGGCTTCGATCGCCTGTTCGTCGATTTTGGGCTCGCCTCGTTGTGGCGCCGTGCGTTCGTTTTCAAGGACATCGAAATAGACGCGCCCGTGGTGAACGCGGTCGTCGCCGACGACGGATCGCTGAACCTCGCGCAGCTGAAGCCAAAATCCCCGGCGCCGCCTCCGCCGCCGCGCCCCGCGGCGCAGTCGTTGCCGCGCATTCAGGTGGCTGCATTCAGCGTGACGCGCGGTGTCGTCAGTTATGAGGATCGCAGCCGGCCCGCGCGTTTCGCGACGCGGCTCGAGCCCATCACCTTCGATCTCAGGGATTTCAGCACCGATGCACAAGGCGGAATATTCACGTTCACCGGTGCGTCGAAACGCGGCGAACGCTTCGACTGGCACGGACACCTGTCGGTCCAGCCGGTTGAGTCCGACGGACAGCTGCGCATCCAAGGTCTGCGCGCGCAAACCATTGGGGAATACGCCGGGGACAAACTGGGTTTCGCGATCGATTCCGGCAGCATCGACATCGATGCACATTACCGATTTGCATTGCGCGACGCCGTCGATTTGCATGTCGACGGGGTCAATGTGTTGCTCAAGGATCTCGCGATCAAACCCAAGACCGCGGAGCCGGCAAATGAACCCGACTGGATCGTCGTGCCGGAACTCGAGGTCACGAACGGCTCCCTCGACCTTGGGGCCCGCAAGGCGCAGATCGATACGGTGGCATTGACCGGGCTCAAGCTGCTGACTTGGACGGCAACGGACGGGTCGATCAATTTGACGAGGCTCGCGGCGGCTGTGGTCGGACCCGGTCCGGCTGCTGCAACCGCTACGGCAGCCGCCCCCGCTGCGGCAGCCGCCCCTGCTGCGGGAGCCGCCCCTGCTGCGGGAGCCGCCCCTGCTGCGGCGCCGAACGTGCCGGCTTGGAGCGTGGAATTGCGCGACTTCGGAATACGCGAGGCGAATATTTCCTTTGAGGATCGATCCACGAGCCCTGCCGCAAAGATCGTGCTCGCGCCTCTGTCGCTGCGGGTAACGGGCGCGAGTCTCGATCTTGCGCGCGCGGTTGCGATCAATCTGGAAACGAAGCTCAACGATGCGGGCGAATTCGCTGTGAGCGGCGATCTGACGCCGCAGCCCTTGTCCGCCGATTTGGGACTGAAACTCAAAGGATTCGAGCTCAAGGCGCTGCAGCCTTACATCGCGCAGCGGACCGCCATGAGCTTGACCGACGGGCGCCTGAGCGCGAGCGCCAAGATTCGCTATGGCCAGCTCAAACCACGCGCACAGGTTACGGGGGACCTCAGTGTGGAGAATCTGCACACGGTCGACAATCAGCTGCGCGAGGATTTCATCAATTGGCAGCGTCTGGACATACTCGGCATCACGTTCCAGCAAGAGCCCAATCGCTTGACGATCGATCGGATCGTCGCGCTCAAGCCATATGCCCGAGTCATCATCGAGTCGGACAGCAGCCTCAACGTCGCGCATATTCTGGCGGGCCCGGCGCCGGCGCGGCCGCCGCAAGCGCCATCCTCCAGCGCCCCGCCAGCGCAGGCCGCCCCGCCGCCGCAGGCCGCCCCTCCGTCGCAGGATACCCCTCCGCGGCAGGCTGCCCCGCCGCAGCCGGGGGTGCGCCCGTCCGCCCCTTATTCGGAATCGATACGCAGTATCGAGCTTGCATCGGGCCAGGCGAATTTTTCGGATCTGTCCGTTATGCCCAACTTCGCGGCCGGTATTCAAGAACTACACGGTACGGTGCGCGGCCTGTCATCGGAGCCGAATTCGCGTGCACGGGTTGATCTGCACGGTCAGGTCGATCCTTTCGCTCCGGTTGCAATCTCCGGAGAGGTCAACGTTTTGAGTCCCGCTCTTTACACCGATTTGACGTTGAGCTTCCGCAACATCGAGCTGAGCATCTTCAATCCATATTCGGGAAAATTCGCGGGCTATGTGATCAGCAAGGGCAAGCTCACGACGGAATTCAATTACAAGGTCGACGGCCGCAAGCTCGATGCCAAACACCATGTAATCATCGATCAGCTCGAGTTCGGCGAGAAAACCGCGAGTAAGGATGCGGTTACGCTGCCGGTGAAGCTCGCGGTAGCGCTGCTCAAGGACCGAAACGGCGTCATCGATCTCGACCTCCCGGTCAGCGGCTCGCTCGACGATCCGAACTTCCACCTGGCTCCGGCGATTTGGAAGTTTCTCGGCAATTTGCTCGTCAAGGCGGTCACGGCGCCGTTCGCGCTGTTGGGCTCGCTATTCGGCGGCGGCCCGGATATGCAATTCGTCGATTTTCATCCCGGTGCGGCCACGCTGGACGACGCCGGCGCCGAGAAGCTCAAGGTCATCATCCACGCGCTGCAGGAGCGTCCGCAGCTCAAGCTCGAAGTGCCGATCGCCTCGTTGCCCGAGGTCGATCGTCCGGCGCTGATCGAGGCCCGATTCATCACCGACGCGCAGGCCGAGCAGGCGCTGCAACCCAACTCGCAGCTGCGATTCGATCAGTTGCAGCCGGCGGCGCGGCTGCGGTTGTTGACGACGCTGTATGGCAAGAAATTCGCGCACCCGCCGAAATTTCCCGACCCGACCGGGGGCAAACAAACGCAATCGGAGGAAATCGCGGCCAGGATCGCGTTTCTCGAGGCGGAGTTAAAAGCACGAATCGTTGTCGATGATGCCGATTTGAAGAGCTTGGCGCAGCAGCGCGCGCTGGCGCTGCAGCAAGCGCTATTGACCGATACGGCGCTCGATCCGGCGCGGGTTTTTCTGGTCGCCAGCGACAAGATCAAATCACAGGACGGACTCGTGAGGCTCGAACTGTCACTGCAGTGACGCGCCGGGAACCGTTTGCGGCCCCGATGCCCGTCCTCGAGTCGCCGGCTACGCCGCCGCGCGAGGCGCAACGGCCGCTGCAAGCGCGCCGCGCAAGGCCGCCGTGGCAAATGCCGATCAAGAATGGACGGATTTCTAGCCGCCGCACGCATCGCGGATGGCGTATTGAGCCTATCGGACTTCGCCGGTCGCCGCGCGTAAACAACGAGATTCCTTGCGCTTGGGATAATATAGGCAGCTTGTCCTGGTACAGGGCGCGCTTGGAGTGAGCTAATGTTTATCCCCGTGCTGACTGTTCTGATCGTAATCGCAATCACGGGTCTGCGCGTCGCGCAAGAGTACGAGCGCGGCGTGATTTTTAGGCTCGGACGCTACAAGGGCCTGCGTGGCCCCGGACTCTATTGGATCATCCCGCTCAATATCGAGCGATCCGTGCGGGTCGATGGGCGAACGCGGACCGTGTCGGCTGAACAGCAGGAAACGATCACGCGCGACAGCGTCACGATCAAGGTCAATGCCGTGTTGTGGTATCGAATCGTCGATGCGGAAAAATCGGTCATCGCGGTCGCCGATGCGCCCGCGGCTGTTTATCAGCTGGCACTCACCGGGCTGCGCAACATCATCGGCCAACACGATCTCGACGAAGTCTTGCAGGAGCGAAACAAGATCAACGATCTGCTGCGCCAATCCATCGCGGGTTCGACCGCCCAGTGGGGTCTGGAAGTGCAGCGCTTTGAAATGAAGGACGTCGAGCTACCCGTGGCGATGCAGCAGGTCATGGCGATGCAGGCCGAGGCGATTCGGGAAAAGCGCGCGCGGATCATCAAGGCCGAGGCCGAATTGGAAGCGTCCGTGAAGCTCTCGGCGGCCGCGGCGCAAATCGCCGCGAATCCGGCCGCGCTGGAACTGCGGCGCATGCAAATGATTTCCGAGGTCGGCGCCGAGAACAACAGCACGACGGTCATCATGATCCCGTCGGATTTTGTGTCGCTGGCACACAGTCTCGACGATTATTTGCGGGAACGCACGAAAAGCGCCGGGTCGACCCAGGCGTGATTCAAGCTCAAACCCCAATGTAGATGCGGACCGGTCGCGCGTCCCGTCATGCCGACCGCGCCGATGCGTGTGCCGGCGGTAATCCGCTGGCCCGGCTTCACGTCGACGGCGCTCAAATGGCAATACATGCTGAGGAAGCCGCGCCCGTGATCGATGAAAACGGTGTTGCCGTTGAAGAAATAATCACCCGTGTCGACGACCACGCCGCCGGCCGGCGAGAACACCGCAGTGCCGCTGGGAGCGGCGATGTCCATGCCGGTATGGGGATTGCGTGCCTCGCCGTTGAATACCCTGCGTGAACCGTAGGAGCTGCTGCGCACGCCAGGCACCGGGGCATCGAACAGCAGATCGTCCGGTTGGCTGTCGGTCCAACGATTGAGTACACGATCGATCCTCGCTTTCTCGCGCTCGAAGCGAGCGAGGTCTCGCTTCGAAAGGTTCACCTGAGCGGGGGGAACCGACAAGGACTGCGTTGGGTATTCCTTCGGGCCGACCGAGAACTCGATGGTCCGATCGCCGCTGCCGCCCTTGACGGTGACGGCGCGCGTGCCGACGGGCGCCGATAGCGGAATGCCGACGATTGCGATCCAATCGGAGCCGTCCTGAATCACCAAGGCGCGGTGTCCGTCCGCATCGACGTCGGGGGGCGTCGCTGGCGTCTGCGTCGCCGAATTGGCACTTGCGGGGAGCCGGATGATCTTGATTCCGCCGGGCACGGGCTCCTCGCTCGGTAGCGACAGCGCCGAGGCGAGCGCCGGCATCACGCAAAGCAGCGCCAGCAGCCGCCGGTTCACGAGGGTGGATCCTCGACCTTGGCGCGTATCTTGCCTGCGGCTAGCCGCGCCTCGATGATCGTGCCCGGCGGCGCTTGAGCGGCGTCGCGCAGTATCCCGCCGCCTTCGCGACTGACGATCGCGTAACCGCGATCCAAGGTGGCGAGCGGGCTGACCGCTTGGAGCGTGCGCACGAGCGGCATCAGCCGTTCGCGCGCATGGCGCAGCAGTTGCAGCTGCGCGCCACTCAGGCGCGCAGCGAGCATCTGATGGCGTTGCGCAGCGTCGCGAACGCGCGCGATGGGGCTCAACTGCCATAGCTGGCTGCGGCGGTCGACTAATCCTGCGCGCAGCTCGGTCAATCGCTGGCGCATGCCGCGCGTCAGACGATCCTCGAGGTCATCCAGGCGCTGCATCTGCTGCGCCAAGCGTGCCGTGGGACTCACGAGCGCTGCTCGGCCGGTCAACCAGCCCAGACGCTCTCGGCTGTCATTGAGTCGACGGCGCATGCCTTGCTGCAAGCGTGCGCCTAGCGTGCGGACCGTCTTGAGCCATTCCTGGGCATCCGGGACCACGATTTCGGCCGCGGCCGACGGCGTCGGCGCACGCACGTCTGCCGCGAAATCGGCGATCGTAAAATCGACTTCGTGGCCCACACCGCTGACGATGGGTATCGGCGAGGCGACGATGGCGCGTGCCAGCGCCTCATCGTTGAACGCCCAAAGATCCTCGAGGGAGCCGCCGCCGCGCGCCAGGATCAAGACGTCGCAATCGCCGCGCCGGCCGGCGAGCGCCACGGCCGCTGCGATTTCCGCGGCTGCTTGCGCACCCTGTACCGGGACGGGATAAATCAGCACGTCGGCGGCCGGAAAGCGGCGAGCGAGCACATGCACGATGTCGCGGATTGCCGCTCCGGTCGGCGAAGTAATCACGCCGATGCGCTTCGGCAGTCGCGGCAGGGGACGCTTGCGTTCGGCCGCGAACAGGCCTTCGGCCGCCAGTTTGGCCGTGAGTTCCTCGAATTGCCGTTTCAGCGCGCCGAGGCCCGCATCCTCCATGTGCTCGACGAGCAGCTGGTATTCGCCCCGCGGCTCATAGAGGCCGATCCTGGCCCGCACGAGCACCTTTTGGCCATCACGCGGCGTGAAGGCCACGAGCATATTGCGCTGTCTGAACATGGCGCAGCGAACCTGGGCAGTCGCATCTTTGAGCGAGAAATACCAGTGTCCCGAGCCGGGCCTTGCGAAATTCGAGATTTCCGCCTCCAACCAGAGGCTGCCAAAACCGCGCTCCAGCAAGACCCTGACTTCGCGATTGAGGCGCGAAACGCTGTAGATATCCCGAGCCGGTCGGGAGGCGGCATCGCTCGCTGGCGGGCTGTCGCTCGGGGGTATTTGCATCGGGCCCATGATACTGCGGTTTACCGCACGGCAGCTGCAAGGTAGAATGCGCCGCCTCTTAGACGAACCTGCGTGAACGCTACCCCTATGCGTATTCTTGAAGAGGCCCTTACATTCGACGATGTGCTGTTGGTCCCCGCCTATTCGGAGGTCTTGCCGCGCGAAGTTTCCTTGAGTTCACAGCTGACGCGGGAGATTCGCGTCAATTTACCCGTGATGTCCGCCGCCATGGACACCGTGACCGAGGCGCGCCTCGCGATCACGATCGCCCAAGAGGGCGGCATCGGGATCATTCACAAGAACATGTCGATCAATCATCAAGCCCGGCAGGTGGATCGCGTCAAGAAGTTCGAGAGCGGCGTCATAACCGATCCGATCTCGGTCAACCCCGATATGACGATCCGGCAGGTCATCGAGCTCACGCGCGCGAAGAACATTTCCGGCGTTCCGGTGGTTCTCGGCACGAAAGTGGTCGGCATCGTCACGCATCGAGACCTGCGGTTCGAGACCAAGCTCGATGCGCCGGTCTCCTCGGTCATGACGCCGAAAGAGCGCCTGATCACGGTGCGCGAGAATGCGCCGAAGGACGAGGTGCTTGCGCTGCTGCACAAATACCGCATCGAGAAGGTATTGGTGGTCGCCGGCGATCATGAATTGAAAGGCATGATCACCGTCAAGGATTTCCAAAAAGCCACGGAATTTCCCAATGCCTGCAAAGACAGCGTCGGCAGCCTGCGCGTCGGCGCCGCCGTCGGCACGGCTCCGGATACGCTGGACCGCGTCGGCGCGCTCCGCGAGGCGGGCGTCGACGTGATCGTCGTCGATACCTCGCACGGACATTCGCGCGGCGTGTTGGAGACCGTTGCAAAGATCAAAGCCAAGTATCCCGATCTGCAGGTCATCGGCGGCAATATCGTGACGGCCGAGGCGGCGCTCGATCTGGTCAGGTATGGCGCGGACGCGGTCAAGGTCGGCATCGGACCCGGGTCGATCTGTACGACCCGCATCGTCGCGGGCGTCGGTGTTCCGCAAATCAGCGCAATTTCGCGTGTCGCGAAGGCCTTGGAGGGAACCGGCGTGCCCGTCATCGGCGACGGCGGCATCCGCTATTCCGGCGATATCGCCAAGGCTCTGGCTGCCGGCGCGCACACCGTGATGATCGGAGGCTTGTTCGCCGGCACCGAAGAATCGCCGGGCGAGGTCGAACTCTACCAGGGCGGCTCGTATAAGGCGTATCGCGGCATGGGATCGATCGGTGCGATGGCGCAGTCTCACGGCTCGAGCGACCGGTATTTTCAGGACACCACGACGGAGCTC
>Ga0209415_10004128_pt1 | contig 26712 bp, 29 predicted proteins | sample PeaSoiSIISIP2007_FD_187696 | JGI IMG/M metagenome (GOLD analysis project Ga0209415, IMG submission 187696) | Peat soil microbial communities from Weissenstadt, Germany - SII-SIP-2007 (SPAdes) (version 2) | ecosystem: Environmental > Terrestrial > Soil > Wetlands > Peat | place: Germany... | reverse complement strand
CACACTCGGCGAGATCGGCAAAGTTTCGCGCGACGGGTTGAAGCCCAACGAGTTGGCGCGCGCCAAAAGCCAACTCAAGGGCAATATGCTGCTGTGCATGGAATCATCCGACAGCCGGATGAACCGTCTGGCGCGTAACGAGATATACTTTCGCCGCGACATTCCACTCGAGGAAATTGCAGCGGCGATCGACGGCGTCACCAACGATCAGGTGGTGGAACTGTCAACCCATTGCTTCAAATCCGACCGCATGGGGCTGGTGTTGCTGGGCGATTTGAAGGGGCGCCAACTCGGCTCCGACGTCTGGTCGGCGCTCGGCTAGCAATTACCCGAACATCGTTGGAGTGCGAGACGACGCACGCCGCTCATTGATTCTATGGACAGAGGGCCGTGTTGCAGACGTTGTGACCCATGTTGGTGCCGCCTGTGACGGTCCCACCATTGCCGCTGATGATGTTGGTCTGGTAGCCGCTCGTAGCGTCAGAGAAAACGAGGCCGGTGCCGGTGTTGCCATTGATAACGTTGCTGGTGACGAGGCAGCCGGTGGTGCAGGTCAAAGCGTCGCCACCATTGTTAATCAGCTGGACCCCGGCGACCGTACTGTTGCTGCCAAGAACGATCCCTTTTCCCGCCATCTTGGTAATCGTGCCGTTGAAGATGGTTATGCCGGAATTGGTCGAAGCGTTGATGCCGCCGGAGTTGCTGCCACCGTTGCCGATAATCGAGAAACCGTTCAGATTGATCGTGACGTTGTTGACGCCGGTATTAACTCGAATCGCGGAAGCATTTGACGCTCCGAAAACGATATTAGAGCCAAGAAAATAACTACCCGATTTATTAATCACGATGGTGCCCCCAGCGGGCTTCACGAGCTTGACCTGAGCATTGGCGGAACCCCAACTGATGCCGATCAAGAGTATAGTGAGATACGAGCCGATGATCAGAATGCCGATACGTCCGCGATTCATAGCCCCTCCGCCTCTCCCGCCGTGCTTCTTTGGTTTGCGGCCCAACTTCCGCGGCCCGCTCAACGGGATTGTGCAAACAGTGTAACGGTTGTGGCACCCTTTGTGCCGGAAGGTGGCAAATGATGGATTCAAATGCTTTGCGGGCGGCCGAGTGATTCGCGCCCGGTTGCGCCGCTCGATCTGATTTGACTTTACTATAGAGAGAGATGCCGATGCCGTTGCGCGTAAACGCGGCGCATTGTGAAGGTTATCACTCACGCCGATATGGTAATGCCGCCGGTCAAGATCCAACGTCTTCGCACGAACGAGCTGCCGCTTCCGCACTACCATAGCGATCACGCCGCCGGTATTGATCTGATGGCGGACGTTGACAGCGAAACAGAATTGAAGCCGCTGCAGCGTGCCGCGATACCGACGGGAATTGCACTCGAAATACCGCCTGGATTTGAGGGCCAGGTGCGTCCGCGCAGCGGCCGCGCCTTGAGTGAAGGGCTGGCGCTGGTTAATTCTCCCGGCACCATCGACGCCGATTATCGTGGCGAAATTCGCGTTATCGTAATCAACCTCGGCGCCGAGTCGTTGATCATTCGGCGCGGCGACCGCATCGCGCAACTCGTCTTCGCGCCGGTCATCCGCGCCGAGATTGTCGAGGTCGATCGCCTCGACGACAGCACTCGCGGCGAAGGCGGTTTCGGCCATACGGGACGATGACGGCATTGCAACGCGCATGAGCAACGATCGCGGATCTGAAAAGGCCGAAATCGACGAAGCGCTGATGGCGATCAGCCCGGTTGACGGGCGCTATCGATCACGGACTCGCGCGCTGGCCGATTATTTCAGCGAATACGCGCTTATCCGCTACCGCGTGCGCGTCGAAATTGAATGGTACCTCTCGCTCGCGGCAAATCCATCGATCGACGCGATGCCTACGATCAGCGCGGAAACGGCCGGGAATCTACGCGCGCTCTACGAGAAATTTTCGCTCGTCGATGCGCGGCGCGTTAAGGCGCTCGAAGCCGAGACCAATCACGACGTCAAGGCGCTCGAATATTTCCTGAAGGAGAAAATCGGCGCACTCGGACGCGGGCTCCCGCTCGAGATGATTCACTTCGCTTGCACCTCAGAGGACATTAACAACCTCGCCTATGCCTTGATCATAAAGGAGTTCGCGGAGCGCGCCTTGTTGCCGACGCTGGATCGGACCACCGCGACGATCGGCGAGATCGCCCGGCGCCATAAGGATGTCGCGATGATCGCGCGCACCCATGGGCAGGAGGCGTCGCCGACGACGGTCGGCAAAGAATTCGCGATCTTCGCGTGGCGGCTCGATCGTCAAATCGGCCATGTGCGCCGACAGGAATATCTCGGCAAAGCCAACGGCGCGGTGGGCAATTTCAACGCGCATCACTTTACCTATCCGGAGGGCGATTGGCTGGAGCATTCGCGCAACTTCGTTGAGGGGCTCGGGCTCACGTGGAATCCGCTGACGACGCAGATCGAGAGTCACGATTTTCTCGCCGAGATTTTCCACACGACCGAGCGCATCGCGACGGTCCTAATCGGCTTCGCGCGCGACCTCTGGGCCTACATTTCGATCGGCTACTTCACGCAAAAGACCGTCGCGGGGGAGGTCGGCTCCTCGGTGATGCCGCACAAGGTGAATCCGATCGACTTCGAGAATTGCGAAGGCAATCTCGGACTCGCAGTCGCGATGTTCCAGCATCTTGCGGCCAAACTGCCGATCTCGCGATGGCAACGCGATTTGAGCGATAGCACCGCGATTCGGGGGATCGGTACGGCCTTTGGCCATGTCGTCGTGGCGCTGAGTTCGCTCGAGCGCGGACTCGGCAAACTTGAAATCAATAAGGCGCGGGTCGCGGCGGAGATCGAGGACGAGAAAGCGTGGGAGGTGGTGGCGGAGGCGATCCAGACGATGATGCGGCGGCACGCGCTCGAACGGCCGTACGAACGCCTCAAGGAATTGACGCGGGGGCGCGTGGTGAATCGCAAAACGATCGAGGAGTTCGTGGCGGGATTGCCGCTCGACGCCAGGGCGAAGGCGGCGCTGCTCGCGCTCGAGCCGAAGAGCTACCTAGGACTCGCGAGCGAATTGGTCGAACGGTTCACGCCGCGCGGGAAATGACGATCGCCGTCTTGCAGCGCTGAAATCTGTGCATAGATTCAAGGTTTGTGGATATTCGCGCGGAATCTGACCGCCAGGCGATTGCGTGCGAGTTTTCCCATTTGTCGCGCGCAAGTAAGATACGACCAGTGCTGCGATCTATCGGTCGGAGGAAATCGTGGAAACGACTCCCGAAAAGCTCGAAATGTTTTACGAGGGCAAGGCCAAGAAACTGTATTCGACCGCGGATCCCGATCTGGTCATCGCCTATTTCAAGGACGATGCGACCGCTTTCAACGCCAAGAAGAAGGGCACCATTGAGGACAAAGGCGTAATCAACAATCGCATGTCCGAGTTGTTCTTCACGCTGCTCGAACGCAGCGGTGTCAAAACGCATTTCGTGCGCCGCCTCAATGATCGCGAGATGTTGTGCAAGCGGCTGCAAATTATTCCGGTCGAGACTGTCGTGCGCAATATCGTGGCTGGTTCAATGGCGAAACGGCTTGGGCGGGAGGAGGGCGAGCAACTGCCGCGCCCAGTGGTCGAATACTACTACAAGTGCGACGCGCTCGACGATCCGCTGATTCTCGGCGAGCACGCGATCGCGTTTGGTTGGGCGACCGCCGAGGAACTGAAAACGATCGACACGCTGGCTCTGAGCGTCAACGATATCCTCCGACGCTTTCTCGACGAGCGCGGCATCCTGCTAGTGGATTTCAAACTCGAATTCGGCCGTCATCATGGCGAGATTCTGCTCGGCGACGAGATTTGTCCGGACACCTGCCGCTTCTGGGATAAGGCCACGCGCAAGAAACTTGACAAGGATCGTTTTCGGCGCGACCTCGGCAACGTTGAGGAAGCGTACCAGGAGATGTTGCGCCGGGTGGAGAACTAGTCGTTGCAGGTCAAGGTTTTCGTCACTCCGCGCAAGGGCATCCTCGATCCGCAGGGACGCGCAGTTGAGGGCGCGCTGAAAAGTCTCGGCTTCAACGGTGTGGCCAGTGTTCACGTGGGTCGTTACGTCGTAATCGAGATCGATGCGCCGTCGAAAGCCGCGGCGGAAGCGGCCGTCAAGCAGATGTGCGACCAGTTGCTCGCCAATCCAAATATCGAGGATTATCGCGTCGAGGTTGACGCGGGATGAAGTGGGGCGTCGTACGGTTTCCCGGCTCGCTGGACGACGGCGACGCGCTCTATGCGTTGCGCAGCATACTGGGCCAGGACGCCGCGATGCTGTGGCACAAGGATGAAACGCTCGGCGGCGCCGATTGCGTGGTGCTGCCGGGCGGCTTCAGCTATGGCGATTATCTGCGCTGCGGCGCGATCGCGCGCTTCTCGCCCATCATGAAGAGCGTTCTGCGCTTTGCCGCCGAGGGCGGACTGGTCATCGGCATCTGTAATGGCTTTCAGATTCTGTGCGAGGCGCATCTGCTACCCGGCGCGCTGATGCGCAATCGATCGCTCTCTTTCATCTGCGACTTCATTTACGTGCGCGTCGAGAATGCGCAGACGCCGTTCACACGGGCCGCGCGCGTCGGCGAGATTCTGCGGCTGCCGATCAAGCACGGTGAGGGCTGCTTCGTCGCACCGGCGGAGGAACTTGCGCAGATGGAAGAGCGCGGGCAGGTCGTGCTGCGGTATGTTGATGAGGCCGGCATCGAGAGCGATGCGGCGAATCCGAACGGCTCGATGCGATCGATCGCGGGGGTCGCCAACGATCGCTTCAACGTCTTTGGGTTGATGCCGCATCCGGAACACGCCGTTGAAAAGATGGTCGGCGGCGAAGGCGGGCTCAAGATTTTTCAATCGATAATCGGGGGCGCGCGATGAGCCTCGCGCCGGTGGCGCTACCCGGCGATCCCGTGATTGACGCGGCGCAGGCGCGCGCGCATGGACTCAGCGCGAACGAATACGCGACCATCGAGCGCATTCTCGGCCGCGCCCCGACGTTTACGGAGTTGGGCGTTTTCTCCGTGATGTGGTCGGAGCATTGCTCGTACAAATCGTCGCGCAAACATCTGCGCATGCTCCCGATGAAGGGGCGCAACGTCGTCGGCGGTCCAGGCGAGAACGCAGGTGCTATCGACGTCGGTGATGGGTGGGTCGCAGTCTTCAAAATCGAGAGCCACAATCATCCGTCGTATGTCGAACCTTACCAAGGTGCGGCGACGGGCGTCGGCGGAATTCTGCGCGACATCTTTACGATGGGCGCGCGCCCGATCGCGAGCATGGACTCGCTCAAGTTCGGATCGTTCGACCATCCGCGCACGCGGTTTCTGCTCGGCGGCGTGGTCGGCGGAATCGGCGGTTACGGTAATTGCGTGGGCGTGCCGACGGTCGGCGGCGAAGTGATGTTCGACGCGGGCTACAACGGCAATATCCTCGTCAACGCCTTCTCGCTCGGACTCGCGCGACGCGAGGATCTGCAGAGTGCACGCGCTCGCGGCGCCGGCAATCCCGTGCTCTACGTCGGCTCCGCGACGGGGCGCGACGGGATCCACGGCGCGAGCCTGCTGGCCTCGGCCGAGTTCGACGCCGAGAGCGACTCGAAGCGGCCCACCGTTCAGGTCGGCGATCCGTTCACGGAGAAATTGCTGATTGAGGCGTGCCTTGAAGCGATCAAAACCGGCGCAATCGTAGCGATTCAGGATATGGGCGCGGCCGGGCTTAGTTCGTCGTCGAGCGAGATGGCGGGGCGTGGCGGACTCGGCATCGAACTCGATCTAGACCTGGTGCCGTTGCGCGAAGCGAACCTCACACCCTATGAGATCCTGCTCTCTGAGTCGCAGGAGCGAATGCTGATCGTGGCCGAGCGCGGACGCGAGGCCGAGCTCGCGGCGGTCTTCGAGAAGTGGGATCTCCATGCGGCCGTAATCGGGCGAATCACCAATGACGGACGCTGGCGCGCGCGCTGGAAAGGACAGGTCGTCGCCGATGTTCCGGTCGGTGCGATCAGTGACGACGCTCCGGTTTACGACCGCCCAATGCAAGCGCCACCGTCCGCGGGCGAACCCGTTGACACGGCGATATCGGCGAGCTCGCCATCTCCGGCGGAAGCCTTGCACGCGATCATTTCGAGTCCGAATGTCGCATCGAAGCGGATGGTCTTTCGGCAATACGATTCGCTGGTGCAGGGAAATACCGTGGTGGGTCCGGGCAGCGACGCGGCGGTTCTGCGCATTAAGGATTCGCGCCGAGGTCTCGCGCTCAAGGTCGATTCGAATCCGCGTGCGTGCGCGCTCGATCCGTATCTCGGCGCGATCGCAACGGTATGCGAGGCGGCGCGGAATGTCGCTTGCGCGGGTGCGCGTCCGACTGGCATCACGAATTGCCTCAATTATGGAAATCCTGAGCGGCCCGAAATCATGTGGCAACTCGTTCGCGGTATTGAGGGTCTGCGCGATGCCGCGGTCGCGTTCGACACGCCGGTAATCAGCGGCAATGTCAGCCTGTACAACGAAACCGAAGGGCGAGCGATTCCACCGACGCCAACTATCGCGATGGTCGGGACCTTCGACGATGTCACGCGACACCTAAAGCAATACTTTAAGGTGGTCGGAGATACCGTGCTGATTGTGCGGAGCGCATCGCCGTCGCTCGCGGCGAGCGAGTATGCGGCGCTGTTTGGAGCGCTTGGCCAGAAGCTTAAGCCGATCGATCTCAGGCGCGAGCGCAAGCTCATCGATGGGCTGGTTGAATGCGCGGATCGGCGGTTGATAAGATCGGCTCACGATGTGAGTGAGGGTGGACTCGCAGTGGCGTTGACCGAGTCGTGCTTCAATCCGAGCGAACTGCTGGGAGTTGAAGTCAAACTCAGCGTCGACGATCACAGTGCAGGAGCGCTCTTTGGCGAAGGTCCGTCAACCGTGCTGATTTCGGCGCCGATGGAAAATATTCAAGTGCTACGTCAGGTCTTTGCCCCGTTGGATATCGTCGCGATCGGTCGCGTGACTGCGGCAGCCCGCCTCAAAATCGATGGAGTGATCGACGAGGAAGTCGATGCTTTACGGCGCCTCTACGAAGACGCAATACCTGGGAGGCTGAAGCGACCATGACTGATAGCGAGGAGTTGTCAGTCGAGCTGGATGCCGCCGAAACGAAGATCGACGGTTTCCACGAGGAGTGCGGGGTGTTCGGCGTGTACGGCCATCCGGAGGCCGCGAACCTCGTTTACCTCGGACTGTACGCGCTGCAGCATCGCGGTCAGGAATCCGCCGGCATCGTCTCGTCCAACGGCAAGTCGCTGATATCCCATCGGGGGATGGGTCTGGTCGCCGATATTTTCAACACGGAAGTGCTCGGCCGGCTGGAAGGCACGGCGGCGATCGGTCACAACCGCTATTCGACCACCGGGTCGACCACACTCAAGAATTGTCAGCCGCTGGTGGTGGAGTACGCGCGCGGCGGCCTCGCGTTCGCGCATAACGGCAACCTCGTCAACTTCGAGGAACTGCGCGCGCGACTGGAGGCCAGTGGATCGATTTTTCAATCGTCGTCTGATAGCGAGCTGGTTATTCATCTGATTGCCGGATCGCATGCGCCGGACCTGCCGGGTCGCGTCGCCGATGCGCTAAGCCAGGTTCGCGGTGCCTATTCTCTCGTGCTGTTGACCGAGAGCGGGTTGATCGCGGTGCGTGACCCGCATGGCTTTCGTCCGCTCGTTATCGGCAAGCTCAATGACGCAACGATCGTTGCGTCCGAGACCTGCGCGCTCGACCTGGTGCGCGCTGAATATGTACGCGAGATTGCGCCCGGCGAGATGCTGGTGATCACCGACGAGGGCGTGCGCTCGCTTTTCCCGTTCGCGCCTGCGCCGACCCGCCGCTGCATTTTCGAGTACGTCTATTTCGCCAGGCCGGACAGTCTGTTGTACGGGCGCAATGTTTATTCGGTGCGCAAGCAGCAGGGGCGCGCGCTGGCCCGCGAATGTCCTGCGGACGCCGATATCGTCGTGCCGGTACCCGACTCGGGCAACGCCGCGGCGCTTGGATATGCCGAGGAGGCGGGACTGCCATTCGAGATGGCGCTAGTGCGCAGCCACTATATCGGGCGCACTTTTATTGAACCGCGACAGTCAATTCGCCACTTCGGCGTCAAGATAAAATTCAATCCTGTCGCGGAACTGCTCAAGGGCAAGCGCATCGTGCTGGTCGAAGATTCGCTGGTGCGTGGGACCACGCTACGCAAGGTCATTCCGATGTTGCGGCAGGCCGGCGCGCGGGAAGTCCACATGCGGATCGCGGCGCCGCCGACGACCAATTCGTGCTTTTACGGAATCGACACGCCGACGCGGGAGGAACTGCTCGCGTCGCATCAGACGGTCGAAGAGATTCGCCGCTATATCACCGCCGACTCGCTGGGCTACCTGAGTTGGGACGGACTTTATTCCTTCGTCGGCAGCGATCGCGAAGGCTACTGCGACGCGTGCTTCACCGGCAATTATCCGGTCGAAATTCCGAAGAGCAACGGCCCCGCGCAGCTCCATCTGTTCGACGCTGCCGAGCATGCCAACGGCGCCGCAATGCGCCGCTGACTCATCGCACCGCAGCTCGCTCGTCAAATAATATTCGTAGTTTCGAGAGTTGAGCTACTTGCTGGCGACGGTGGCATCGGCCGCGGCGACGTCGTTGAGCAATTGGCTGACGGGCATCTGCGAGACCAGGATCGAGACGAAATGGCCGGTTGGATAGAACGACATACAGATGCTGTAGCCCTTGTACTCATAGAACGAACGCATCCCGAACCAGTTGACCGCGCCGACTGGCGCAGCCATTGCGGCATCGGGATAAGAGATGCTCAGAATTGCACCGCTCTCGCTCGTATACAGCGTGTAGGTAATCGGCCGTCCGTCAGGGAGGCTTTCGGCGCGGCCGCCAGCCAGTCGATATCCCGCGGGCGAGAGGTCGAGGAGGTCGTCGGGCATGCTCATCTCGCGGTACGCGCGTGCGACATCATCGAAGGTGTCAGTGGCGGACGTGGCGACGCGCTCCACCGGCTCGCGATTTTGCACCCACGCGTAAACTGCGCCGTCCGTATTGGAATACGCCTCTGGCGGGACGTTGGGCGTGAAATTCCGTTCCAGCGACAAATATTTGCCGATCGCCATATCGAACGCCGGCACTACTTGAACTGATCCTGCGCCGCTTCGAGGTACTCCTCGCCCGACGAATATTCCAATCGCGATGACCAGCATCACAGCGCCGCCAACCGCAGCCAACAGCCGATTGCGGGACAATTGCGCCACGCTGGGATATGCCGCACTCGTGCGCTGAAGCGCGAAGCCGTCGCGAATGACAGTATCTCCACGCGACGCTGACGCCGCGCGATTGGGTTCGCGACGAAGCGTCGTTTCCGCGAGATCGCCGAGCGCCGCGCGAATGCGCATGCGCACATCCGGCGGGGTGCGGACGATTCCCGCTTCGCGGCGGATCAACGCCTTTAGCGAGCGTTCCTCGGCGAGTCGTGCGCGGCATGAGGCGCATTTCGCCAGATGTTCGTCCGCGCTGCGGCGCTCTCGCGGCGTCAACTCACCATCGACGTGAGCCGCCAGGTACTCGCTCATATATTCGCGGCAGTCCAATTTGGTTACGTGAACGCTCTCCGTGCATCAATGGAGTAACGATTGCCTACATCTTGTGCCTTATTGTCCGGGCACATGGGTGTCAAGAGCCTGTTTTTACGCGCGTGCGATCCAGGTCGCGTAACGCTTCGCGCATTAATGCGCGCCCACGCGAAACCCGCGACTTGATCGTTCCGAGCGGAACCCCAAGGAGGTCCGCCGCTTCCTGGTAGTTCAGTTCCTGCGCATCCACGAGCAGCAGCGCCTCGCGAAATTCCATCGGTATCGCACTCAAAGCTGCCTCGATTTGACTGCCGACCATGCGCCCGCCGATCAGGTCTTCGGGATTGGTCCGCGTCTGATCGCTCAGCAGGCTCTGCGCCTCGACTTCGCGATCGAATTCCTCGTTGCTGGTGGCAGGCTGCTCGCGAGCTCCACGCCGCCAGGCGTTGCGGAAGTTGTTGTAGAGAATCGCCAGCAACCATGCGCGGCAATTGGTGCCCTCGGTGAATTGATGGAAAAAGCGATAAGCCCGAAGAATCGTCTCTTGCAACAGATCTGCGGCGTCGTCCGGATTGCGCGTCAGCCGGAGCGCCGCAGTATAAACTGCGTCCAGATGGGGTAAGGCCGCGCGCTCGAACTTGAGTCGCTGGTCTGCAGGGATGACGCGTTTGACCGCCATATGTAGAGTAGACAAACATAGCACCCACATCAGTCTAAATTCTAACGGCGTACTAAAGGTTCCCGAACGTCTTCTCGCGACAGTTGGATATTACAATTCCACGCGGCATATATTGTTCCGGCGATTGCAAGTTTCCTTGGACAGTGCAATCGATCGTGTTTTTCAGAGAGGTTTGGCAGCGACCGAGACTCAGGTGATCCGGAGGAATAATTCGCACGTAGATAGAGTCAGGAGCATGGGACGTTACCCATTCGGAGGTATGCAAATGAACAAGATTAAAGTGAGCGGAGCCGTCCTCGCGACGGTGGTCGGGTTGATGTTCGCGGCGCAGCCGGTATTGGCGCAGGATGGCGGCAGCCAAAAAGATCAGGCCAACGTGAAATGCATCGGGGCGAATAGCTGCAAGGGCCAGAGCGCCTGTCAGAGTGCGCAGAACAGTTGCAAAGGGCAGAACTCCTGCAAAGGAAAGGGCTGGATCACGACTGCGAGCTCGCAGGATTGCACGAGCAAGGGCGGCCACGTCGAGAGCAACTAATCAGAGATGCACTGCGGGGTTGCTCTGAGTCTCCGGTTTCGATTGGATTCACGAGCGTCCGCCCCGCACCGCAGGTGCATCGCGCCCGCGCGACCTCCGCGATTGGCGCATCGGTCGGCCGACGCTCATTTGATTCGATGAAACGATCCGATTTTCCGCGATTAGGTTTCGGCGTCGGTTTGCGCCGGCCGCATTACGCAGAAATTCTCGAATCCCGCCCGCCGATGGACTGGTTAGAGGTGATTTCCGAGAACTTCATGGTCGCGGGTGGACGCCCGCTCGAAGTGGTCGATTCCGTGTGCGCGCATTACCCGCTGGTGATGCATGGAGTCTCGCTCTCCATCGGTACCACCGACCCGTTGAATCGAACTTATCTGCGCGATTTGCGGGCACTGGCACGGCGAATCGAACCGGCCTGGATTTCCGACCATCTGTGCTGGACGGGCGTTGGCGGCCGCAACCTGCACGACCTTTTGCCACTGCCGCATACTGAGGAAACGGTGCGGCACACCGCGCGCCGAATCCGCGACGTGGAGGATTTTCTCGGGCGGAGGATATTGATCGAAAATGTTTCGAGTTACATGACGTATGCGCATTCGCGGCTGACGGAGTGGGAGTTCCTGGCGGCGGTCGCGGAGGAGGCGGACTGCGGCATCCTGCTCGACATCAACAATATCTTCGTTAACGCCTTCAACCATCGCTTCGACGCGCGCCGCTATATCGATGCGATACCGGTCGAACGCGTAGTCCAGTTTCATCTCGCAGGGCACGCCGACCATGGCACCTATTTGCTCGATACTCATGATCATCCGGTGCGCCCCGAAGTCTGGGAGTTATATGAGTATGCGGTGCGGCGTCTGGGCGCGGTCTCGACGTTGATCGAATGGGACGACCACATACCGGAGTTCGCGGTGCTCGCGGCGACGGCGGCGGAGGCTCGTGAACGAGAGGCTCGCGCGTTGGCGGCGAATCGCGATGCCGCACGGGTAATCGGCAGCTTCCCGCAAGCCCATCTTAAATGAACGGCAGCGATATCGATCTCAGACGACTGCAGGAAATCATCTACCGCTTGATCGTGGCGCCGACCGGCGTCGCTAACGGTCTCGCGCAGGAGACGATTCTGCCGGTGGGCGGCCTCGATAGTTTGGTTGCGGGCGACGACCGCATGACGCCGGTCGAGCGAGTCGAAATCTACGCGAATGGCTATTTCTACCGAATTTTGGACGTCCTCAAGGAGGATTATCCGGCTACCCTTACGGTTGTCGGCGCGGACAACTTTCATAATCTCGCGACCGGCTACCTGATTGACTACCCGCCGACCGAGCGGTCGATTTATTTCGCCGGGCGGAATTTGGCCGCGTACCTCGCTACTCATCCCTTGCGCGAGCGCTTTCCGTACCTGGCCGACCTCGCTCGGCTCGAACGCAGCACGCTGGAATCTTTTCACGCGACCGATGCGAAGTCGCTCGACGCCGACGCGATGCGTGCGATTCCGCCCGCCGAATGGCCGGCGCTCCGCATGCGAGCACATCCAGCGATGCGTCTGGTGGAATCCGCATGGCGTGTCGATCGTGTTTTGCGCGCGGTCGAGGATGACGTTACGTGGCATCCGCCGGATCGTGAACCTGTGACGATCGTTGTCTGGCGGCGCGAGGCGCGCGTCGCCTATCGCGCGGCCGAAACGGCCGAGCGCGAGGCCTTGCGCCTGGCGAGCGTGGGCGGCGGCACGACCTTCGCCGTGATCTGCGAGGCGATCGCGACGACGGCAGGCGAGAGCGATGACGTCGCGTCGTTGATCAATCGCCTGCTCGCCCGCTGGCTCTCCGACGGCTTGTTAATTCCTGCCGCGGATTAGCCGTTCTGCTGACTCCCGTGGACGTTACGCGCGCGTCGATTGCGATGCTAAGCTGGGCTTGCCGAGATTCCGTAGTTCCACGTGAATCGGCGGACCGACACCAAATGGCGCTGCGCAAAATACGAATCGAGCAGATAAATTCGCGCGACGGTTTCGAGCAGTTCGCGCTCCTGCCGTTCCAGGTTTATGCCAACCGCGACGCCTGGTGGCCACCCGACGTGCACAACGAAATCGATCTGCTGGCGGGGCGCGCGCTGATCACCTCGCATCTGGATCTCTGTCCCTTTTCCGCCTTCAGCGACGACCGCCTCGTTGCGCGCGTGAGCGCCGTGGTCAACTATCGCTACAATCAGCATTGGAACGAGAAGCTCGGTCAGTTAATTCATTTCGAGGCGATGGCGGATGAGGATGAAGCGGTCGCCGCGCTGATGGAGGAAGCGCTGACCTGGCTGCTGCGGCGCGGCATGAAGGGTGCGCGTAGCGGGTTCGCGGCCTTCCTCGATTATCCCTACGCGATCGATAATTACGGAGAGCTGCCGTCGTTTCTGCTACGCGGGAATCCCGACTTTTACCATCGCTATTTCAAGAACGCGCGCTTCGCGACCGAGAAGGGGCAGGTCGATTACACGGCGCCGCTGACGGCCGGGATTCAGCAGCGCTATCGACAAATGATCGAGGCCGCGCAGGCCGCCGGTGTGACGATCAAGAGTTGGCGTGACTATGGTTTTCTGGCTGCGATCGACGCGTGGACCGACATTACCAACTCGGCCTTCGACCGCCATTGGGGATGGAATCCGATAACTCGCGCCGAGGTTCGTCCGATGCTGCTGCCGCTGCAGCCGACGCCCGTCGCCGATCTGTCGATGATCGGTGTGGTTGGCGGAAATCCGGTAGGCGCGGTGTTCTCGGTGCCGGATCTGAGCAGTCAACTGGCCAAAGTGCGCAGCGGTTTTCGGATCGCGGCGGAGCGTGGCGGCGGTACTCGCGGCGCATTGGTCAATATCGGCGTGATCGAGTCTGCGCGGTCGCGCGGACTGGCGCGTGCGATGGCCGCGCAATCGTTTCTCGCGATGGCGCAGCAGCAGATGCGCTTTGCCGGCTACACCCTGGTGCTCGATGATAACTGGCCGTCGCGGCGCACGGCCGAAAGCCTCGGGGCGCGGGTCACCGGGAACTTTGTCACCTACCGCCGCGACCTGTAGATATCAACCGAATAAATCAGGCCGGACCGCCAATTGCGGTACCGGCCTGACATTAGTCATTCGCTTGGCGCGACGATCCACTAAGTATTACTTCGCGGCGCCGGCATGAGATTTGTTCGAATATTCATTCTGCGTCACATAGGTATTCATTCCAAGCTTCTGCGGAAATAGGTGCGCCCACGCGCATTCATCGCCAATTTCCTCTCCGAAATTGTTAATTGGGAAAGTGTTAGCCCCGTACCACGCATCAAGGTCCGGATCGCTGATGGATTCAAAGATCTCATGCGAAAGCACATTCGCGGTCGCACTGGTAGATCCGGGGGCGAACTAAAGCATCCGTTCACCGCCTGGTAAGGTTCAACCGTGAAATAGACTCTGTTGTACGGAGGCCCGAAATCTACCCATGAATGATAGCCGCAAAAGGCGAATGTAGAGAGATTATCCGGGGAATAGCATTGCGTGTTGGACGGATCGGCGCATATGTCGGTGCCGGCAACCGTGTAGAGGTGATAAACGTTCCCAGAACCGGTTACGCTTGCGGCCGTGTTCCCGGCGAGACCTGCGGCTGTGCCCACCGCCGCCGACAGCCAGGCAAACGTATCAGCCTCGCTGAGGAAGGTTCCGACCGGAGAAGTGCTAAATATATAAGTATTCGAAAGCGGGTAACGTTTCGGCTTGACCGAGTGCGTATATTGATCGAGCAGGTGGATGAATCGACTGCCATTTAGATCAGTGATGAATTGTTGCGGATTGCCCCAACAAGTTTGATTATTCGAGCCGCAGCCCAGATAGACGTTCCACTGTTTCCACGACGTAATGGTCAACCCGGGAGAATGATAGAACACGTCAACCGGCCCCCATGCGGTCGAAGGGGGTAGGATGAACGGGTTGCTCTCATCCGGCAGGGATGACTGGGGATTGGCTGCTTCTCCTAGACGGGCGAATGCGCCAGGCCCCTTAGCGGCCCCTTCTCGCGTCGGTGTCAACTCGATCGCGTAATGACCGCCAGCGGCGGCTGCTGCTGCGGTCGCCTGGTCGGCTTGCGATATTGAAGCGCCGACGCCTTGCTGCGCCCGCGCGGAACCGACCCCGATTGCAAAGATAATCGCGACTGCGAGCGGAATCGCGCTGCGTCCAAATATTTCCCGCTTCATGTGTCCTCCCCCTCGTTATAGGTGCAATGCGCCCGATACGAATTGCGGTAACATATCAGGTTGGACGATTCATTGATAGAACTACCCAACGGTTGCTGTCGGCACGATGCGGGATTCATAATGCAAGCGCCCGTTAATGGCGGTGCCTCTGCATTATGAGGAGAAGCCCCGAGCGGCACTCCGCGATGCCCATATAACTTATGTTGACGCTGCGACTTGTCGTGCTGTTCCTTCACGTTACTGCTGTAATCGTGGCGCTGGGCGCTTCGCTCTTCAGCTCGTTTGCTTTGACGCCGGTGCTGGCCGAAGAGCTCGAACCGGCCTTGCGGCTGCGCGTGATGAGACGCGTGATTCGCCGCCTGGGCATAATCGTTCTGACTGCGCTCGCCGTGCTGGTCTTCACGGGAATCCTCAACGTGCTGTATCTGCGTGCGATGCCGGCGGCGTTGATGCTGAAGCTTGTGCTGGTGGCCGTCGTAACTGGGCTCGCGCTTTATCAGTACGGTAGCGTCGGCGCGCGTATCTGGCGGCTTTCGGCTGACGGTCCCAACCCTGCTATCCCGCCTCTGCAAGTGCGCTTCCGAAAGATCGGCTTGACGGTCGGCGCCTTGGTGCTGGTGATCGTCTATCTCTCGCTAACCCTGACCCGCGGCGCGATCGGATGAATCCAATGTCGTCGACGTCGCCAGCAGTTCAGCCCGCGGCGCGCGCATCAGTGCGATCGCCGCTACTCGAACGTTTGACCTTTCTGGCTCTGCTGATCGGTCTGGTTGCGGCGGCCAGCTACGCTGAGGGCACAACGACTCCGCTCAGAGTCTTCAAGCCGGCGTTGGGCGCATGGCTCGACGCGCATCAATTCTACCTGATGGAAGGCGGCGCAACGGCGCTCGGCCTGATCGTTGGGATTCGCATTGGGCGGCGCCTGGCGGCCGAGAGCGTCGGTGCGCGGCAGGGTGCGAACTCCGTGATGATTCTCGCGGCATTGGCGTGGGCGCCACTGATCCATGTATGCGCGATGGCGGCGCGACTCGGATGGAGCGGGCGTGCCGGAAGCTTCGCGAGCTGGATCGTCGGGCGCGAAGGGTACGAAGCCGGAGCAAGGTTCCTTCGGCTATTTATTACGGTGATTTATTTCTGCAAGACTGCAGGCCTGGCGGCGCTGGCTGGACTTGCGCTGATCGCGATCGGCGTCGCCCTGGCCAGTTCGCACGATGCCGTCGCCGATAACGCTCCGGCGGGTTCATGAGCGATTGCGTAAGCCCTTCGCATCGACGTGCGAATAATAGACCGTTACGCGTGATCGCTGGATGCGGCTTGACAGCCCACTGGACTGGCGCGAACTTTATCTGACGCGCACAGTATCAGCGCAATCGATACATCGATCACCGAGCTAGAGATGCCGCGCAAGATAGACCAGGATCCAACCGGCTCGAATTGCCCTCCAGACCACGTCAGTGACGTTGCAGCGCGCGAGGATACCGCACGCCTGTCGCGACGGGCGTTTATCAAGGGCGCCGGCGCCGCCGCGGCGGTCGCGAGCCTGATCGGTGTCCCGGCGGCGGCCGCCACTTCGCCATCCCCAGAATCCGGTGAAGCGGCCGGCGCGGGCGTCCTTGAACGGATCGGCCCCGGCGCGCGGGAGATCGAACTGCGCATCAATGGTGTGGCGCGGCAGGTGACGATTGAACCGCGCGTGACGCTGCTGGAGGCCCTGCGCGGACCGTTGGGACTGACCGGCGCGAAGCTGGTTTGCGATCGCGGCGCGTGCGGCGCCTGCACCGTGCATCTCGACGGGGCGCCGGTCAACGCATGCATGATGCTCGCGATCGACGCGCGCGGCCACGAGGTCATCACGATCGAAGGTCTCGGCACGCCCGGCCGGATGCATCCAGTGCAACGCGCGTTTGTTGAAGCCGACGCGCTGCAATGCGGCTTCTGCACGCCCGGAATGGTGATGGCGGTGACCGCCGCGCTCGCTGCGAATCCCGCACCCACATTGGACGAGGTCAAGCATGCGGTCTCCGGGAACATCTGCCGCTGCGGGACCTATCCGCACGTTTTCAAGGCCGCGCTCGCGGCTGCAGCAAAGGCTCGTTCGCTCAAGCCGACAGAGGGTGCCTGATGGCGCGGCGGGTCACGCTCAAGCTTGGTTTTGCCGGTGGCACTCGCGACGTGTCGGTCGTAATTCCCGATGACGAGCCGACGCCGTGGGCATGGGGCGAGAACTTCGCAGTCGTCGGGATCGAGACCCCGCGCCTCGACGGTGCGGTCAAGGCGACCGGAGCTGCCCGTTACACCTACGACGTCGATCTGCCCGGGATGCTCCACGGCGCGATCCTGCGCAGTCCGTATCCGCATGCCCGCGTGCGCAACGTCGATTTCAGTGAGGCGCGCCGGCTCGCCGGAGTGCGGGCGGCGATCGATCGTGGCGGTGAGACCGCGCGCTTTGCGGGGCAGGAGGTCGCCGCCGTAGCCGCAATCAGCGCTGATATCGCCGCGGACGCGCTCGCGCTGATTAAGGTCGAATACGAACCGCTGCCCTTCGTTACCGAGATGGAGGCCGCGCTCAAGCCCGACGCGCCGCGAGTCTTCGCGCGCGACGGGAATGCGACCGATCCCAAAATCACAAGTTACGGAAATGTCACGCAAGGTTTCGAGCAGGCCGCTGCCGTTCACGAAGCGATTTATACAACCCAGGTGCAGACTCACGTTTCGCTCGAAACCCACGGCGCGGTCGCGCAATGGGACGGCGATGAGTTGACGGTATGGTGCTCCACGCAGGGTATCTTCGGCGTGCGCGACGATCTCGCGGTGTTCTTCAATCTGCCTGCCGACAACGTGCGCGTGATCACGCAGTATCTGGGCGGCGGCTTCGGCTCGAAGTTCGGCGCAGGCGCCGAAGTCATGATCGCGGCGCAACTCGCGCGCGAGGCCAACGCGCCGGTCAAGCTGATGCTGCCGCGCGCCGCCGAACACCTCGCGACCGGGAATCGGCCTAGTTCGTCGCAGCACGTGCGAATCGGCGCGGATCGCGAGGGTAAGCTCAGCGCGATCGAGCTCGTTCAGCATGGCAGCGGCGGTATCGGCGGTGGCGCGGGCAGTTCGGGCCCGTTCAAGTCGCTCTACCGATGCGCCAATATCCGCACCGAGGAACGCGACGTTTACCTCAACGCCGGACGATCGTCGGCGATGCGCGCGCCCGGATGGCCGCAGGGATGTTTCGCGCTCGAACTCGCGATCGACGAACTTGCGCGCAAGTTCAAGATCGATCGTCTCGAATTTCGCCGCCGCAACAATTCGAATCCGGTGCGGGCGATGGAATACGACCTCGGCGCACGCGCCTTCGACTGGGATGCGAAAGCGCGCGCTGCGAAATCACGCGGACCGCTGCGGCGCGGCGTGGGCGTGGCTGCCGCCGGATGGCACGGGATCGGCGCGTCCGGTCCGCAGGCACAGGCGATCGCGTATCGAGACGGGCGCGTGACGATTCGCATCGGCACGCAAGACCTGGGCACCGGCACGCGCACGATTCTCGCGATGGTCGCGGCGGAGGAGCTCGGCCTGCCGCTCGGTCGCGTCGCCGCCGAGATCGGCGACACCCGGTACGCCTTTTCGCTGCCGTCCGGCGGCAGCATGACGGCGCCTTCGACCACTCCGGCGGTCCGTCAGGCGGCGGCTCATCTGAAGGATAAGCTGATGCGCATTGCGGCCCCTATGCTCGGTGTCGATGCGAGCGCGCTCGAAGCTCGCGATGGCTTCATTCGCGCGCGCGACCAACCCGCGAAAGCGGTCAAGTTCGCCGACGTGTGCCGACGTTTCGCCGGCGATTCGATCATCGCCGAAGGCGAGCATGTGCCTAATTACGAGGGCTTCAGCGGCGAGCAGGCTGGGTGCCAGTTCGCGGAGGTTGAAGTCGATATCGAGACCGGCATCGTGCGCGTATGCGAAGTCGTTGCGGTCCATGACGCCGGCCTGATCGTCGATCCATTGACGGCGCGCAGCCAGGTCAACGGCGGCGTGATCATGGGCGTCGGCTTCGCGCTATTCGAAAATCGGCGGCTCGATCCGCAGATCGGCCTGATGATGAATCCGACGATGGACGACTACAAACTGCCGGGCGCGCTCGACGTGCCCGATATTCGCGTGCTCTTCGTCGAAGTCGCCAACGGCGTCACCAATACCGGCGTACTCGGTCTCGGCGAGGTGGTACATGTCGCAACCGCCGGGGCGATCGCGTGCGCCGTCGCGGACGCGATTGGCGCGCCCGTGAGATCATTGCCGATGACACCCGACCGCGTGCTCGCGGCGCTGGGTAAAGTGTGACGCAGAACCTGGTGAATGCCATCTGATGAACCGCTTCGCAGTAATCGCTCCGGCCGATCTCGCCAGCGCCAGTCGCGAGCTCGCGAAGCCCGATAACGCGGCCCTCGCCGGTGGCGTGGATCTGATCGATTTGCTCAAGCAGAATATCGTCGCGCCGAATACGCTGGTGAACCTCAAGGGGCTCAAGGGCCTCGATGCGATCGAAGCCGACGCCGGCGGCGGCCTGAGGATCGGCGCGTTGGTGAAGTTGCACGCGCTCGCCACGCATCCGATCGTCCACGCGAAGTATGCGGCGCTGGCCGATTCCGCGAACGAAGCGGCGACCCCGCAAATCCGCAACCTCGCGACCGTCGGCGGGAATCTATTGCAGCGCCCGCGCTGCTGGTACTTTCGCAACCCTGACGTGCACTGTCTCAAGAAGGGTGGCGATCGCTGCTATGCGGTCGGCGGTCTCAACCGTTATCACGCGATCCTCGGCGGCGGTCCGTCGTTCATCGTGCACCCCTCGAATTTGGCGCCGGCGCTGATTGCGCTAGGCGCCAGAGTCAAATTGGTTGGTTCTGCGGGTGCGCGATCGATCGAACTCGAACAATTCTTCACGCTGCCGAAAATCGATCCCTCGCGGGAGAACGTGCTGCAGGCGGGTGAGGTGATTACCGAGATCGTGGTTCCCGCCCCGCCCGTCGGTTCCCGCGGCGTGTATATCGAGGCGCGCGAGAAGCAGAGTTTCGATTGGCCGCTGGTAAGCGTCGCGGCTGTCGTCACGATCGATCATGGACGCGTCGCGTGGGCCGCACGAATCGTGATGGGCGCGGTCGCGCCGATTCCGTGGCGGGCGCCGCAGGGAGAGCAGGTGATCGTCGGATCGCGCGTCAACTACGAACTCGCGACGCGCGCCGCTGACGCCGCACTCTCCGGTGCAGCACCGCTGACCGATAATGGCTACAAGGTGCCGATCGCGAAAGCTCTCGTGCGCCGCGCTATCCTTCGCGCCGCGGGTGTCGCAGAAGACCCGGCGTAGCACCGCAGATCGAAAAGAGAGTTGTTGAGGAGCGCAAAACTATAGTTCTTACTGAAACCTCAATGAGGTTTCAGACTTCCCATTTGGGAAAGCCCGTCGCGCATGTCGGCGCCGGTGCGAAGCAGGTAGCGTTGACGATGGCTCAAATCTCGAGCGCCAACTTTTGCCGGCTGTTGCGGACCAAGTTCAGCTACTTTCGCGCGCCCGGCGGCGAACGCCTGATCGATCCCGACAGCACCACCGCTTGTTACACGTGTCTGCTTACGCAGCGTCCGGTTGGCCCCGACGGGATGCCGGTCCACGCCGATACCTGCGGCGCCGACCGCGATTGTTTCTCGCCGGAGTCGTAAACCCGTGCGTGTACGCCAATAACTTCCTTCAAAAGGTAAGTCTGAAGCCTCGCAAGGTTTCAGTAAAAGACTGTCGTTGCGCGCTCCTCAACCGGTCTTTTTTTCTCTTCAAACATTCGCTTGCGCGGTTACCGCGGACTTAGCCGTTCACCCGAGCATCGCGAGCAATCCGAAGAATCAGGTCAAGACTGTTGGGCTGCTCGTCAATCACTAAATAGTTACTTTACGGCGATCGCGTTCGGCGGTGACCCGACACCGCCTGGGATATTGAGCGGCGCCGACGTGAAGAAGAAATCGTAATGGCCGTCGCGCGCGCAATCTTCCGCTAACCCTTCCAGATCCCACATCTCGCCGATCGGCATGCCGAAGAACGATAACATGTGAAAATGCAGCAGGTCGTTCGACTCCATGAAGTCTTGGGTCTTGGGCGGCGGCATCGCCTCGAGCGCGGGCGAATCCGACGCGACTGCCGAGATACGGCTGTCCCAGAGCCATTTCGCGGTTCGTGCGGTGCCCTCAATCCCGGGCGACTTGGTCCGCGCGGCTAGGACTTCCTTCTGCTCCGGCGACATCGCGAGATACGCCTTGGTCCATCCGATGCGCACGAGCAGGACGTCACCCGGACGCACCGCGGTCTTTTGCTCGCGCAGGGTTTCCCACAGATCCTCGAGCGCGATCATCTCGTTGGTCATGAAGTCGAGCGTGCGCCCGCGCCGCTCATGGTAGCGCCCAATATCGGCGAGTACGCCGCGCCCTGCGATGCCACGCCGCGCCAAGTTGTCGATGCCGAGCTTGGTGCCGCCATAGCCGGTGATTTCGCTGTCGGGAATCCCATTGTAGCCACCGTGTTTGGGATGCTTTACGTGGCACAGCGCGTCCCATTGCGAGGACGCCTGCGGATAAAAATTATCCAGATAGTCGTCGAGGATGTACGACGCATATTGCTTGATTACGTGATTGTGCTTGCCGCGTCCGAAGAGCGGCGGGTTCGGAATATCGATCGGCAGGTTGAGCGCGAAGGTCCGGCCGCTGCGAATCGAACGGGCGGCTTCAACGACCGTCGCGGGCGTCATCAGGTTGATCGTGCCGAGTTGGTCATCGTCGCCGAACACCCCCCACGCGGCTCCCGCCGGCGCGCCCTCGCGTACCGGCAATTCGTCGTGACGCGGCAACCTTGGCTCGGGCGCTCGCGGCCGCGAACTCGGCATCGGTGTTCGCGCCGAGCGTGATCCCGCTGACGGCCTTGCGACACGCTTGGGCTTAGGGGCGACCCGCGCCACCGACTTCACCTTGGGCCGTGCTTTAGCCTTAAGCGTCGCCTTCGGCTTGAGTTTCGGCGTTACCTTGGATCGGCCTTTTGCCGAGGCCTTCGTCGTCGTGATGCGCGCTTTAATCTTGTTCTTTGAACCCGTTTTGTCGCGTTTCGCCATCGTCATCGGATTTCCTCTCCTCGCCAATCAGTCCGGGGCCATCGATTTCCCTAAATAACAAGTCGCGCTCATCGGTGACAGCGAAAGCGGTCACGATCGTCACGTTTTTGTGCAACTGAGCGCAAATAACCACAGTGTGATCAAGAGAGATTCTCGGAATTTCCGCCTTGTTACCGAAGGTAGGCGCTGATAGGATTCCTCTTTTGCTCCTTGCTCCCATTACGGGGGCTGGTACCCGAAAGGAGGACATGCGCGCGTGAGGCGCTACGAAACCATATTCATTCTTCGCCCGGATCTGGGCGAATCCGCACAAAAAGACTCGATCAAGCGCTTCGAAGGGCTCGTCGCCAACAACGGTGGCGATCTTGTCGAAACCGAAGAATGGGGCTTTCGCGAACTCGCCTATCGAATCAAGGGTGAGCGCCGCGGCTTCTATGTGCGGCTCGACTACGGCGGCACCGGCGCGACCATGAACGAGGTCGAGCGTAATCTGAAGCTCTCAGACGGCGTCCTGCGGTACCTCTCGGTATTGGTTGACGGGGCCGCCGATATGGCGACCGTGCGCAGCGATATCGAGGCGCGCCAGAAGCGCGCGGCCGAAGCCAAGGCCGCGACCGAGGCGCGGATGGCCGCATTTGCCGCCGATCGCGCGGCCGCGGCGGAAGCTGCCGCCGAAGCCCAGGCGGCGAAGGAGCGCGCCGCGACCGAAGCTGCAGCTACCGCGGCCGAAGCCGCGGCACCATCGGCGCCGGAAGCCGCCCCGGAAACGACCGTTGCCGATGACGATCCGACCGCACCGGACAGTGACAGCCAGGATTGAGCTATGCGGGAGGCTCGTGAATCCACCGGCCCTGCGGGTGACGCCGGCTGGCACCGCGGTGCTCAGTCTGGTGGTCGATTGCGGCACGAACGCGGGCGAACTGATGATGCCGGTAGTGATGACCGGAGAGTCGGTGCGCGCGATCGCGTCGCGGCTGAAGAACGGCGTCGAAGTGCAGATTCGCGGATCGTTGCGCCCGATGCAGTCGCGGAGTCGCACCGGCACGACAAGCCTTGGAATTGAGGTCGTCACGAACGACATCACACTTGCCGACGAAACAAATAGCAACTCTATCAGGAAATCGAACAATGGCTGACGAAGAGAGAAGAGATCACGGCGGGGGCGATTCGCATGAGCATGGCCGCGGCGGTCGTGGACCGCGCCCCGATGGCGACCGCGGTGAAGGCGGGGGACGGCCCGGCGAGCGTGGCGGCGGCGCGCGTCGTCGCCCGGGTGGCGGACGGCGCAAGGTCTGCCGCTTCTGCGCGGATAAGACGCTCGCGGTCGATTACAAGGACGTGCGCACGCTACAGAGCTTTATCACCGAAGGCGGCAAGATCGTGCCGAGCCGCACGTCGGGCAATTGCGCCAAACATCAGCGCCAGCTCGCGATCGCGATCAAGCGTGCGCGCGTGATTGCGCTGCTGCCGTTCTCGACCTTGGGGTTGTAGAATTCTGACGTGACTCGCAGGGACACAATCGGGTTGGTCCGCGCCGCTTTTGGCGCGGCAGCCCTTTTCCTGGCCGGGGGCGTGGTGCCCGCGATCGGCGGAATCGCGATGCTGTTCGCGCCGACGCCGGTGCTCAGTTACGCGATCGGCTATCCAAGGGCGATGTGGCGCATGGCCACCGCGATTACGCTCGCGACAGGACTAATCGCGCTCGGTGCGGGGCCGCCGGCGGCAGGCGCATATCTCTTGACGCTGGGACTCGCAACGATCGTTATGGTTTACCTGATCGAGAAGCGGCGCCCGTTCGAGCGGATCGTGTTGTGCACGACCGCAGCGATGCTGCTGGCGGGCGTGGCCGTAGCCCTCGCGGTCGCGGGATCGCCTGCCGCTTTGGCCGAGGCGCTGCGTCACGACCTGATGGCGGCGATGGCGCGCGGCGAGAAGTTTTATAAGAACGTCGGGATGGATTCGACGATTCCATCCGAGCTGCGCACGAACATCGTTGAGGCGACGCTGCGGCTGAGTCCTGCGCTGGCGGCGATTTCGGCCGCGGTGACGGTGCTCATCAACCTCGGCGTTTTCTGGCGTCTGAGTGGTAGGCAACAGCGAACCGGTTATATGCTGTTCAATGATCTGGTGCGGTGGTCCACGCCTGAGTGGCTCATTTGGCTCCTGCTCGGCACCGGATTCGGCCTGTTCATTCCGATTGATCCGCTGAGCACGATCGCGCTCGATCTCTTTGTATGCGTTGCAGCGGTCTATTTTTGTCAAGGGCTCGCCATCATGGCCTTCTACTTTAAGGTGCTGGCGATGCCCCCGCTGGCTCGTGGGCTGATTTACTTTGTTACGATTGTGCAGCCGGTGCTTGCCGCGCTGGTCTGCGCTGTCGGGATTTTCGATCTCTGGATCGACTTCCGGCGGCTAAAGCCGCCCAGCCAGGAGGCGCGCAATCTAGGCGATTTCCTGTGATTCGGGCTCAATAAAGGCAGGCGAAGCTATGAATGTTCAAGTGATTCTAAGTGAAGAGGTTACGAACCTCGGCCGACCCGGCGATGTCGTCAAGGTGCGGGCGGGCTATGCGCGCAACTATCTGCTGCCGCGCAAGCTCGCGGTCGAGGCCAATTCCAAGAATCTGCGCGAGTTCGAGCATGCCAAGGGCGTCGCGATGCTCAAACGCGAGGCCTTGAAGCAAAAGGCGACCGGCCTCAAGGCGCGGATCGAGGCGTTGACCCTCGCAATCAATGCCCGCGCTGGCGAAGAGGGCAAGCTGTTCGGTTCCGTGACCAATATCGATATCGAGCGCGCGCTGCGAGATAAGGGCGTCGAGGTTGACCGCCGCCGGATCGCGCTGGCCGAACCAATCAAGCAACTCGGTGACTTCACCGTCACGGTCAAGCTCGAATCGGAAGTCGAAGCCCACCTCAAGCTCAACGTAATAGCAGCCGGGGAATGAGGCCCTGACGCACTATGATAAAGCTCTACGACTTCCTGCCTTGCCCGTTCGGCCAAAAAGTCCGCATCGTACTCGCGGAGAAGGGCCTCTCCTACGAACTGGTCCAGATTGATTTCACGCAGGGCGAACAGCGCAAGCCGGATTTTCTGCGGCTCAATCCGTTCGGACGCGTGCCGGTTCTAACTGACGAGGACATCACGGTTTACGACTCGACGATCATCGCCGAGTACCTGGAGGACGAATATCCCGAGCCGCCGCTGCTGCCCGCAATCGGTTCGAGCGCCTTGCGCGCCCGCGCGCGGACCTGGGAAGATTTTGCCGATACGTCGTTCACGCCGCAGGTCGGTCAATTGATGGGCGAGATGGGAAAGCCCGAAACCGATCGCGATCCAGCGCGTTTGCAGCGGTTCCATCGCTCAATCGAGCGCGTGCTCGATTTTCTCAATCACGAGTTGCAAGGGCAGGAATACCTTGCGCAGCAATTCTCGATCGCCGATATCGGCTTCGTGCCGCGACTGGTGGTGCTCAAGGATCTCGGTCTCGATCCGGCACAGAATCGACCTAACGTCGACGCTTGGCTGAACCGCATGATCGATCGCCCTAGCATCCAGAGCCTCGAAGGTTTGACCGTGCAATTGCTCGCCGGTGTTTGATATCGGCGATTGGGCTAGCGACAATTTCCGACACCGAAATGAAACGCCGTCCGGACCTTGAGTCCGGGCGGCGTCTTCGGTTGCACCGCGGATGGCCGCGGGTGAGGGTACGGCAAGCGCTACCTTAGTCCAGATGACGAGGAATTAGTAGCGCAATTCGGTTGCGTCGGTGTACGCGTCCTCGTCGTCGGGACGCGGCGCGACCCCGGTCAGCTTGTAGATCAATTTAGCCCCGAACAGCTTGTCGCCGATGCGTCCTTGCGACTTGAGCATCCCGCCATGCCGTCGGCAGCGTGGGCATGCGATCGGGCCGCTGAGCATCGAAGCGTTTTGCGGCGTGATTTGCAGATTAAAGGTATGTCCACAGCCAGGGTTCTGGCACACCGTTTGATAGACCACGCCAGGCTGAGACTTTTTCGCATTCGTTACGGATTGAGTCGTTGCTGTTTGCATCGGAATCCTCCATTCCTCCATGGGGGAGCTGTGATCGTTTTCGCGTCCTACTCTCGATTAGACGTCAACGCATTGAAAAGGTTTCAAGCATACCTCGTGCCGATTTCTCGCACGACCCTGCGCCTATACTTGAGTAACCGGAAAATATGCGAAATCTGTGCGAGATCTGTTGAATCCGCATTAAATCGCCCGACCCGGCACTGTACCTGATGGGAAAAAATCGCACCCTATGCGACGATTTGCGAAATTGACCAACAATAAAATGGGAGATTTGCGAAGTCCGTTAGCGCGCTTAAGCAGGATGCCTGCTCTTCAGCACCAAGGGCTTTCCTGAATACGCGCAACTCACCTATATTTGAGAGTGCACGGATTGCCGTGCGAACAGCTTCAGGATCTGAGTCTCTTGGCATTTTGGATTAGTTGAAGGCAAATGAGAACGTTAGCGCTGATTATGGCGGGGG
>Ga0209415_10004127_pt1 | contig 26728 bp, 26 predicted proteins | sample PeaSoiSIISIP2007_FD_187696 | JGI IMG/M metagenome (GOLD analysis project Ga0209415, IMG submission 187696) | Peat soil microbial communities from Weissenstadt, Germany - SII-SIP-2007 (SPAdes) (version 2) | ecosystem: Environmental > Terrestrial > Soil > Wetlands > Peat | place: Germany... | reverse complement strand
CACCGGAGGTGGTGGGGACGCCGGTGATCCGGCCTACGATGCGGATCCGGCGGCACCCCGGCGGCCGGCGCCGGCGCCGGACCGACCGATCCCCGGAGGCGCGGTGGACGACAGCCAGGAGGCGGTGGCGGACCGCGTCGCACTGCGCGACCTCGTCGACGCCTACGCCCGTCACGTCGACCGGCGCGACGTCCCGGCGGTGGCGGCGCTCTTCACCGTCGACGGCCGGCTGGTGTCCCGCCTCCACACGGCGGCCGACGACGCCCCCCTCGTCCGCCGGGGCCGCGACGAGATCGCCGCCGCCCTCGCCGCCGGCCTCGACCGCTATCTCGGCACCACCCACATCGTGGGCGGTCAGGTCGTCACCATCGAGGGCGACATGGCCACCGGCGACACCGTCTGCCTGGCCCACCACGTCTACGAGAGGGCCGGGGCCCGCCGGATGCTCGTCATGGCCGTCCGCTACGCCGACACCTACGCCCGCCGCCCCGACGGGTGGGGCTTCTCCGAGCGGGCGCTGTCGATCGACTGGCGCGAGGACCGGGCCATGGACGACCGGTGACCGGCACCGGACCCGGTGCCGCCGCCCACCTCCGGGGAGGAACCAGACCATGACCATGAAGTTCGCCGTCCTCCCCCCGGTCCGGGCCGGGGTGTGCGCCGATCCCGACTGGATGACGGGGTTCGCCCGCCACGCCGAGGACTGCGGCTTCGAGTCCATCGTCCTCGTCGAGCACCCGGTGGTGATCAGCGGCTACACGAGCCGCTACCCCTACGCCCCGTCGGGACGGATGCCGCTGCCGGACGACTGCGCCATTCCCGACCCCATCGATGTCCTCGGCTTCCTGGCCGCCGCCACCACCCGTCTCGAGCTGGCTACCGGTGTCCTCGTCCTGCCCGCCCACCACCCCGTGATCATGGCCAAGAGACTGGCCACCCTCGACGCGCTGTCCAAGGGCCGCGTCCGGCTCTGCATCGGGGTGGGCTGGATGCGTGAGGAGCTCGAGGCCTGCGGGACCGACTTCGCCTCCCGGGGTCGGCGCACCGACGAGTGCATCGACGTGATGCGGGCCCTGTGGGCCGACACCGAGCCCGACGGGGCCTTCTTCGAGGGGGAGTTCTTCCGCTTCTCCCACGCCCACACCCATCCGAAGCCCCACCGGCGCTCCGCCATCCCCATCCACGTCGGGGGCCACAGCGCCGCCTCCATCCGCCGGGCCGGGCGCCGGGGCGACGGCTGGCACCCCCTCGGGATCCGGGGCGAGGAGCTCCGGACCGCCCTCGAGAGCCTCCACCACGAGGCCGCCGCCGCCGGCCGCGACCCGGGGTCGATCGAGCTCACCCTCACCGGGGTCTCGACGGGGACGTCCCCCGAGACCCTGGCCGAGCTGGAGGCCCTGGGGGTCCACCGGCTGGTGGTCACCTGCCTCCAGCCCGACCTGGAGGCGGCCAAGGACGAGATGTCGGAGGTGGCGCGGAACGTGGGCCTGGGCCCGGCGCTCTGACCGGTCCGGCCGGTCCCGTCAGCCCATCTGCACCTCACCCCATCTGGTCGAGCATCCCCCGGAGGACGGAGTCGACCTGGGCGCTGGGCAGGAGCGCCCCCCCGTCGACGGGGACGTTGACCCCGGTCACGTAGGAGGCGAGATCCGAACAGAGGAAGACGATCACGTCGGCCACCTCCACCGGCGTCCCCATCCGGCCGAGGGGCGTCCCCGCCGCCATGACCGCCCGATGTCCCCCGTCGGCCAGCAGGGGAGCGGTGAGGGCGGTGTCGATGACACCGGGGGAGACGCAGTTGACCCGGATGGCGGGCCCGTACTCGAGGGCGGCGGCACTCGTCAGCGCGATCACGCCGGCCTTGGCCGCCGAGTAGGCGGCTTCGCCGCGCGTCGGCCGCATCCCACTCACCGACGCCACATTCACGATGGCGCCACCCCCGGAGTCGAGCATGAGGGGAACGGCGGCCCGTATCCCGTGGAAGGTCCCCCCCAGGTTGACGTCGACGATCCGGTCCCATCTCCGGTCGCTGTAGCGGTGCAGGTCGGCCAGCCCCCCGACCCCGGCGTTGTTGCACAGGCCGTCGAGGCCGCCCATCGCCTCCGCCGCGCCCGCCAGGACCGGGCCGAGGGCGGACGGATCGCTCACGTCGGCCACCGCCGCGGTCGCACCGGTCTCGTCGGCCACGGCCCGCGCCGCGCCCTCGTCGACGTCCACCGCCGTCACGACCGCCCCCTCGGCCCTCATCTTCCGGCACACCGCCCGCCCGATCCCGGCCCCGGCCCCGGTCACCACCATCCGCCTACCTTCGAGCAGCCCCATCCCGGGCAACCTACTCACGGCGCGACGACCGGCCCGTAGTCTTCCCCCATGGAGACCCGATGGCGGACGTGAGCCCGGCCGGGGTCCGTCCCCCGTCCCCCGACGACTCCCCTCCGGTGGTCTGGCGCGACCTCGTCGGGCTCTCCGACGTCCGGGCCGCGGCCGAGCGTCTCCGGCCCGTCGGCGTGGAGACGCCTCTCCAGCTCAACGACCGGCTGTCGGAGCGCTACGGGGCGTCGATCTACCTGAAGCGCGAGGACCTCCAGGCCGTCCGCTCCTACAAGATCCGCGGTGCCTACAACTTCATCGCCGGTCTCCCCCCTGACCGCCTCCGGGTCGGGGTCGTCTGCGCCAGCGCCGGGAACCACGCCCAGGGCGTGGCCTGGTCCTGCCGCCACCTGGCCGTACCCGGGGTCGTCTTCCTCCCCCGGCGCACCCCCCGGCAGAAGGTGGCCCGCATCCGGGCCCTGGCCGGGGACCTGGTCGAGACGCGCTTCGCCGGCGACAGCTTCGACGACGCCAACGCCGCGGCCGCCGCCTACGCCGCCGAGACGGGGGCCACCGTCGTCCCCACCTTCGACCACCCCATGACGGTGGCCGGCCAGGGGACCGTCGCCCTCGAGTCCATCAGCCAGCTGGGCCGTCCCCCCGACGTCTTCGTCGTCCCCATCGGCGGTGGCGGGCTCATCTCCGGCATCGCCGTCACCCTCGACGGCGAGGGCGCCGACACCCGCATCGTGGGGGCCCAACCGGCCGGCGCCCCGGCCATGGTCCGGTCCCTCGAGGCCGGACACCCGGTGACCATCGACATCGCCGACGACTTCGTCGACGGCGCCGTGGTCCGGACACCGGGCCGTCTCACCTTCGCCGTGGTCCGCGACCTGGTGGCCGAGATCGAGGTGGTGGCCGAGGGCCGGGTCTGCACCGAGCTCCTCGACCTCTACCAGGACGACGGCATCGTGGCCGAACCGGCGGGGGCGCTCTCCATCGCCGCGCTCGACATCCTCTCCGACACGATCGCCGGCCGCACCGTCGTCTGCGTCTTGAGCGGGGGGAACAACGACGTGGCCCGCTACGGCGAGATCATCGAGCGCAGCCTCGTCCACCAGGGACTCAAGCACTACTTCGTGGTCGCCTTCCCCCAGCAGCCCGGAGCGCTGCGTCGATTCCTCGACGAATGCCTGGGACCCACCGACGACATCGTCCTCTTCGAGTACGTGAAGAAGAACGACCGGGAGTTCGGTCCGGCCGTGGTCGGGGTCGAGCTGGCCCACCGCGACGATTTCGAGGGTCTCGTGGCCCGCATCGCCGCCTCGGGCCTCGACGCCCAGCGCCTGCCCCCCGACAGCCACGTCTTCCGCCTCCTCGTCTGACCCGGCTCCGGCGAGCAGTGACCGGGGAGCGGCGCCAGGGCGCCCGGCGGACGCCTCGTTATCCCTCCGCCTTCTCCCGCCAGTAGGCGAACACGCGGGCCATGGCGCCGAGTTCGGCGCTGTCCGGCGGATCGTTTTCGATCGCGCCCGCCGCGTCCGAGAGATCGGAGATGCACCGGGCTCGCTGGGACTCACTGAGCCGGGCCATCCACGGGTACGCCAGTACGAGTGCCCCTTCTTCGGTCGTGGGTGCGTTCGGGTCTGGCGGGATGCGTTCCATCACGCGGTCGGCCGCCTTCACGGACCAGCCTCCGCGGCGCATGACCGCCTGCATTCTCGTCCGGGATTCTTCCTGCTGACTCTGGAGCGTCCGGGCGAGTCTCTGCTGCATCGCATCGACCCACGCGTCCAGATCCCTCTTTCTCGGGTGGAACGGAGGCGTGTTCGGTTTCTTCCGACGACGGCTCATAGAAGGTGCCGCAGGGGTCGGCTCCCCTACAGGTTGAGGTCCCGCTTGGGGCGGACCACGATCTCCGACAGATGCACCCCTGCCGGTCGGGTAACCGCCCACAGAACGGCTTCGGCCACGTCATGCGGGGTCAGGAGGTGCCCGGGGAGCGCCTCCTGGGCGCCGGCCAGCACCTCGTCGGGAAGTCTCTCGCCCTTCGTGATCTCGACCGCCGGCACCTCGTCGCCGGCCACCGAGACGAGACCCTGCAGGACGGCGCTGTCCAAATTGCAGAGCTCGGCTACTGGACGGTGACGGTCACCGGTGCGTACGAGCCGTCGACCGAACCGCGGCTATAGACACAGTCAGCCTCAAGTCGGTATTGCCCAGGAGCCAATCCCGAAGGTATCGCCACGGCGTATTGCCATCCGCCCACGGTTGATGCCGACGCTGGTGCCAATTGGATGTCCGAACCATAGAGGTAGATGTCGGGAGTCGAAACGCCCGGACAGTGTCCGCCGACGAGGTTCAGTTCCAGGGTGGTCCCCGCCTTCACCGTCGTGCCTTGCTCGACGTCCAGCCCGTAGGAGGTCGAAACGGTGACCCTCAATCCAGGGAGGTAGTTGAACTCAATCGACGCGCCGTCACCACCTTGCTCCGGCATGCACCATCCGGTGAGTGTGGCCGGTCCGGGAGGGATCATGGGGACCGTGCCAGACGTCATCCACTGACCATTCGTGCCGACCGTACCTCCAGCATCGTCACCTGAACTAGTGAGGAAATACTCCTCCGAATCGTAGAGTCCTCCGTTGCCCGGAGTGAAGACAGCGGGCTCGTCGTCCGATTGCAGAACCGGTGTGCCCCAGTGACCCGGGGGACAGCCCGTTCCGGTGAGGGTGACCTGTTCGCCGACAGACAAATCAGTCGAACTGATGGTGAGAATTCGGTTGGGTTGAGTCGTGGTCGTGGTTGGCGAAGACGGCGTCTCAGTGGTGGTTACCGAAGTCGAAGGGAGCGAGCCCCGTGGGACAACCACGGCGTTGCCTGAGGAGGTACTCGGGGCGGTCGAAACGGACCAGAGGGCCGTTCCCAGCGTAAGAGCTACCAGCATGGCTACGGCGGTCCAGGAACGCCATCGACCTATCGACACTGCTACGAGGGTATGCCGGATAGTTCTATGAAGCCGTTGGCGGTGCACGTAGAAGGTTCACGGGCCGTCGGGGGTCGACCCCGTCGTGGGTGTAGAGGGGCCGGACGGGAACTGACTACAGGTTGAGGTCCTGTTTGGGGCGGACCACGATCTCCGACAGGTGGACGTTTGCCGGACGGGTCACCGCCCACAGAACCGCCTCGGCCACGTCCTCCGGTGTGAGCAGGTGTCCGGGCAGTGCTGCCTGGGCACCTTCCAGCACCTCATCGGGTAGGCGCTCGCCCTTCACGATCTCGACCGCAGGGGCGTCAGCGCCGCTGGAACTAAGTCCGGCGAGAAGAGTGGCGCTGTCGAAATTGCGGGCGAAGTTGGTGGCGATGGCTCCCGGCATCACGGTGAGCACCTTGATGGGCTCCTCCATGAGCTCGCGTCGAAGCGTGTTGGTGATGCAGTTCACGGCGTGCTTGGTGGAGCCGTAGACGCCCGAGTCGGCGCGCAGGGCGGCCACCGACGAGATGTTCACCAGGTGTCCTTCCGCCCCGCAGGCCCGCATGGCCTCCACCGCCGCCTGTGACCCGACGAGAAGGGCGAAGACGTTCGTCTCGAGCATGACCCGCCAGTGTTCGGGGTCCGATTCCCCCAGGATCGACTCGGGATGGCTGAGCCCGGCGTTGTTGACCATGATGTCGAGCCGCCCGGTGGACTCGGTGGCCCGGGCCACGAGGCCCCGCATCTCGCCGACGTCGCGGACGTCCATCACGTGCGCTTCGGCGCTCCCGCCGGCGGAGGTGATCCGGGCCACCGACTCGGCCATGGGCCCGGGGGTCCGGCCGCCGAGGACCACGTGCGCGCCGGCCGACCCGAGGGACTCGGCGATGGCCCGCCCGATGCCGCTCGACGCACCGGTGACGACGGCCGTCCGGCCGGCGAGGGCCCCGTCGGACGGCATGCGCTCAGACTGCTCTCGACGCCGCCGCGGGAACTAACGCCGCGGCGTCATGTCCAGGTCGGGCGGGGGCTGGTCGGGGATCTTCCACTTGAGGAAGGACTTGTCATAGACGTCGTGATAGGCGTTGGCGGCGTCGATCATGGCGTTGAAGGCGGCGTCGAAGGAGTCCCAGTCCTCGGAGTCGATGCACTTGGCCACGGCCGCCACCTCTTCGTCGATGAACTTGTCCATGTTCTCGGTGTACTTGGGACGGAGGAAGGCCCCCTTCTCCATGAGTCCCCGCGCCTCTTTCAACTGGAAGCGGGCCAGGGCCTGGTTGCGAGCTTGTCCGGCGTAGTAGCACTTCCAGATCCGGGCCCCCACGAGAGGCATGATCTCGGCCATCCCGGGCATCAGATGCCCGAGTTCGCTCAGATCGAAGGTGCCTTTTCCGGTATCGATGACGTGGTCGTGATCCGCCGTGGCTGACATGGCCAAATTTCTACCACAGGCCTCTGCCGACCCCCCCCCGGCGCCGGGTTCGTCCGCGGCGCGGCCCCGTCGGTACGATGCAGCCGGTGAGCGACGTTCGGCCTCCCCCCCTCCAGGCGCCCGCCGTCCAGAGCCGGTTCTCGGCCTGGCGGGAAGTCCTGCGCACCACCAACCCCCCCTCGGGCCGGGCCCTCGACCCGGTGTCGCGCTGGCTGGTGCTCACGCGGGCGGCCGTTCTACCCATGACCCTGGTGGCCGGCGCGGTGGCCACGCTCCTCGCCGTTCACCGCCGAGGATTCCGCCCCGGCCTCCTCGTGCTTGCCTTCACCGGCATCGTCCTCGCCCACGTGGCCAACAACCTCATGAACGACCTCTTCGACGTGGAGGTCGGAGCCGACACCGCCACCTACCCGCGCGCCCTCTACGCGCCCCACCCGGTGCTCTCGGGCATGATCTCGAAAGCGGGCGTGGCCACCGGCGCCCTGGTGGTGAACGTCGTCGATCTCGCCATCCTGGTGGTCCTGGCCGTCTACCGCGGCTGGCCGGTGGTCGCGTTCGCCCTGGCCGGCTTCGCCCTGAGCTTCGCCTACACGGCGCCGCCCCTCCGGCTCAAGAAGCGTGGGCTCGGTGAGCCCGACGTCTTCCTCGTCTGGGGCCCGCTCATGGTCTGCGGCACCTACTACGCGGCGGTCGGCCACATCCCCTGGGAGATCGTGGCCGCGTCGGTCCCCTACGGGCTCCTCTGCACGGCCGTCCTCATGGGCAAGCACATCGACAAGGCGCCCTTCGACGCCCCCCTCGGTATCCGGACCCTGCCGGTGGTCCTGGGCGAGGCCCGCGCCCGGGTGGCCACCAAGGGCCTCATGGTCGCCTTCTACGTCACCGTGGTGGTCTGCGTGGCCGTCCGCGCCCTGCCCTGGCCGGCGCTGATCAGCCTGCTGGCCGTAACCAAGCTGATCCCCTCGTGGAAGGCCCTCGGCCAGCCCCGTCCGGACGAGCCACCCCCGGGCTTCCCGGTGTGGCCGCTGTGGTTCGCCGCCGTCGCCTTCGTCCACACCCGCCGGGCGGGGTCGCTCCTCGTGCTCGGCCTCGTCATCGCGGCGGCGGCCGGCATCCGCTGACCCTCTTGTCGCGGGCCCGACCGACCTCGCCGGCCGGTCCCGAGCCGGCCCGGCTTGGCCGACCTACTGACCGTTCCAGCAGGTGGTGGGGGGCGAGAAGATCGGTGCCGTCGTCACCGGCAGGTCGGACGGCGGATCCAGTGTGATCGTCGGATTGTCGGGGTCCTTGATCGAGTTCCCCCGGGTCCACGTGCTCTCGCAGCCGAGCAGGGCGGCCTTCTCGGGCTGGTGGAGCGAGGCGGCGTCGCCCCCCGCCCACATGTCGAAGCGGTACCTCCGGAACTTCTTCCAGTCGTGGTCGCACTCGGAGCACTCGTCTTCGTGGATGAAGTACCGCTCCATGTACGGGACGTAGATGATCTCGCACCACGGAAGCTCGTGCCTGTCGGTGGCGAAGGTGATCGGATCGGCGTACGTCCCTGTTCCGCCCGCCCCCGTCCGAGCCGAACAGGGATGGGCGATGTCCGTCCCCGGCGGTGAGTTGTCGACGTAGCCGTAGAGGGTCATGAAGGCCTGCACCGTCCCCGTCGTCGGGGGCGCCGCCCGGGGCACGGTCCGGGCGTGGGCAGCGGCGGGAACGTCCAGGAGGACGAGGCCGAGGGCGAGAAGGCCGAAGCCCAGGTGCGCGACGCGGCGGGCGTTGAACGATGCAACGGCGACTGTTCTCATCGGCGGGGGTCCTCCCACAGTCTTCGCAATGACCCCGTCGGTCGTGACCGGTTGGCCACCGATGGTAACGGAGGACCGGCCGACGCGTCGCCGCCCGTCGCGGTAGTTTCGCCCTCCCCGGTCCCCCCCGTTCCCTCTGCAGCGGTCCTTCGGAGAGGTGACGCCGGGTCCGTCGGTGTCGGGAAGACGCACATGGAACTGGTCACGAGCGACATGGCGAGCGGCGGCGACGGCGTCGCCCGTGACCCCGCCGGGAAGGCCGTCTTCGTGAGGGGTGCCCTCCCGGGCGAGCGCGTCCGGGTGACCCTCGTCAGCGATCGCAAGAACTACGCCGTCGGATCGATCGACACCCTGATCGAGCCGTCACCGGACAGGGTGTCTCCTCCGTGCCCGGAGGTCGGCCGCGGCTGCGGGGCGTGCCCCTGGCAACACATCTCCGTGGAGGCCCAGCGACGGTTGAAGAGCCGGTTCGTGGTCGACGCCATCGTGCGCTCCGGGGTGGACTGCCCGCCGCCGAGCCCGACGGTCGAGCTCGCACCCTGGGCTTTCCGGACCACGATCAACGCCGCCGTCACCCACGGTCGTGCCGGCTTCAATCAGGCGCGATCGCACGAGGTGGTCGCCGTGGACGGCTGCCTGGTGGCCCACCCACTCCTCGAGGAGCTCCTCGTGGGGGGCCGCTTCCCCGGCGCCCGCAGCGTTCTCCTGCGCTGTGGGGCCCGCACCGGCGAACGCCTGGCCGTCACCACCCCGACGGGGCTCACGACCGACCTGCCCGACGATGTCCACACGGATCATCTCCACGAGTTCGCCGCCGGGCGTCTCTGGCGGGTCTCCGCCCGCTCCTTCTTCCAGACCCGGGCCGACGGTGTGGACGCGCTGGCGGCCATCGTCGGGTCGGCGGCCGACGAGTGGGGAGCCCCGTCCACCGCCGTCGATCTCTACAGCGGCGTCGGCCTGTTCGCCGGCGTCCTGGCCACGAGGGGGTGGACGGTCACAGCCGTCGAGGGATCACGCAGCGCGGTGGCCGACGCCGAGTGCAACCTCGCCGACCTGCGCGCGTCGGTGGTCCGCGCCGACGTGGCCCGGTGGACGCCTCACCGGGCCGACCTCGTCGTCGCCGACCCCAGCCGACTCGGACTGGGACCGGCCGGCGCCGAGGTGGTGGCGGCGACGGGGGCCCGCCGGGTGGTCCTCGTCAGCTGCGACGCGGCGAGCCTCGGACGTGACGCCGCCCTTCTCCGCTCGGCCGGGTACACCCTCCGTGCCGTGACCCCGGTGGACCTCTTCCCGCACACCTTTCGGGTCGAGGCCGTCACCGTCTATGACCGCTGACACCGCTGACACCGCTGACACCGCCGACATGCGGACGCTGCGGGGCACGAAGACGCAGCGCCGACGCCCGGCCCCCGTGGCTCAGTAGGGGTGGGGCAGCGTCAGGCCGAAGCGCTCCGCCAGGTTCGCCATGTCGACGCGGTCGTGGGGGCGCGGCTCGTATCCGCGGTGGTGTTCGAGTTGCAGCTCGGCGGAGATGCACGGAACGTCACGGTCGAGAATCCGCCCCCGGCCGAACCCTGACGGGGGATACGGGCAGTCGGATCCGTCGGGACACGCGCCGGGTTGCCAGGCCGTACCGTCGCTGTCGAAGAGCACGAGGTGGAGGTCGACCTGCCTGCCGTCCGAGGCGCGCACGACGACCCGGGTAGGGGCGTGGTCCTCGGCGACTCGGTAGTCGAGAGACCCGAGAGCGACGAGCACGTCGTCCAGGGCCGCCGACTCCACGACGACGTCGACGTCGTCGTGTCGGCGCGTCACCCGTCCGAGCAGTGCGTCCACGCCCCAGCCGCCGTCGAGCCATGCCCGGAGCCCGCGTTCCTCCAGGAGCTCGAGGATCCTGAGCACCTCGGCGGCCTTCACGCCTTCTCTCTCCCGCATCCGTTGTGGCCCACCCGAGTACGCGGACGTCGCCGCGCGTGGCCCGTCCCTCGGCGCGTCCTGGCCATTAGTCTCGCCCGAAAGGCGGGCGGCAGAGATCCCGGAGGTGTCGGTGCTTCGTTGGGAGAGCGGTGAGGGAGTGCGCCGTGAGGCGCGGGGAAGCGAGATGTGGTTCAAGGCCACGGCCGCGAGCACACAGGGTCGGTTCTCCCTCATGGAGAGGACACTGCCCCCCGGTGGGCGCATGCCTCCGGCGCACAGCCATGTCGGGAACGACGAGGCGTACTTCGTCCTCGACGGACGGGTCGAATTCCACGTCGACCGCGACGTGTTCGAGGGTTCCGCGGGAACCTTCGTCCTGGTACCGGCGGGCGAGGCCCACACCTTCGGGAACACGAGCGACGAGCCGGCCCGACTCCTCGTCCTCCACGCCCCGGCCCTGGACGGATACTTCGAGGACCTGGAGAGGTTGTGGGCCTCGCCCGATCCACCGGACCGTGACACGGAGCTGGACCTCATGAGACGCCACGGCATGTCGCCGGCCTGAAGGCGCGGGCGCCACCGCACCGAAATCCGGGGCGGCCGCTTCAGGACGACGTGCGGCATGCCGACAATGAGGGACGGAGCTGAAGACAGCCTCCTGCATTGCGTCCAAGGACCGGGGGACGGATCGTGGTGGCTCTCAACGTCATGGTGGGTCGCCAGCCGATCTTCGACCGGGAACGGTCGATCTTCGGCTATGAGCTGCTGTTCCGGAGTCTCGACGGCCCCAAGGCGGCCGAGTCGGCGAGGACGCTCGGTGATCAGATGACGGCCGACGTGATCTTCAACTCGGTCAGCATCGGCATCGATCGTCTGGTGGGGACGAAGAAGCTGTTCTGCAACGCCAGCCGTGGGGTGCTCACCGGTGCGGTGCCGGTCCTGCTCCCTCCGGATCAGACCGTGGTCGAGGTGCTCGAGTCGGTCGTCCCGCCCGACGAGATCGTCCCCGGCTGCCGGCGCCTGCGTGACGAGGGCTTCACCCTGGCGCTCGACAACGTGAGCGTGTTCGCCGACGTGGAGTCGTTCATCGACCTGGCCTCGTTCGTGAAGATCGACCTGCGGGCCACGGACGCGGCGGACCTGCCCCAGCTGGTCGAGCGGTGCCGGCGGTTCGACGTCGCCCTGGTGGCCGAGAAGGTCGAGACCGACGACGACTTCAGCCGGTGCGAAGCGTTGGGCTTCGACTACTTCCAGGGCTACCTTCTGGCCCAGCCGTGCCGCGTCCCGGGGCGGGCCCTGGACTCCGGCCGCCTGGCCCAGCTGCGCATCGCGGCGCGACTGCTCGACAGCGAGTGTCCCGTCTCCGAGCTCGAAGACATCGTGAGGAGCGACCCGGTCATGACGCTCCAGCTGCTCCAACTGGCGAGCATCGGTGCCGCCCGGGGGATGCGCCGAACCGTCCGGACGGTGCGAGAGGCTCTCGTCCTGGTGGGCTGGCGCCGACTCCAGGCGTGGGTCTCACTGCTGCTCGTCTGTGGCAAGGGACAGGCCTCGGAGGAGGAGCTGACTACGGCGCTGATGCGGGCCCGCATGTGCGAACTGGCCGCCGGGGCCGTCGACCGGGGACTGTCGGAGACGGCCTTCACGGTCGGGATGCTCTCGACCTTCGACGTCCTGCTCCAGGTTCCGCTCGAAGACGTCCTGCGCGAGCTCCCTCTCGACGACGATCTCAGAGGAGCGCTCCTCGAGAAGGAGGGTCCCCTCGGACGGCTGGTGGCGGACGTGACCGACTTCCAGCTGGGTCGGCCGCAGGAGGCGGTCAGAAGCGGGGTGGCGGACACCGTGCTCTCCTCGGCGGCGCTTGAAGCGCTCATCTGGTCGGTGGAGATGACCTCCACCGTCTCGGCCGCCAGCACCTGACGACGGCCGCCGGCACCCGATCCCGTCACCGCCACGACGGTCGAGCGATCACGAGGGCAGCCGGTTGTCTCAGGACCAGGAGCGACCGAACCAGCGCTGGATGCGGCTGGTCCCGAAATGACCCTTGTCGGCGGCGATCTCGTAGGAGGGACCCTCGAGGTCACCCACCGGCGCTTCGCCGCTCAGGAAGGTGACACTGACGCGGGCGACCTGGTCGTGGCCGAACTCCAGGTAGCAGATCCCCTGCCCGTCATAGCCGGTTGGGGGTGATCCCCGACGTAGGTTCGACGCGATCTGGGCGGCGACCACCGAGGCCTGACCCTCGGCGAAGACGCCCGCCTTCGGCGTACCCACGCTCGTCACATCGCCGACGGCGTAGACGCCCGGCCACCGGGTCTCCAGGGTGCGGGGATCGACCCGTATCCATCCGTCGACGGCCAGTCCGGATTCCTCCACCACCGCGGGAGCCCTGTGGGTCGGAACGCCGAGGAACAGGTCGTAGGGCATCTCGGATCCGTCGCTGAACCGGGCGACCTTGGCGGCAGGGTCGAGACTGCTCACCACCGTCTCCGGATGCCAGCTGATCCCGCGCTCGGCGAAGGCCACGAGCAGCGCCTCCGAAGCGGCGGGCGAAGGGGGGATGGGAACTCCGAGCGGCATCACGAGCGAGATCGAGGAGCGATCGCGGATTCCCCGCTGCGCGAGGAAGTCGTGCATCAACAGGGCGGTCTCGCTCGGCGCCGGAGGACACTTGAACGGGGTCGAGGTGACACCCACGACGACGCGACCTCCGGCGAAGCTCGAGAGCACGTCACGCAGGGCGAACGCCCCCTCGACGGTGTAGAACTCGTGCCCGCCCTCGGTCAGTCCCGGCGTGGCCGACGGATGCAGTTCGGCACCCAGCGCCACGACGATGATGTCGGCGTCGAAGGCACCGGAGTCCGTCTCTACGTGCTTGGCCACCGGATCGATCAAGTGGACGGTGGCACGGACGAACGTCAATCCCGGCTTGTCGAGGTCGCGGTAGGGATGAAAGACGTCGGCGGCCAGCTTCCGCCCGAACATCACGTCCAGCTTCGAGAAGCCGAAGATGAAGCCCTCGCTCTTGTCGATCAGGACCACGTCGAGGTCCCCGCCGAACTCGTCGGCCAGCCTGGTCGAAAGCTCGAGACCCCCGAATCCCGCTCCCAGGACGAGTACCCGCACCCGAGGAATGTAGCCAGCCGACCAGCGCGGCCGCTACAGGACCGGGGCCGGCCCGAGCCCACGCTGGAAGTGACAGGTTCTCAGGGTCTGCTAGGGGTTCTCACAGGCTTCTGCCAGGAACGGGTGTGCATCATCGTCCGCACACGCGCGTCGTCCTCTACGCGGGTGTCCAGAGGAGAACGCTGCGCTCATGGTCTCTCTTGGCTACGTCTGGCACGAGCTACGTCGCCGGTGGAGCCGTACCCTGGTCACCGCCCTCGGGCTGGCGGCCGGTGTCGGCCTGGTCATGGGCATCGTCGGGGTGTCGAACGGGCTCTCGAACGCGCAGAGCCAGGCTCTGTCCCCCCTGTCGTCGGTGGGTACCGACATCGTCGTCGAACGTACCGTCGGGGCGGCCGACACCTCGTCGACCTCGTCGACCACCACCACGACCGTCCCCGGCGGTGGCTTCGCGGGTCGAGGCGACGGCGGGGGCGGCTTCTTCGCCGGCGGTCTCAACACGAGCGCCAACGCCTCGGACCGGACGGCGCTGGCCGGCAACAACTCGTCCATCCTCACCGACCTGTCCAAGCTCGGACCTCCGGGCACGAAGTACAGCAACGACTTCTTCGTGAACGGGACGCTCATCACCTTCCCCCAGAAGGCCGTGGCGGATGTCGCCAAGTTGAAGGACGTCACCGCCGCGGTGCCGGCCCTGTCGTTGCAGGCGCTGCACGAGACCGGCACCGTCCCCACCATCACGGACACCGTCACGACCGGCGGGCAGACGATCACGCAGGCCGTGAGGCCCCCACCGCTCACCGCCGCCCAACAGGCCTCTGTCCGCGCCTGCCTCGAGGCCAGTGGGGCGTTCACGCCACCGGCCGGGGGAACCGGTGGTTCCGGGGGCGGCGTCCGCGTGTTCGGCGGTGGGGGAGGCGGCGGTGCCTTCGGCGCCGCGTTCACCAAGTGCCTCCCGGCCAGTTACCAGCAGTACGAGGCGCAGGTGGTCGTGCCTCAGCAGACCATCACCCGGGTGCTCAACCCCCCCACCACCAACACCCAGACCACCGGGTACACGGTGGCCGGTGTCGATCCGTCGAACTCGAGCTCCGGGCTCATCACCAAGGCGCAGCTCGTCTCAGGCACGTGGTTCACCTCCACGCCGGCCCACGAGATCCTCGTCTCGACCGCCTACGCCAGCTCCAACTCCATCAAGGTGGGTCAGACCTGGACCATCAACAAGACCGCCTACAAGGTCGTCGGGCTCGTGAATCCGACCCTGACCGGTGATGTCTCGGACATCTACTTCGACATCACGACCATGCAGGCGGCGTCCTCGCAGCCGGCCCGCATCAACGAGGTGCTGGTCAAGGTGGCCAAGTCGACCGATGTGAATGCGGTGGCGGCGGAGATCAAGAAGGAGCTTCCCGGTGCCACCATCCTCACGTCCAAGCAGCTGGCCGGCCAGGTCAACGGCAGCCTCGCGAACGCCAAGAAGCTGGCGTCGGACCTCGGCGTCGCCCTCGGGATCATCATCCTCATCGCGGCACTCCTCATCGCCGCCCTGTTGACCTTGTCGAGCATCGCCAAGCGGGTTCGTGAGATCGGCACCCTTCGGGCCATCGGCTGGTCCCGGGGCCGGGTGGTCAACCAGGTCCTGGCCGAGATGCTCGGCATCGGGGTGGTCGGAGCCGCGATCGGGGTGTGCGTGGGCCTCCTCGTCTGTGCGGCCGTGGACGCCTTCGGCCCCACGTTGTCCTATTCGGTGGCTGGAGCGGTGGTCGGTGCCTCGTCGGCCAGCGGGCTCGTGCATAGCGCCGCGACGGCGGCCGCGGCCACGAAGGACATCCACCTGCGCACGTCGATCTCGGTCCTCACCGTGGTCGTCGCCGCGGCCATCGCCATCCTCGGCGCCCTGCTGGCCGGCCTGGCCGGCGCCTGGCGAGCGGCACGGCTGTCGCCCACCTCGGCCCTGCGGGACCTCGGATGACCCCGGACCACACCGGCGGCGACGGCTCGGCCGACGAGGACGTCTCGGCGCAGCAGGAGAGTCGGTCGATGGCGGACACGGAGCCCCGGGGCTCGGTGAACGACCTCCCCCTCTACCGCCTCCAGGGGGTGGAGCGGCGCTACATGAAGGGTGAGGCCGAGGTGGCGGCGCTGCGGGGGGTGAGCCTCGACATCGCGGCCGGCGAATTCGTCTGCATCGAAGGACCCAGCGGGTCGGGTAAGAGCACGTTGCTGCAGTTGCTGGGGGCGCTCGACACACCCACGGCCGGCACCGTCCAGATGGACGGCCAGGAACTGGGCTCCGCCGGCGACGGGGTGCTCACGGGTATCCGCAGCAAGCGCATCGGCTTCGTCTTCCAGCAGTTCAACCTGATCCCCACCCTGAGCGCATCGGAGAACGTGGCCCTGGCCATGGCGCCGCACCATCCCTCGAAGGCGGTGCGCGACGAGTGGGCCAGAGAGCTTCTCACCCGTGTCGGGCTCGGGCACCGCCTCGAGCACCTGCCCTCGCGGCTGTCGGGCGGTGAGCAGCAGCGCGTGGCCATCGCCCGGGCGCTCGCCAATCGACCGGAGGTGATCGTGGCCGATGAGCCGACCGGCAACCTGGACTCCGAGAGCGCCGGCGAGGTGATGGGCATCCTCACCGAGCTCCGGCGCGACGGCGTGACGGTCATCATCGCCACCCACGACCCCGAAGTGGCCCAGCACGCCACGCGCCACCTCAGGCTGCGCGACGGTGCCGTCGTGGAGGACGTGGACCGGTGACCCCACGGGCCCTGCCCTCACGCGGCCCGGGGCCGAACGGCGGCCGATGAGCCATCCGGTGTTCGTCTCCCACCGGTTATCTCACGGCGCGTGGCCCTCGCTCGGTGACGCGACATTCGCCACGACGCACAAGGGGCAGACCGAGGGAAGGTCGCTGCACGAGCGGATGTCGCGATGCTTGGCGAACCACGCCCCCCGCGACGGTTCCTCACGGCAGTCGGGCTGGGAGCACTCCACGCTCAGGTCGGCGTGGACGGTGGCCACGCCCGGGCACATCGATCCGGTGTCCGGCGACGCCGGGTCGCCGGCGGGCTGACCGGCTCCCGGACGGTGGCACACCGAGCACCGGCTCCCGAGCACGACGCGGCAATTGACCACATGGCGGTGCCGACGCACGGCCTCTGTCAGGGTGAGACCGACGAGACACCCGGGCACGGTGCACGTCCCGCTCCCGTTGTCGTGGATGAGCAGTGGCTGGGGACAGGGCACGGGTGGGTCGTTCCTCACGATCGGCTGGGCTCGGCTCTGACGCCGCAGGTGGTCACGATCGCCCAATATAATGCCTAAATGACACTATAGAGTGTCACTGAGGCGAAATAGAATGTCAGGGATGGTTCCCGAGCCCGCCGACAGCGGATGGAGACCGGCCCAGATTCCGGAGCACGGCAACGGTCGTCCGAGCCTCGGCGAAGAAGCCCGGGCCCGGGCCCGCGAGCGACTCATCGAGGGCGCCGCCTCGGCCCTGGCCGCCAAGGGCCTCGCCGTCACCGCCGACGAGGTGGCGGAAGCGTCCGGCGTGAGCAGACGGACGGTGTTCCGGCATTTCGCCACCCATGGCGACCTCCTCGTGGCCGGCCTCACCGAGGTCTTCCGCAACTACGACGCCGGTATGCCCGACCTCCCGTCCCCGGGGGCGGACGTGAAGACCTGGCTGTGGGAGTCGGCCGTCGCCATCCACGAGCTGAACAAGAAGGTGATCGGGCGGGCTTTTTGGGACTTCTACGTCGACCGACCGGGAACCCCGCCGGAGGTGACGGCGACGATGGCCGATCTGACGGCCAGGCGGGCCCACTATGCCCACGAGCGAGCGACTGCGGCGTGGTCGCTGTTGGGCGGAGACGGAGACCCCGCCCAGTGGGTGATCGACTCCTTCGTCCTCCAGCTGTCGTCCTTCGCCACCAATGCCCTGGTCGCGTACGACACGGCGGAGGCGGGACGAGTGAGTGCCCAGATCATCTGGGCGGTGCTCTCCACCGCCTTGGCCGAGCAGCGCGGCCGGTCCCAGGGCGACGGCACGGACGCCTCTTTCTGACCATCTCGGCCCTCCTGAAGGATCCCGGTGGGACCCCGGAGCTCGTTCCCGACTGCGCCAGGCTCCACCATGGCTTCCTGTCTGGGGTCACGGCTGGCCCCGAGGTCACCGGGCAACCGGTGCCAGAGCGCCTGGCCGGTGCCACATTCACCCCCGATCGCATAAGGATTTGACCCGCCGGTGCCGATCATCCCAGGGTGAGGTCCCTCGCGCCCCGTCCTGCCTACCCGCACAGGGTCCGGTCGACTGAGCGCGTCACGGCTCTCGACACCGTGGTCGAAGGCTTCGAGAACGATCTCTGGCGTCGGCACCTTCTCATGGGGATCGGCTCGTTCGTTCTCGGTGGAGTACTGCTGCTGGCCTATATCGCCGTCACCCCGCATTCTCCGCATCGCGGCTCCCTCATGATCGTCGACATCGTCACGATCGCCGGCAGCCTGGGCATCATCGGTCCCGTCGGTGTTCGGTCGCTGGCGTCCTCGTGGCGCGACGTGTTCTTCTTCGGCTGGTCGGTTGGCACCGTGGTCGTCATCGCGGTTGCTCTCGGCCTCGATGGTGGGGCGGGGAGCCCGCTGGCGGGACTCCTGGTCCTCCCTGTTCTCTTCGGCGGTCTCCTTTACCGTCTGCCGGCGGTGATCGGCCTGGCCGGCCTGGCCCTCGGATGCTTCGGTGTGATCTTTCTTGTCGGGCCACCGGTGAGTGGTGCCCGGGCGCTGGCCTCCACGGTCATGATCGGGGTGGCCGGTGCGATATCGGCCACGGGGGCCATGAACCGCCACATATGGGAAAAGGAACGGCAGTCCCTCACGGAACGTCTCCACGGGTTGGCGACCCACGACGGCCTCACCGGTTGTCTCAACTACCAGGCGTTCCAAGACGTCCTCATTTTCGAGTGCAGCAGAGCGGATCGCTACGGGCGACCGGTGGTGGTGATCATCGGCGACCTGGATGGATTCAAGGCCATCAACGACGCGAACGGACACGGTGTCGGAGACAGGACGTTGGCCGGTGTCGCCGCCGCCATGCTGAGCGGAGTCCGCTCGACCGACATCGTCGGTCGGATCGGCGGTGACGAGTTCGCCGTTCTGCTTCCCGAGACGTCGATCGATGAGGCACGGCATCTGGTCGACCGCATCCGGGCACTGACGGGCAGCATCCTCACTCCGGTGCCCGCCCCTATGAGCTTCGGTGTCGCCATCTGGCAGGGCCGCCATGACTCTCCCGGTGAACTTCTCCGGCGAGCAGATTCCGCGCTCTACGAGGCGAAGCGGCTCGGACGCGGCGGCGTGGTGTTCGCGTCCGAGCCGAGTCTCTCGATGCCACATGCTGATGGGGCGCCGTTCGTGTCCGGGACGTGACGATCGCGAGAGTGCATCAGCGAATCTCCTCCTGATCGGTCCGACGGTGGCAAAGCCCGCAGGCGCTGTTCAGGTCCCCGCTGTAGCGTGCGGCGGTGCCACCGGGAACCCTCAGCCGACGGCAGCTCCTCCGCCTGTCTGCGCTCGGAGGGGCCGTGGTCCTCGGAGCAGGAGCTGCCCTTTTCGAGTTGGTGGACCACTCCGTCCTCCCCGGTCATCAAGAGCTGCTCACCATCCTCGGTGACTGCGACGTCCCGGCACCGTCGACCAGTTTCCTGCCATCGGGGCCACACCAGTCCGGGACGTTCTTCTCCCGTGCCCGCAACCAAACAGTGGGATACACCGTCGCCTATCCACCGGGGTACCAGACGGGCAGCCACCTACCGCTCGTCGTCCTCCTGCACGGCTTCGGGGCGAATCACACCGACGTACTGTCCGGAATGTCCGTGCCCCAGGCCCCCGCCTTGAGAGTCGACGGTAAAGCACTGCCTCCGCTGGCGATGGTCGCAGCCGATGGCGGTACGGGATACTGGAACCCACATCCGGGGGACGATCCCATGGCCATGGTCATCGACGAGGTGATCCCGATGTGCCAGAGGATGGGACTCGGTCGGGCACCACAGAAGATCGGCACCATGGGTATCTCGATGGGCGGTTACGGGGCCCTGCTCCTGGCTGAGAAGTATCCGCACGTCTTCGCCGCGGTGGCCGCCATCAGCCCGGCCATCTGGACCAGCTACGGCCAGGCCCAGGCGGCCAACCCCGGCGCATACGCGTCTGCCCAGGACTTCGCCTCCGACGATGCCGTGACCCACGCCGACGCCCTGGCAGGCATTCCCGTCAGGGTCGCATCCGGCAACGATGACCCGTTTCACCCGGGCGTCGAGGCGTTGGCGCGCGTCCTTCCTGCCGGCTCCAGCGTCCACTTCTCCAAAGGCTGCCATGACGGCTCCTTCTTCGCGGCGCAGGAACCACCGTCGCTTGCCTTTCTGGCGGAACACCTCTCGCCGTAAGTCCGGCGGGGACGGTCGAGACGCCGGCAGCTCACGAGAGGCCGCGCGTGACCTCCATCGCGGGATTCCGTTGCGGCCAATGGCCCACGCTATTGTTTCTGCCAACGAGACGTCATGTGAGGGGGGCCTGTGAAGAATCCAAGGAGTCTCGCGCTCATCGTGTCTGCCGGAGTGGTGACGGGCGTTCTGGCGACCTCGGGTCCGGCAGGTGCGCACGGACCGAAGGTACCGGGAAAGCCCACCGCAGTGGCGGTGAGGCCGTTGAACACGGTCCTTGCCGTCTCGTGGCACGCCCCCACGTCCGACGGTGGCTCACCTGTCACCGGCTACACCGTGTCGGCCACTGCCTCGGCGGGCGGGTCCTCGTGCACGACCACCGGCGCGACCACGTGTTCTGTCACCGGCCTCACAAATGGAACCAAATACAAGGTCCGGGTTCGGGCCACCAACATCGTCGGCCCCGGGAAGCCGTCGAGGACCGTGAAGGCGACGCCCTCCGCAACGGGATCGTACGGATTCGACCACCCCACTGAGATCGCCTTCGACGGCACCCACCTGTGGGTGCCCAACTACTTCAACGGCACGGTCACCGAGTTCAACGCCAGCGACGGGTCCTATGTGCAGACGCTCTCGGGAGGCTCCTACGGGTTCAACGGTCCATACGGGATCGCCTTCGACGGCACCCACCTGTGGGTGACGAACTGGGGCGGCGGCAACTCGGTGACCGAGATCAACCCAAGCGACGGGTCCTGGGTGCAGACGCTCTCGGGCGGCTCCTACGGGTTCGACCTTCCGTATGACATCGCGGTTGACGGCACCCACCTGTGGGTGACGAACTCCCACGGCAATTCCGTCACCGAGATCAACGCCAGTGACGGGTCCTGGGTGCGGACCGTCTCGGGCGGCTCCTACGGGTTCAATACGCCGTTCGGCATCGTCTCCGACGGTCCCCACCTGTGGGTGACGAACTCCCTCGGTCCTTCGGTCACCGAGTTCAACGCCAGCGACGGATCCTGGGTCCAGACGCTCTCGGGCGGCTCCTATGGTTTCGCCACACCCGAGAACATCGCCTTCGACGGCACCCACGTCTGGGCGTCGAACATCATCGGTCCCTCGGTCACCGAGATCAACCCCAGCGACGGGTCCTGGGTGCAGACGCTCTCGGGCGGCTCCTACGGGTTCAACGGTCCGATGGGCGTCGAATTCTACGACGGGCATCTGTGGGTGGCGAACTCGCAAGGCAAATCGGTCACCGAGATCAACCCCAGCGACGGGTCCTGGGTGCAGACGCTCTCGGGGGGCTCCTACGGGTTCGACGGTCCGTCTGACTTCGCATTCGACGGTACGCACCTGTGGGTGGTGAACACCTTTGGGAACTCCGTCACCGAGTTCAACGCCAGTGACGGGTCCTGGGTACGAACCGTCACTTGAGCGGCTCACGGGTGACGCATCCCGTGGCGTCGCCTAGCCTCTCGCCCACCGGCGGGACATAGGCGTCTCGGTGGCTTCCACCGAGAACATCACGCTGCTTCACCGACTTCGTCGGTTCGACCGAGTGACCGGATCCTGACAGCCAGGAGTGCTCGATGTTCCTGCGGTTTCGTGCCGTCTTGTCGGTGTTCCGGTCGGCATTCGAGAATCCCGTGCTCCGCCGAGTCGGTTTCGCCTACGCACTCTTCGGGTCGGCGGAATTCGGTGTCTGGATAACCCTGCTGGTCTTCGCCTACGGTCACGGCGGACCGAGCGCGAGCATGCTGATGGTTCTCGTGCAGCTCATCCCGTGCGTCGCGCTCGGCCCCTTCCTGGGCGCTTTGGCCGATCGTCGACGCCCGAGCCGCGTCCTGTGCGTCGGCTACGGGCTCCAGGCGGTGTCGATGGGAGCCGTGGCCGTCGCCGTCGCTCTCGGTGCGCCGGCGCTCGTGGTGTTCGCCCTGGCGCCGCTCACGTCGCTCAGCCTCACCGTGACCCGACCGCCCCAGGCCGCTCTCCTGCCCGCGATCGTTCGAACGCCTGATGAGCTGACCGCAGCCAACGTGATGACCGGCTGGACGGACGCCGCCGCCGCCCTGGTCGGCCCTGCCGCGGTCGGCATCCTCCTGACGTGGCGCGGGCCGGGGCTGGCGGTGGCGGCGATGGCGGGCATGACGGTGGTCTCCACACTTCTGGTGGCCCGCGTCGCCGGACCCGCTGCCGCCATATCGTCCGACGTCGTCGCGGAGGACGCGGAGGACGCGGAGGGCGATGGGGAAGGAGGCCGCTCCGCTGGCGCTCTGATGGCGGGGATCCGTCGATCTCTGGCCTCCATCCGGACCGGCGCCCGCTCCAACCTCCTGGTGACCGTGCGCAACCCGCAGATCAGGGTTCTCCTCGCCCTGCACACCTTCTACTTCGTGCTCATCGGCGCCCTCGACCTGCTCTGCGTCATCCTGGCCGTGGACTATCTCCACATGGGACGGGGCGGACCGGGATTCCTGAACGCCGCGCTGGGCGGAGGAGCGCTGATCGCCGGGTTCATCACCGCCTTTCTGGTGGGCCGACGTCATCTGGCCAATACCCTCACCGTCACACTTTCGATGGCGGTGGCGGCGCTGGCGTTGATCGGTGCGATCCCCAGGGTGGCACCCGCCATCATTCTGATCGGCATCGTGGGTTTGGCGGGCTCCGTCTTCGATATCACCGGTCGGACCCTCCTGCAGCGTTCGGCTCCCTCTGACGCGATCGCCGGGTTGTTCTCGATCCTGGAGGCCCTCATGGACTCCGGCCTCGCCCTGGGTGCCATCCTGGTGCGTGTCGCGATCGCTGTCGGCGGCCTGAAGGCGGCACTCTTCGCCCCGGCCGTCGTGGCCGCCATCCTCATCGCCGGGCTCTGGCGCCAGCTTCAGAAGATCGACTCCTCGGCGACGGTGCCTCAGGTGGAGATCCAACTGTTGCGCTCGATCCCCATCTTTGCCGCTCTCCCGGCGCCGTCCCTCGAAGGTATCGCCCGGGACCTCGAGCCGCTGGCCGTGGCGCAAGGAACGGTCGTGATCAGAGAAGGCGAACGCGGCGACTGCTATTACGCGGTTGCGGACGGTGAACTGGACATATCGCGCGCCGATCAGCACCTGCAGGTGGTCACGCGAGGTGACGGCTTCGGTGAGATAGCACTGATCCGTGACGTTCCTCGACAGGCGACGGTGACCGCGGTCACCGATGCCTCGCTCTATACGCTGCACAAGGAGCAATTCGTCCAGGTCGTGACCGGTCATACGAAGGCGATCTCGGCTGTGGGAGCCATAATCGACCGGCACCTGGGCGAGGACAAGGCGGACTGATGCGGCGGCCATCGGGGGTCGGCGACATCTGTCCGAGGTTCTGCACTCCAGGTGTGCAGATTCGGGTCGGGTCCAGATTCGGGAACCCGACGAGACCCCGACGACCCTCTTAACAGCGATAGACGCGCTCTGCGTTCATGGCGAAGAGCTTCGCACGGGACTCGGTGTCGAGCCCGGCCGTCACGTCGCTGAAGGTGGTATAGAGCTCGTCGAAGGTGCCGTACATGGCGTCAACGGGGAAGTTGCTGGCGAACATGCAGCGGTCCACGCCGAATGCCTCAATGGCGTATTCGAGCCACGGGGCGAAGGCATCGACGCGCATGGACCCGAACGGCATGGCCAGGCCCGAGAGCTTGCAGACGACGTTGTCGCCGAGGCCGGACAGCGCGTGGATGCCGGCCTGCCAGAGGGCACGCTCCTCGTCGGAATTCGAGCGGGGCCAACCCGTGTGTTCGACGACGACGGTCAGATCATCGAAGCCGACGAGCTGTGCAGCCGCCACCTCGAGTTGATCGGGATGGGTCATCAGCTCGAACAGCAGGTTCCGTTCCCGCAGAGCTTGGAGCACTCCGACGTCGGGGAGCGGCTCCATGTTGGCCCCCATGGGGCGCACGCCGCGAAAGCGTGGAGCAGCCATCTGCCGGTCGAGGAGTTCGATGGCCTCAGCTACCGTGTCGGTCGGCGGGAGACCGCCGATGATGGCGTCGGGACGGCCGCCGGCGTGAGCCCCGCTATCGAGCTCGATCGTTTCCTCGATCGAGTGACGACCAGTGGCGGCGGCGACGTTGATGAACTTCTCGACGTTCCACCGGGCCGTCTCAGCCCTGTAGGTGTCGACATCGAAGCGGCGGTACATCCTCGACGCATCACCGCCACCGTGGTGCGGAGGATGCGAGAGATACGGGTACCAGTCCGTGCGGGCAGGGTCCCAGAGGTGCACGTGAGCGTCGACGATGCGGGTGGGCAGGACGCTCATCGGGCCGCCACATGTGATCGCAGGCCCGGGGCCCCGACGATCTCCCGGAGCGTGGCGTCGAGCCACCCGGGGACGGTGGGGCCGCCGTACGTGATGCTGCCGATCGACCGGGGGTGACTGCGGAGGCCGAGCCAGCCGGCGCCGATCACCAGCTCGGCACCGGCGAGCGCCGCCGCCTCGGGATGGCCGAGCAGGTGGGCGACGAGTGCAGCGGCGGGTTGGCCCGCCTCCTCCTCCGACGCCTCGATGCTGGCGGCGAAGGCGGTGATGCGCCCTTTCGTGGCGCCGGCGGCAGCTCGTGCCAGCTGCGCCGAGGCCTGGGCCCGACTACGGCCACCAGTGGTGGTGGCGTCGGTCAGGGTCACCAGCAGGACCGGGCGGGCGGCGCTGGTGGAGTAGTCGGCGGCCGCCCGCGCCCATCCGGCGTCGGTATGGAGGTGCTCGACGATCCCGCGGTGCTCTGTGAGCACCCCTTCCCAACTCTCGGTCGCACCGGCCGTCTGCGGATCACCGGCGACGGCGACAACGATGGCATCGATCGGCCCCGCCACGGCGACGACGGAGCTCAGCGCATGGGCGGCGTCGGAAAAGCCGTGCGCCACCTCGACGCGATGGGAGGTGATGGACCGGGCCTCGAGCGCGGCCGTCAGAGACGCCGCCAATCGCGGGCGGTCCGAAACGACGGCACAGGAGCGCACAGGCGCCGACGCGATCTCGTCGGGGGCCGGTTCGTCGAAGATCGGTCCGAACCGGGGGTTGCCGCCGCCTCCGCTCGCCTGGCTCGTCTCGGCCGTGGCAAAGGCGCGGGGGATGACGGCGTCGAGTACCCGGGCGAGGGAGACAGCCTCCTCGCTGCGCACCACCTCGAGGAGGCGGGGCTCGTCGATGACGGCCACCTCCGAACCGCCGGCGAAGAGCACCCGGCCGCTGCACCACCCGAATTCGTCTCCGACGAGGTAGGCGCCAAGCGGCCCGAGGTCCTCGGGGCCCGCCATCGAAATGAAGGAGATTCCGCCTCCGCCTGAGGTCCGGCCCGCCTGACGAGCGCGCTCGAGGGCGGCGGCGACCATGCGGGTCGCGGCAATGGGTGACACGGCGTTGATGGTCACGCCAGGCGGCGCCTGCCGGCCAAGCTGCCACGTGAGGGCGGCGACGGCCCGTTTGGCGCAGCTGTAGGCGCCGGCATCGGCGGCCCGCCACCCAGAGCCGGAGGTGACGCCGAGGACGCGGCCGTGCCCAGCGGCGGCCATGAGCGGCAGCGCGGCGTCGAGCACGTTGAGGTAGCCCCCCAGGTGTACAGCCAGCACGGCCAGCCAGTCCTCCTCGGTGCCCTCGGCGAAGAAGGTCGGACGGGTGATGCCGGCGACGTTGACGACTGCGTCGAGACCGCCGTGCTCGTCGACCAGTCCCCGGAACAGGCCCCGGACCGCCTCGGCGTCGGTCACCGACACCGACGAGGCCCGAGCCGCGCCACCGGCCGCCACGATGCGTCCGGCGGTCGTCTCCTCCGGCTCCGGAAGCCGCTCGGAACCGTCGAGCGTCACGAGGGGGTCGACGGTGACCACGAACCAGCCACCACGTCCGAGCTCCTCGGCGATCGCCGCTCCGATCCCGCCGCCGCCGCCGGTCACGACGGCGACCCGCTGACGCGTGCTCACGATGCCGTCGACCGGACCTCGAGCTCGAGGCCCTCAAAGGTGCCGGCCGCGAGCCACTGCTCGAGCAGGTCGCGGTAACCGAACCAGTCACCCATCCCGCGGCCGTAGTTGCCGTTGCGGGGATTCATGGCTTCGGGGTGGCCCTCGTTGTTGATGCGCGACGGCGTGCAGGCGGACATGACGGCGCTGCCATCGACGAAGGAGTCGACGATCTTCTGCGTCCACGCCTCCTCGGCTCCGGCGTTCACGTCGAACACCTCGACGCCCCGTTCCTCGAGCAGCCGGACGGCGCCGCCGATGAACTGGGCCCCGAGCACGGCCAATTGGGTGTAGTTGACGGTCACCACGGCCTGCTGTCCCGGCGCCGGCATGACGAACAGGTTCGGGAAGCCACGGCTCATCATCCCGAAGAGGCTGGCGGCACCGTCGGCCCACTTCTCGGCCAGGGTGACACCACCGCGACCGACGATCTCGTGTCCGGCGCGACGGAACAGCGGGGTGAGCTCGGCCTCGAACCCGGTGCCGTAGATGATGCAGTCGACCTCGTACTGTTGCCCGTCGACGACGGGGCCCTGCTCGGTGATTCGCTCGATCCCGGCGGGGCAGTCGATCAGCGTGACGTTGGGGTTGTTGATCGCCGGCAGGTACTCATCGTGGAAGCACGGCCGCTTGCAGAGGTACCGGTAGTACGGCTTGAGGATCTCGGCCGTGGCAGGGTCGGCCACCAGCTCCTCGACCCGGCGCCGGTGCGCGTCCATGATCCGGTAGTCGAGCTCCTCGGCGCTGCGCAGGTA